>ERZ1292623.5518-Hain-H51-01um-R1-5518-length-10064-cov-5_pt1 | contig 10064 bp, 10 predicted proteins | sample MGYA00564398_ERZ1292623 | MGnify/ENA primary metagenome ERZ1292623 (study PRJEB36523, sample SAMEA6512633) | groundwater metagenome | collected 2019-01-07 | study: AquaDiva: Metagenomics assemblies of 32 groundwater samples
GGATTTTTAGACAAGCGTTTAACACACCCTAAATTAATTTTAGATAAAGACCCGATAAGTTGGCCCTTATTCGGCTTCGACTTTGAGAACAATCGCCCCTTCTCTGACTTTGCCCGTGGCTTGCAAGCCAATGACGTCGCCCTTCTTGGCCTGCTGGACTTCTTCGTGGTCCATCTGCATCGAGCTGACTGTTTGCTCAAAATCCGAGCCATGACCCTCGAATTTTATTTTGTCACCCACGGCAAGACCGGCGACTAATTCGACGATAGCCACCCTGAGCTTGTCATAATAATGGGTAACTTTTCCCACTGGTTTCATATAAGATAATTATATAAAAGGGGATTAAACAATGCAAGACCCTCTGGTGACAAAGAAATAACGGTCCCGCCTCGGCGGGACCGTTAGACATCTACCCCCTTCTTGATGATGCGAAAAACCGTCACCGGAATCTCGTAATCACCGAGACGGGCCAACTCGGATTGTCTGGAAACAAAATACTCGGCCGGGTTGAGATGGATTTCGACCAACCGTTGAACATCTTGCGCATACGGCAAGAATCGACAAGCTCGGAGCTTTAGACCAGTTCGTGGGCCTTCTTTCATTCGCCAACTACGTTCGTCTTTCTCTCGACAAGCTTCGTAAACCGCACTGACAACACTCACATCAACGATATAGATCTCGTAGATCCGCTTGACTAGAAAGTTCTGGAGCCGAGCCTCCGTTGTTCCAACCAAAAACGTCAGAGATCGACGTTTGCCTTCGTGTAATCCTTTGTTTTTGTAATACACAAAGACATACTCGCATTCATAACCGGACAGATTCTCGCGATGAAAATCGAGTTGAGACTTTCGAATGATTGCCCCCTGTGAATCGCCAGCACCCTTTACCTCGGCGAATGCGTAACGATCTTGGTCCCACAAATCGCCGTATCTTGAATTAGGCACCGTCTGTGCGCCACCCCAAATACTCTGGGCAACATCACGAGCAACCCGCTCAATAGCCTTGAGCTTATCGAACTTTTTCTTGGCCATATTTTCAAGGTCCTCACGTTTGATATAGCATTCGTCAACCACAAAAACAATCCCGCATCTTTTAGTTAAAGATGCGGGATTGTTTTTGTGCCCGGGGCCGGACTCGAACCGGCAAGCCCTTGCGAGCGACTGATTTTAAATCAGTTGCGGTTACCAATTTCGCCACCCGGGCAAATCATAAAAACTGTTTCTATCTTACTCTTACAAAGGGCCAAATGTCTAAAACTTTTAACTATTTCAAGGTTAAAGATTGTTTATATGTCCTCATTAATTTTTCTAATCTTGTTTTGTTTAGGGCGGGCAAGGACAGGCCAAGAGATTTTGCCTTTGAATTGTCTAAGATGCAATTACTTCGCCCGGCCTTGGTAATATTTTTCTCCAGCTGTTTCAAAGAAATCAATTCATGCTTATGCTTCGGGTCGACTATCTTCCTGTAGGCCGCCAGCACTTCTTTGTGCTCCAGATAACCGTCATTTGTAATATTGATAATACCTGTTGTTTTTAGCTTTGATAACTTTAATAAGGCAGGAAAGAGGTCTTCAATTAAAGTAACGGAATTGGGTATTGATATTACTTTTTTATAAGAAACGATTTTATTAATGAAATTGCGTGGATGAGAGTAGGCGGAAATCGGCATCCTTATCCTAACCAACAAGACAGGCAACTCTTTCAGAGCATCTTGCAGGACAATCCGCATTCGGGAATAAAAACTGCCAAAAAAGTTGGGCCGATCTTCTTCGGTGAATTTCTTGGCAATTCCTCCAACATAAATACATCCTGTTGAAATCTGAATCGGATACGCCCCAACTTCAATCGCTGCCAGCATCACATTGATAGCTCCAGCCACGTTAACTTTAACTGTTTCTTCTTTGTGGTCTTCGCACCAATCAATATTGGGATAGGCCCTTACTCCTGCAAAATTGATAACCACATCCGGACGAGTGGCCTGAAATACTTTTTTTAGAGCCACTAGATCAGTCACGTCAATTCTTTCGATAAAGACAGTGTGTTTCTGGGATTTTAAGTACTCGGCACAACGGGAACCCATGAACCCCGAAGCGCCCAAGATGTAGAATTTCATTTTATTGCGAGTTTATTGCTTTTGGAGGCCACGATGGGGATCGCACCCATGAATAGCGGTTTTGCAGACCGCCGCGTTTACTAATTCGCCACGTGGCCAAATTTACAACGTTCTTGCGATTTTTTCTTCTTGATAAATCTCCAGAATATCGCCGACCTGAATATCGATCGCGGCTTTTGAATCAATAATATCAATTCGCATACCAGCTTCAACACCTTCGGCCACTTCCGGGACATCTTGTTTCGCTTGCTGAACTTGTCCGACTTTCGCAATCATCAGGCTCTTGCCATCGCGAAGAACATCACACAGTGCACCCCGCATCAACTTGCCTGACAAAACTCGGCCGCCGATAATCTGCGCTCGAGCGTCTTTTTTAAATGTGGCAAGAATTTTGACCTTACCGAGCACTTCTCGACGCACCTCGGCTTCCAACAAGCTCGCCATTTCTTTGCGGACATGTTCAATTAATTCATAAATTACATCAAACGTGGCGAGACTAACATGTTCTTTTTCGGCCAATTTGCGAGCGGAAGTTTCAACCGACACACGAAAACCAATCACCGCCCCACCACCGCCAATCGCCGTTCGCACGTCAGAATCGGACACCGCTCCAATATCATAACTCAACACGGTATACACGACTTCCTCGGATTTAATTTGCTTGAGGGCCATTTCGATCGCTTCCAAAGAACTGGAAACATCGGTCTTTATGACTAACTTTAAATATTTTTTAAGCGGGTCTATTTGGGTGTGACTGGTCTTGAGGAAACAAAAGAGGGGGCTTAGATCAACATTTGAAGCCACTAAATTTTGGGCCGAGGCTTTGTCCAGAGTGGTCGTGAATTCTCGACCAATCTCCGGCGTATGGGTCCAGCCGGTAATTAAAACAGGTTGAGCTGGTCCGGCTGTATCCAGTCGATTACCCGTAAAATCTTCCATCGACTTTATTTTTCCAATCACGGTTCCGGCGACAATCCAGTCGCCAACCGACAAAATTCCTTTGCGAATCAAAGCGGTTGCCACATAGCCTCGATGCTGGTCAAGATTTGATTCAATGATGACGCCCGTGGCCGGCAAGGAACGATCGTCTTTGAGATCCTCTAATTCGGCGACGAGCAAGACCATATCCAACAATTCGCTGATGCCTCGATTTTCTTTGGCCGATATTTCCACCACCGGTATGGTTCCACCCCAATCTTCAACCAAAATTTCTTCGCCCGCCAAGTCTTGCTTGACTTTTTGGACATTCGCGCCCGCTTTGTCTATTTTACTAATCGCGACAACCACGGGAATTTTTTCTTCTTTGATAATTCGAATCGCTTCTTGGGTTTGGGGTTTAACCCCTTCGTCGGCGGCGACAACGAGAATCGCAATATCGGCCACTTTAGTCCCGCGCGATCGAATAGCACTGAAAGCTTCATGGCCCGGCGTATCAAGAAATGTAATCATTCTATCCGCTGTCGTTGTGGGTTGTAGGTCGTTGGTCGTTGGTACTGCTACCTGATAGGCGCCAATGTGTTGAGTGATACCGCCTGATTCTCCACCGACAATGTTGGCATTGCGAATCACATCTAACAAACTCGTCTTGCCGTGATCAACATGACCAAGCACCACCACAATCGGTGGCCGGTTCGCTGAAGCAGATTGTGAGGTCGTGTTTGACATAAGAGTGCTAAAATTTTAGCATAAAAGTTAGAAATTAGCAACCAAAAACGGCCCACAAATAGGCCGTTTTTATATCTGCGGAGGAGGTGGGACTTGAACCCACAAATCCCTTTCGGGACCCTGGTTTAGCAAACCAGTGGAATAACCGTTATCCGACTCCTCCAATTTATCGCTAATTTTACGCTAAAAATGGTATCTTTTCAAATATTTAAAATCATGGAAAACATCTTCTATCTGTGATAATCTCTCATGGTCTAGGGAAAATGGCTGAGTGGCCGAAAGCAGAAGTTTACTAAACTTCCAGACCCGCAAGGGTCTCGTGGGTTCGAATCCCACTTTTCCCGCCACGTTTTATCCTCGGGCAATTGCGAGGGCAGTGACGGAACTGGCGCCCGCGTCTTTCAAGACGCGGGCGCATTCGTTGAGGGTGGCGCCGGTGGTACAGACGTCGTCAACCAGAATAACTGTTCGACCCCTAAACACTTCGGGTTTCGTACAAGCATACAAACCTCGGACATTTGAAAGACGTTCGGGACGATCTTTAAGCTCGACTTGGGACGTGCTGTGAGCGGTGCGAATCAAACCTTCGCCAAAATCTAAACGATAACGGCGAGCAATCAAGCGAGTTAGAAGTTCAGCTTGATTAAACCCACGCCAATACTCACGAGCCTTGTGGAGCGGGACAGGAACCAAGAGAGGATTGCCTTGGACCATCGAGAAATGATCTCGTTGGGCGAGATGATCAAGATATTTAAAAACTAGTCGGCCAAGCGGCCCCGCCAGATCCTGAAGAAAACGATATTTGAATAGTTTAATAGCTGAAGCCACGGTCTTATTTTTAAAGTCACTGACTACCAAAAGCTGGTCAACAGCGCATGATTCCCGACAAAAGACACAAGTCTTACCCAGTGGAGTGGGGCGGTGACAACCAATACATTCATTTTGTTTTTTTATAGGTAAAGCATTAAAACAAGGTGGGCAAAGATATTCGTGATTCAAGTATTTTCCGCAAATAACGCACCGATAGGGGAAAATGAGGTCGGTTATCCAGTTAAACATGGTATTGACAGTCAATTCTTATGATATAATAAAAGCAACTCTATAATTCTCTAATGTTTAATCTTTTTGGATCAAAAAGCAAACTCGGTATTGATATCGGCACCGCCTCAATTAAAATTGTCGAACTGGAAAACAATACCAATCGTTTCGCGCTCAAAAACTACGGTCTTTTCGAGATGAAAAACGACAAGAATGTTTCCAGCGGAGAACAGGGCATTTTAAAACTCCCCGATAGCGAGATCGTCTGGGGAATCAAAGAAGTCCTCGCTAAATCAAAAATCTCCGGTCGCGATGTAATTGCTTCCATCCCAGCCTTCTCAACTTTTGCCACGGTCATTCAAATGCCATATCTTTCTGAAAACGAACTCGCCAAGGCGATTCCTTTTGAAGCTCGTAAATACGTGCCTATCCCACTAGAAGAAGTCATTCTTGACTGGTCTATTATTGATGTGGCCAATGAAAACACTCGACCAACAGTTGAAATTTTCCTCGCCGCCGTTCCAAAAGACGAAACCGTCCGCTATCAAAGTATCATGGCCGGCGCCGGTCTTAATTTAAAAGCTCTTGAATTGGAAAATTCCGCTCTTATCCGAGCTCTATTGGGTAATGATCTTGCCCCGACCGCGATTGTAAATATTGGCGGACGCAGTACTTCAATTGTTGTTGTTAGTAAGGGTTACGAACGTCTTTCGCATAATTATGAAGTAGGCGGGTTTGAAATTACCAAGAGTATTTCTCGCTCCTTGAATATTAGTCTTGAAAAAGCCGATGAACTCAAAAAGCGACTAGGGATGAACCAAACCGACGAAAATATCATTAACGAAGCCATGAGCGCGCTCGTGGATATGATGGCCTTTGAAACTAAAAAAACCATCAGTTCGTTCGAAAATACTCGAAACGAGAAAGTCGCCCGCATCTTGTTGGTCGGGGGCATGGTCAATATGCCAAACTTTCTAAATTATTTTAAACAAAAACTTGGCCAAGAAGTATTCGCCGGCAACGCTTTCGCTCGCATCGTCTATCCGCCCGGTCTTGCCCCGGCGATTGGAGAGTTAGCCAGCACTTTCGCCGTCGCCGCCGGACTGGCCATGCGAGATATATAGGAAACATCCCTCCAGAGGCGGGTGACATGCTTGTCATGTTGATAAGAGAAGACGCAAAAGTAAAATAGTGGGATATAATAATAAAGAAGATGGCTGATAAAGGCGGGCTACAACTACTTCCGGAAAATAGAAAAAGGATTGACATTAAGACTCCGGGAGAAAACAGAATGACCTACATGGGCGCGGGTTTGCTTGTGTTGATATTAATAATAACTGGGGGATTGTGGTTATATGGAAACAGCCTCACAGCCAAAATTACGGACGCCGATAAACAAATTGCGAATCTGGAAAAACAACGCAACGACCTGAAAGGAGCCGAACAGAAATTGGTTACTCTTTCCAAGCAAATCAGTCTCACTAACCAGATTCTTAAAAATCACACCTATTGGTCCAAAGGACTTTCTAAAATTGAGTCCGCGCTCCAAAGCAATATTCAATTTAAGTCGTTCTCGGCAATTTTAAGCGAAGAAAGTTTCCGGATCCAAGCCTTAAGCGATAACTACACCACGATTGCCAAGCAATTGGCCGCTTTTATCGCTGATGACTCAATTAAAGATATCAGCTTGGATAATGTTAACGCCCTCACTTCGGGCAAGCTTGATTTCAACGCCAAAATTAAATTCGATAAAATTAAATTTCTGCAGAACCAATGAATCCCGTACGAAATGCCACTAACATGTTAATGACAATTATCAATAAAATAAGTGCTAACAGTCTACCGCCCAGGAATGGTGGACGGATTGTAGCATTTCCAACGGGATGAATTTATCCCGCACTTACGTTGGAGCGTTCCTTGTCGCGATAGCCGGAATCATTTTCTGGATATTGTTAATGCCAACTTATGACAACGTGATGGCCCAGCGCGAAGCCATTGCCCAACGAACCGATATTATTAAAACCAAGAGCGACATTATCGCCAACATTAATGCCCTAACCAAAGAATATGCCGATCGGTCGGTGGATATCGCCCGTTTTGCGTTAATGGTTCCAGCCGCAAAAAGCGCTCCGGAGCTTGTTTCCTCAATTGAAGCCCTGGCCACTCAAAATGGCCTTCAACTCAAAACAATTTCCTTAAGCGGAAACATCAACCAAGATACCAATCCCTACCAAGAACAATCAATCAGCCTCGAACTTAGCGGCGGCTACTTAGCCTTCAAATCTTTTTTAATGGCTCTCGAGAGAAATATCCGCCTTATTGACGTTTCGTCCATTGACGCCAGTCCGACTTCTGATAATTCTCCCATTATTAGTTTTCGGATCAAAGGTAATGCCTATTATTTAAAACAATGACCTCCGCGCAAACTTCTTCAAAACTCTATATCGCGCTTATTGTCCTCATCGGCTTGGTGGGCGGATATATCATGTATAGCCAGTGGATCCAACCGGCTGAAATTCCAGTTCCGCCGCCGGCTATCAGCACACAGGATAGTCCCACGACTCTTAAAAATATTAAAATAGACTTTAAGGTTTTAGACGATTCCGTTTACAAAGCCCTCATCACTTCGGGTGAGTCACCCGTCAACCCCGGCGCAACCGGCAAAAAAGACATTTTTGCACCATAAATATCTAAAATTTTAAAACTAAAATCTAAAATATTTCAGAAGGATTTTATTTTTTAGTTTTTAGTTTTTACATATCTCCTTGCCTCAGCAAATACCGACCACCTTATTTCAAGAACTCATTAGGGCCAAGATTATCACCCCCGAACAAGGCGTTAGTATCCAAGATACGGTCAAAAAAGAGGGAGAAGATCTGGGCCAACTTTTAATTGAACAAGGGATTATTTCCGATGATGATTTGGCGGCATTTAAATCAAAGCTCTATCGGCTGCCAGTCATGCATCTGGCCGAAATTGAGTTGAGCCATGAAGCCCTCAAAGAAGTAGGCGAAAATGTTGTTACTTTTTACAAGGTTGCGCCGTTTGGCAAAGAAAATTCAGTCTTAAGGGTCGGCATTATGAATCCAGAAGACGTTGAAGCTCTGGAAGCTCTTAAATTTATTGCCGCGGATAAAGGTCTTACCCTTGAGAAATATGTCTTAACTTATAAAGATTTTGACGCGATTGTCCGAAACTACCGAACTCTTTCGGGAGAAGTCGGCAAGGCTCTGGAATCGCTCAACGAAGAATTTGATAAAAAAGTTACCGTCGCGCCCGGCCAGAGTCTGGAAGCAATTACCGCCGAAGCGCCGGTCACGAAGATTGTCGCGGTCATTATCCGCCACGCCGTTGACTCACGCGCTTCGGATATTCACATTGAACCCTTTGAAGACCGCGTCCGCGTCAGATTTCGTATTGATGGTGTTTTGGTAATTGCCCTCACCCTGCCCAAAAACTTAGACGCGGCGGTAGTCACGCGCATCAAGATTCTTTCAGACTTGAAAATCGATGAGACCCGTCTCGCCCAAGACGGCCGTTTCTCAACTCGACTTAATGACCGCAAGATTGATTTTCGTGTTTCGACTTTCCCCACCAAAAATGGCGAAAAGATTGTCATGCGCATCTTGGACCCGCTTTCGGGCTCGATTGATTTGCCCGATTTGGGTCTTGACGGCCGTTCCTTGGAAGTCGTTGTCCGAGCCATGGCTAAACCTTTCGGCTCAATTCTTATCACTGGTCCGACCGGTTCCGGTAAATCAACCACTCTCGCCGGCATGCTTAAGCGTATCAATACTGACGATTTAAACATTGTTACCCTTGAAGACCCGATTGAATATTACGTCGATGGCGTGAATCAATCCCAAATCCATGAAGAAATCGGCTACACCTTCGCTTCGGGATTGCGCCATATTCTTCGTCAAGACCCGGATGTGATTATGGTGGGAGAGATTCGAGACCGCGAAACGGCCTCTTTAGCCACCCAAGCCGCCTTGACCGGTCATATTGTCCTCTCTACCTTGCACACGAACGACGCAGTCGGTGTTGTTCCTCGCTTGATTGATATGGGCGTCGAAAAATATCTCATTCCTTCAACCCTTAACGTGGCCGCCGCTCAACGCTTGTTGCGCCGTTTGTGCGCTGATTGCAAACTAAAGGTCAAGGCCAATCCGGCCGAGACAGTGATTATTGAAAACGCCCTAAAAGACATGCCCGCTTCCTACCAAAAAGAATTATTATCTAAAAATGGTTATGAAATATATAAACCCAACCTCGAAAATCCTTGCAAGGTTTGCGGGGGCAAGGCCTTCAAGGGTCGGCTGGGTATTTTTGAAATGCTCGAAATGACGGCGGAATTTGAAAAGATAATTCTAGGAAATATTTCTGAAGCTGATATGCGCGCCGAGGCAAAACGCCAAGAAATGATTACCATGTTCCAAGATGGAATTTTAAAAGTATTGAAGGGTGTAGTATCATTGGAGGAACTGCTAGAGGTTGCCCAAGCCGGAGAGAGCGCCTAATAAAATAAAATTTAAAAAATAAAAACTAAAAACTGACTGAATTTTTTACATTTTAGATTTTATCTTTAATATTATGAGTGATCCCCAAAAATATCTTGAAGAATTAATGACGGCGGCCGCTCAAAACGGCGCTTCAGATTTGCACCTTTCGCCTTCGGTCCATCCGACTATTCGGGTCGACAGCCGCCTTGTTCCTCTCCTAAACCACGAAATTTTGAGCACGGAAACATTAAAAGAACTAGTTTCGGCCCTTCTTGGTCCGGAACGCCTGCCTCGATTTCTGTCAGAAAAAGAATTTGATTTCTCCCTCGAAATGAACGGCAATCGATTTCGGGTCAACGCCTATCAGGCTCGCGGTTCATATGCCGCCACTCTTCGACTTATCCCAACCCAGATCAAAACCTTATCTGAACTTAATCTGCCCCCCATTCTAAATATTTTTACAAAGCTTTCACAAGGTTTCGTGCTGGTGGTTGGCCCAAACGGCCAAGGCAAATCAACCACTCTCGCCAGTCTTCTTAATATTATCAATAAAGAACGAGGTGAAAAAATTATTACCATTGAAGATCCGGTTGAATATGTCTTCACGCCAGAAAAAAGCATCGTCGACCAACGGGAAATTGACCGGGACACCCTTTCGTTCAACAAAGCCGTTCGAGCCTCGTTTCGAGAAAATATGAATGTCATTATGCTTAGCGACATGCGAGATTATGAAACAATGAGCGCCGC
>ERZ1292623.5519-Hain-H51-01um-R1-5519-length-10062-cov-9_pt1 | contig 10062 bp, 12 predicted proteins | sample MGYA00564398_ERZ1292623 | MGnify/ENA primary metagenome ERZ1292623 (study PRJEB36523, sample SAMEA6512633) | groundwater metagenome | collected 2019-01-07 | study: AquaDiva: Metagenomics assemblies of 32 groundwater samples
TGTCAGAATTTTTTGAAGAAACAATTTTCCAGTTGACACTAGGAATCAGTTTTTGAGCCCTCTTACGAGGCCAAAACTGTAAACTTCCTCTTCTCGGTCTTGATAGTTTCGCCATAGTCTACTTTTTTGCGGAGTATTACCATTTTAGGCTTCTTACGGATTAATTAATCCAAAAAAAGAGTGTTTATAAAACTTGCTGTACAGCTTTATGCAGAGAAATCCACTGATTTTTTTATTTTTTTACCATCTATATTTAACCTTCTTATTAATTTCCCTTTTCTTACTGTACTTTCTCTCATTTTAAGAGGATCTTTTTCATTTTTAGGTATGTCTAATCCAGTAATTTCAAAATCATGAGATATTTCTAATTTTTTAAAATCTTGAACATCAAACACCAAACCATGGACTAATTTTTCATTGTCTGTTTTTATTTTACAAAAATCAACTTTTGGTTGCTCATCTGTCTTTGTACTTGGTTTGGCTGATTTTGGAGTCTTTGGTTTAATTTTTAGTTCCGTTCCATTTGCAGAAAAAGAAAATCCTATAAAGGATGTAGGAAATTTATCACATATTTCTATTATTTGTTTCTTAGTCATTTCAGAGTCTATTACATATTGTTTCACTCCCATAAATTGTTTTCTATCTTTAAAATCTAGTTCATTCGTTAAATCTCTTGTAGAAACAAGAATTCCTGTAACTCTCACTTTTTGATTTTCAGGAATCAGTTCAGCAACACTTCTTATTAATTCACTTGCATATTCAGAAGTAGTGTTTATTGAATAATTTTTTCCAGATTTTGAAGCTTTAATTAAAGCTTTATTTTTGAATAAGCCTTTGCTGAATTTTTGAAACTGAAGATGGACTAAATTGTCACTCTTTTCATCAAACATTTTTTTTATAAATGAATCCATCTTATTAGATTTTAAAGTTAGCTTATAAATTTTTTCATTCCTTAATCTTGACCGAATATTACCAACAGAAAATGTTTATATATTATAAAATATATGTTATTATATGCCACTTAATGAAGAATCAATTAAACAGCTTATTGCAATTAGTTTAATATTAATACTAATTATCTTTACATTTTTAATTATAAAACCAATATTTTTCTCAATAATTCTTGGATTGATTTTAGCTTATATTTTTAATCCAATTGATAAAAGACTTATTAAAATAGTTAAAAGTGGAACAATTTCTGCTTGTATAACCTCTTTAATAGTCGTTGTTTTATTAGGATTGTTTATCTGGTTTGTTGTGCCAATTTTAGTTACTCAGATATTTAATACATATAATATGATTATTGGATTAGATGTGGTAAGCTTTTTAAAAAATACACTGCCCATATTATTTTCTTCTGATCAGATAACTGCAAATTTTGCTGCATCTTACAGCACATTCGTTTCAACAAGCACGCAGACAGTTTTAACTAGATTTACTGAAATGGTGGTTAATCTTCCAGCATTATTATTGAAACTTGCAGTCGTTGCTTTAGTATTTTTTTATGGTTTGCGCGACGGTGGAAAGTTAATTAAAGTTTTAGAAGATACTTTGCCGTTTAATAAAAGTTTAACAACAAGATTTATTAAAAAATCAAAAGATGTTACATTTTCAGTTGTTTATGGAAGAATTATTATCGGAATAATGACAGGACTGCTTTCTGGAATAAGTTTTTACATCGCAGGAGTTCCAAATTCAACTCTTCTTACTTTTATTGCAATACTGGCAGGAGTTATACCAATAGTCGGTCCATGGATTGTCTGGATACCTGTTGTTGCAGGATTATTTATCGCAGGACAAACTTTGCCAGCTATGCTTCTTTTATTATATAATGGATTATTTGTTTCATTTTTTGATAATATAACTCATCCACTATTTATCTCTAAACAAGCAAGTCTTCCAATTTCATTTACTCTTATAGGAATGATTGGAGGATTACTTGTATTCGGAATATTTGGAGTTATTGTAGGTCCTTTAATAGTAGCATACTTAGTAACTTTATTTGAGATTTATCTAGAGTATAATGTTGCTAAGCAGAAGAAGGAGTAAATACAACGTCGAGATAGGTTGGTTGTAGGATCAAAACTTAGAGAACATATTTGTTCTCTGGTCCAGAGATTCATTGAATCTCTAGGAACCCTGCTGATGGTTTTTATAATTAATTGGTTGCTGGATCAAAAACCCGCAGGTGGTTTTTAACGCCGACACCCGGAATCGAACCGGGGGGCCCCGAAGGGCACTGGTCTCAAGCCAGTTGCAATACCACTATGCGATGTCGGCTTAATTATAACATATAATTATTATTTTTAAACATTGATATTATTAACAATAGTGGAATATCATGACTTAAAAATTATAAACAAAAATATGGAGGAAATTTCAAACATTAATGTTTTATGTAATACTCTAATAACAAACACATAAATAAATGTTACAAGTATAATGTAATATTAATTAAGCCACAAATTTATCGATGATAAATAAGGAAAAGTATTATGTATTTAATGATAAATTATGTTAAAGAGATTATATCCAAGAGACGTAGCTAAGATAGAAGAAGACTCAGTCCTATTTTGATAATAATTTTATCCGAATAATGAACTGAGCCCTTCAGCAGCAGCTTCTGCTTTTTCTTCTTTCTTTTCTTCCTTTTTCTCTTCAGTTGCTTTTCCGCTATGCGCTGCGCTTGCTGAAACAAGAACTGCATTTTCAAGTTCTTTGTCTATGTCTACTCCATGTAAACTAGCTACAAGAGATTTAATCTTGCTTTCATCAACTTCAGCTCCAGCTGCTGAAATAACTTTTTTTAAGTGTGTTTCATCAACTGGTTTTCCTAGCTTATGCAATAAAAGAGCTGCATATATGTATTCCATTATTTTTCTTCTCCCATAGATTTATTTTCTTGAATATTATGTTTACTAATTAAATGACTTATAGCTTTTTCATGACTCACAGCTTTTGCAAGTAAAAATTTCAAAGTATCTTTTGCAGCAAATGAAATACTTACTGCAAATGCCAAAGCTTTTCTTGCACCTTCCTGCAAACTTACTATAGTTCCTTCTCTGTCTACTTTGATGTCCTTGTATACTTTTCCAGTTTTTGAATCATAAGCAACTAAGGGAATAAAACCAACTGAAAAAGGTAAGATATTAAGTTTACCCATAACACTTGCAGCATTTTCGCTTATTTTTTGATTTTGTTTTACTATAATTTTTGGAGATACAATTTCTATTTTACCCTGAGTTACTTTTACTGTAATTCCTAAGCCTCCAAGCTCACTTACTGCTGGTCCTGCTGGAAGGTCTGTCTGTCCAGCTTCTACTTCAATATCAATAGGAGAAATTTGTCCAGTCTTTGCCTTTATAGGAGATTTGCTGTCATTTAGCTTAGAAGCCAACTCAAAAGAATCCATGTCTGAAATCAAAACCGCACAATCTTCTTTTATAAATTTGCTAAGTTCCTGAATATTTGGTTTTTTTGAACCTTCCAAAGATTTTTTAAATATTCTTTTTTTGAGGACTTTTATTGTTACTTCTTGTGATAACTGCTTTTTTATCTGCTGAAATTGTCTCAAAGGAAGTCCTTTAATAGAAGCTAACATTATAGTGTTATTATTTTCCAAGAGTTCAACTAATTCTTTAACTGTTTTTAATTTTTCTTTTGAAACATGTGTTTTTGTTTGTGTCATTTTACATCACTACCCTAAATGGTTTTCCCATTGTGCTTTTTACAATTACTGATTTAATGTTGTCTTTACCATTTGGGAGTTCGTTTAAAACAGAGTTATAAATTTGAGTAGCATTTTCAACTAATTCATTTTCTTTCATGCTAAGTTTTCCAATTGAAACTTTAATAGATGGTTCTTTTGTCTGCACCCTTACAGTTTTATTTATCCTTTCAATTAGTTCTTTAACATTTTTTTCACTATCATCACTTAAAATTCCTAATTTTGGAGAAGGCATTTTACCAGCAGGACCTAAAACTCTACCGAAAGTTGTAGCTACTAATGGCATATTAGGAGCTGAAGCAATAAAAAAATCATATTCTTTGATAAGTTTTTTTACCTTTTTTTTATCTTTATAAATTGGAAATTGTGACTTTGGTATTGTATTAATAACAGAACTCTTTGATTCTATAAACCCACACACTTTTTTCTCTTTTATTTTATGGGGTAGTGTAACAAAACTATTAATTTGTGTTTTTTTCAAATCAATTTTTCTAAGATTAACAATTAAATCAACACTTTGATTAAATTTTCTTTCTTTATCTTTCTTAATTAGTTCTATAGCTTGTTCTAACTTTGTCGATTCCATTTTATTTTCAATTTGTTTTTATTTTATTCGTTTTTGATAACCTTTTTCTTAAAGGTTCATTTGGAAACCTTTCCCAAAGGTTCTTCGTTATTTTGGAAACCTTTCCCAAAGGTTTACTACCTATGCGCTAACCATCTAGAATAAAGATGAAAGCGATGTAGTTTGATAATTTTAATTAACTGAAGTGGTTTATAAATTTATTGTTTCTCCAATTCGCTCAAATACTCTTTAACTCTTTGAATGCTTGGATCAATTATAAACTTCTGAATTTTGTTGTTAAAAATTTCTTCTAAAGATTCAAACTCACTTAAATGATAAAGATTATTATTTTTCTCAATTATCATTAAGTCTCTAAGCCTTTTCAACTGTCTTCTGATATTACTTTCAGCTAACCCTTTTAATTCGAGATTATATTTTTTTCTCATCTCCTCAACTTTTCCTCTTATCATTTCAGAATTTAATTTGTTTTTCTTTTTTTGTTCTTCTACTAAAACCAGTAAAATATCAACAATTATATCTCTACCATCTCCAGGTTGCAATAATCCTAAAGAAAGGCAGATTTTTTTAACAAGCTGTCTTTTATCGCTAGAATAAGGCTTTTCATACTTTCGTAGAGTTATTTCATTAATTGCATTATCTTTCGGCATTTTTAATTATTAATTAATAGATATAAATCCTTATAAATATAATTCTTTTACCCATAACATGGAATTAGTCGCACTATTAAGCTCCGGGAAAGGAACATGGGCCCAGGTTTCTGGATTGATGAAATATGGCGAATGGGATAAAATAATCCTTATAGGCGGAGATTTTGCAAAAGACTTCACTTCTGACAAAAAATTTGAATTTGTTAAAGTTGATCTTGGCAAGAAATTAGTTGAATTAAAAAAAGATATTTCACCTAAACTAAATGGGAAAATTAATGGAACAGAAGTTGCTCTTAGTATTGCTTCAGGTGATGGAAAAGAACATATGGCATTAATTTCAGCTTTATTATCTTTACCGACAGGAATTAGATTTGTGGCATTAACAAAAGACGGAATTGTTTATTTATGATAAAAAAATAAAAAAGAAATAGTAGCTTATTAATTAACAAAAATAAAAAAATAAATTGATAAAAATCATTTATCTTCTTTTTTTCTTTGCAGCCTTTTTCTTTTTTGCCATTTTTACTTTTACCTCTTTTTAAATTATAATAAATAACAAAAAATCATTTATATACCTTTCTATTTTTTTATAATTCTGAATTTTTTATTTATTTTTACTAAAATTTTGTCGACGATAAATTAAACAACAAAAACTTGAAAAAACCAGATTAACATTATAAGGCCTAATAACCCAAGTATAATATAAGTTATCGCAGATGAAACTATTTTCGCAGCTTTCTCTGATTTTGTTATCGAAAATATTGTAAGATAAAAAAATCTTCCACCGTCTAATATACCAAGAGGCAGCATATTGAATAACGCAACTAACAGATTAATCAAAGCTATCCACCATAAAAAGTCATGTACTAGTATCACTAAATTTGCATTTCTCGTCGGTTTATAGTCTATTTCAGGATTTTTATAAAAATTTATTTTACTTAATAATCTGCCAGTAAATCCACTTCCAGTAGTTTGAGATGTTATACCGATGTATCCTATTTTAGGATTGTTTGGATGCTTTTCCAAAGTTAAATTGTAAATTTTTTCTTCTTTATTGTATTTTATTTTAATGCTTATGTTTTCTCCAGGAGAGTATTTTATTATTTCGTTGCTTAATTGCTGGTGGCTTTCTATTTTTACGTTATTTAGTTCAGTTATTGTAGCTTTATTTATCAGATTAACTAATGGAAATCCAGATTTAATTGCGGGAGAGTCTAACAAAACAACTGCTCTTTGATTTGAGGAAAAAATTAATTTTAAGTTATCTAGGGGAATTAGTACACTTTGATTGCCAATGGCTATTTCAGTAAGGTTAAAATTACCAATTTGTTCATCTTTAATATTCTTAGCTTCAATAATATTAAGAACCATTTCATTGTTAACACCTTGTATGGGTATGCCATTTATACTTGTTATATCAGAAGAATTTACAATTCCTGAAGCGTAACCTGTAAAATAAACTCCGGCTGGAGTGAAAAAATTAATGAAAAATAATAATAGTATAACATAAAATATAAACGCAAAAAATAAATTTGCCAGAACTCCTGCAGATAAAATACTTAGTTGGCCAAAAACAGGCTTTTTTTGCATTGCTTTCTCATCAGGCTCTACAAAAGCACCTAGAATAGGTCCTAAAAATGCAAGTCCAGTACTTTTTATTTTTAGTTTATTGTAACTTGCAAATATTCCATGTGAAAACTCATGGACAATTGCAACAAATGAAACTGCAATTATAAAATAAGTAAAATAAAATGGAGGAAAATAACTTTCCAAACCAAATATATTTGTAAAATAAGGAATAACTGGAACAATTGGAGGAGCTTTCACAATTTTGGTTACTTCTGGAAATTTAACATAAATATAAACTGCTTGTGCAAATAGAAATATCATACACATCATTAAGGCATAACCAACAATTACAGAAACATAACTTAACACTCCAAGAATTCTTTTATATTTCTTGCCAAAATAATGAATTAGTTTTATGCCCCATTTTGCCTTGTACAAATATATTATCCCCTGTTTTTCTAAATTAGCCCTATTTTTGTGTAAAAGATATACACTTAGAATTACAAAAATAGCTAATAAAGTTAAATCATAAAATACAAAGCTTGTTAAAAATCCCATTTTATTTTTTTCTATGAGCTCTAAACTTTCTTTTCTTGCATTTTCTACACTTGATTTTTCCTTCAAGTATCTTTTTTGGGTCAACCCTTATTTTAGCTCCGCAATTTTTACATAAAAATAAATTTTTGTAAAGTCTGTTTTGAGCAGCTTGTAATTTAGCCATATAAAAACCTCCAGTGGGTTTTTGATCCAGCAACCATATATTTTAATTTCATTATAACAACCTCTTTATCGCTTTTTTACCCTCAATTTCCCAGTATTCTACCTGAGCTTCTTCTTTTATTCCTGATTGTAATTCTTCGTCTTGAGGTATTAACAAATCTAAAGTTTCAAAGCTTTCAAGATCCATAACACTTGCTTGATTTCCGTTTACTGATAAAACCTGAGCTTTTCTTTTATTTATCATAGGAACTTCAAATCTTTCATGACCTGGCCTGACAATAACTCTTTTTTTACCATCAAAAATTCCAATAGCTTCAATTCTTACTTTGGCATGGCCATGTTTTCCAGTTTTACTTATATCAAAACTTCTTACAGTGCAAGGTTCATTTTCAAGCATAATTGTTGTCCCTACTTTTGCTAATGTAGCATCAATTATTTTAAAAGCCATAATTAACTTCGGAAAAATAGATTTATAAACCTTACCTTAATTCTTTTTCTATGGGTATAGAAAAAATAAAAAAGAATGATTTCATTGAATTAGAATTTTTAGGAAAAGCTAAAGATGGAGATATTTTTGACACAAATATTCCTAAAGAAGCAGAAAAAATAGGACTAAAAATAGACAAGAAGCCTTTTATTCTATGTATAGGTCAGGAAATGGTTATAAAAGGTTTAGACAAAGCGCTAGAAGATAAAGAAATTTCAAAACAATACACAATAGAGCTATTCCCCAAAGATGCTTTCCAAGAAAGAAAAAGTTCTTTAGTTAAATTAATTCCATTAAATATTTTTGCACAGCAAAAAATATCTCCCAGACCAGGAATGACTCTTGCTTTAGATAATATGCTGGTTAAAGTTATAAGTGTTTCAGGTGGCAGAGTTTTAGCTGATTTCAATAATCCACTATCTGGTAAAATAGTTATTTATGAATTTACAATAAAACGTAAAGTTGATGATATAAATGAAAAAATTCAGTCAGTAATAAATTACTTCATAAGAAAAGATACAAAATTTGAAGTAAAAGACAAAAAAATCATACTGGATCTAGATAACATGTTTTCTCCTTTGTTAGGAATTATTAACAACAAATTCAAAGATGTTTTAGGTCTTGAATTTTCTATAAAAAAGTAATGACAGATAATAAAACACCAAAATAGTAAGCTAATTCTTCATCACAACAAACCTTATAAATTATCTTGGATTTTTTATTTCATGTCTGCAGTATATGAAAAAGAGGGCTTTCCAGTTAGAGACTCTTCTGATCAGGAACTTCTTGAGATTGATCGTGAATTAGAAGAGCTAATTAAAAAACAAACAGCCAAAATTAAAGTAATAGGAGTTGGCGGAGGAGGAAACAACACTCTTTCTAGAATGCATGAAATAGGAATTAAAGGCGGAGAAATGATTGCAGTTAATACAGATGCTCAGGATTTGTTATATGCTGATGCAGATAAAAAAATACTTATCGGAAAGGAATTAACAAAAGGCCTTGGTGCAGGAAGTAATCCAAGTGTAGGTGAAGAAGCTGCAAAAGAAACAGAGCATGAAATAAAGCAAAAAATTGCTGGAGCAGATATGATTTTCATTACCTGCGGTTTAGGAGGAGGAACTGGAACAGGAGCAGCTCCGGTAATTGCAGAACTTGCTAAAAAACAAGGAGCTTTAGTTATTGGAGTCGTTACAATGCCATTTACAATAGAAGGAGCTAAAAGAATAGAAAACGCAAATAATGGTTTAGAAAAAATGGAAAGTATTGTTGATACATTAATAGTTATCCCAAATGATAAATTATTGGAAATTGCTCCAGATTTACCATTACAAACAGCTTTTAAAGTTGCAGATGAGATTCTTACAAATGCAGTTAAAGGTATTGCTGAATTAGTTACAAAAGCAGGTCTTGTTAATTTAGATTTTGCAGATGTCAGAACAATTATGCAAAACGGAGGAGTTTCTCTTATAGGTAGTGGAGAATCTGATACAGAAAATAGATCTTATGAAGCTGTTGAAAAAGCTTTGAATAATCCTTTGCTCGATGTTGATGTTGCAAATGCTTCTGGAGCTCTTGTTAATATTGTAGGTGGCCCAGACATGAGTTTAGATGAAGCAAAAATAGTTATAGAAGAAATAAACAAACATCTTGGTGATCAGGCAAGATTAATTTGGGGAGCTCAAATTTCTCCAGATATGGAAAAGACAATTAGAGTTATGTTAATTATTACAGGTGTCAAAAGTCATCAGATACTTGGACATCCTAGACACTCTCTTGAAGATAGAAATCAAGGAGAGCTTTCAGATGAACTTGGGATTTCATTCTTCAGATGAAATAAAAAACTAACTAATATTCTTTTTAATTATACAATATCCATAAATATTTTGGTTTTTATTAATTTAACAAGATTTATTTATTAAAATATTCACACTTTAATTATATCTTAGTAATTATTATCAGATTATTTAATTCGTTTGCACAATTCTTTAAATCTTTCAAATTAAAAAGCTTTAAAAACACATCCTAATTATTCAGAGTATGGAATCACCAAAAGCATTTCTAAATAAATGTGTAAGAGTTTGGAAAGTATTAAGAAAACCATCGAGGGAAGAATTTTTAAATATAGCAAAAGTTTCTGCTGTTGGAATACTTATTGTCGGTCTTGTAGGATTTATAATTTCAACTTTGATTAGATTTTTTCTGAAATGATACCAAAAAAGATATTTTTTACAAAAGGAGTGGGAGTACACAAAGACAAATTAGCTTCTTTTGAATTAGCATTAAGAAATGCAGGCATAGAAAAATGCAATTTAGTTTATGTTTC
>ERZ1292623.5521-Hain-H51-01um-R1-5521-length-10061-cov-5_pt1 | contig 10061 bp, 9 predicted proteins | sample MGYA00564398_ERZ1292623 | MGnify/ENA primary metagenome ERZ1292623 (study PRJEB36523, sample SAMEA6512633) | groundwater metagenome | collected 2019-01-07 | study: AquaDiva: Metagenomics assemblies of 32 groundwater samples
GGATTGCGGTTGGTGCGAGATTGCCTCGTGAAAAAGAGAGTAGGTTTGCCGGGTCCGATTCGAAGCTGTAGGCGGTTTGCGATAGAGACGTTTGTCTCGAGGCCGTCGACCGCGTACGTTCTCGTCTCTTCATCTAGTGGATTGAACCTAATTCGTCTCGTACGTGACATGACCACTCCTTCCGAATTGTCTGAAAATAACTATACCACAATGCGTAAAAGAATGTAAGTGCCGGGAGAGCTTTTACTCAAGCGAACTGCTACTGGTTCGTGTGCCGGGGGAGAGACTTGAACTCTCATGTCTTGCGACGAGGGGTTTTGAATCCCTTGCGTATACCATTTCGCCACCCCGGCTATAGATTGCAGAGTAACATATGCTAAAATCTTTTACATGAACCCTGATGCGGCGTATGTCCCGACCAAGTACGACTCGGTCTTTTGGATTGATGTCGACCGCATCGTGCCGAACCCGTATCAGCCGCGCAAAGAGTTTAGCGAAGAAGGATTGAAATCGCTTTCAGAAAGTATCCGCCAATACGGTGTGCTCCAGCCGCTCGTAGTGAGCCGGAGTGAAGTGGAGAAGCCCGACGGCCTTGAGACCATTTATGAACTTATCGCGGGCGAGCGGCGCTTGCGCGCGAGCAAAATTGCGGGCTTGCGGCAAGTGCCGGTCGTGATACGTCAAGGCGACACAAACCTCACTAAGCTTGAGCTCGCTATCATCGAGAACTTGCAACGAGAAGACCTCAACGCAATCGATAGAGCAAAAGCGCTCCAGAAGCTTATCGATGAGTTCGGCATCTCGCACGCAGAATGCGCCGCGAAGATTGGCAAGAGTCGCGAGTATGTTTCTAACTCACTCCGCCTCCTCTCGCTCCCCGAGCACATGCAAGACGCCATTGTGGGGAGAGAGATTAATGAGGGTCATGCGCGGCCGCTGATGACCCTGAATGACCGTCCCGAAGAGCGCGAGACGCTTTTTAAAGAAATTATTTTAAGAAGACTGAATGTTCGTGCAGCAGAGAGAATAGCTCGCTCCATCGCTCAAGAACGTTCACACAAATATAATCGTAAGCCGCCCGAAATGGTTGCGCTTGAGAAATCACTGACCGAGACGCTTGGTACGCGCGTTATCATCGAGACGAATGCCGAGGGTGGTTGTCTTCGTATCGACTTCTTCTCGCCTGACGACTTGCAACAGCTGGTTGCGGTGCTGGCAGCAGAGCAAGCAGCAGAACAAGTGGCTACAGAATTATTCCCCATACACCCGAATACGACCCAGCTCTCAGGTGACCCGGTCCCGCCTGCTGCCCCCGAAGAACGTGACGACGAATTATATTCTGTGAGTAACTTCACCGTTTGAAAATACTACCTAATTTTTTACCGAGATGTCGATGACGACGGCGCGATGGTTTTGACGGCTCGGTCATACCAAGTGCGACGCGAATATGTCGGCGTGCAAGTGAAGTGCGTGCGACCTCGAGCCACTTTGCCGAGGGGTGTGCAGAATCACGTCGCAATATCTCAACCATGTCGCCGTTGCCAAGTTTAGTCTCAAACGAAACCATTTTTCCATTCACTTTCACTCCTTGGAGATGGTCCCCAAGGTCGCTATGTATCGCATAAGCGAAGTCGATAGGTGTGGATTCAGAGGGGAGGTCGATTACATCACCCTTTGGAGTGAAGACGAATACGCGATGCGAAAAGAAATCTTCTTTGAGGCCTTCAACAAATTCTTCGGAGCCTGCAATATCGGTGTGTGCTTCAGCGAGTTCAGTCAACCACAACGGAGCCTTTGTAACATTCTTTTCTCCAGCATCTCGCTTTGTTATTTTCATAAGCGAGGGAATAAGAGAACGTACCCACGAGAAAGAGAGTGATGAGAATCTGCTTTTTTGCGCCTCTTTCCCTAATTTCTCGACACCTTTTCCCAATTGTTTGTATGACATGTGCGACGCGATGCCGAACTGTGCGCGTCGGTGCATGTCTTCTGTCCGTATCTGTATCTCCACGATGCCCGCCTCGGGGGTCACCACGGTGGTGTGGAGCGATTGATAGCCGTTTGGTTTGGGAAAGGCGATGTAATCCTTAAACTCACCAGGAAGCGGCTTGTAGAGGGCGTGTATAACGCCAATTGCCGCGTAACAATCCTCGGTGGTGGGGACCACGAAGCGCAGCGCGGCGATATCATGAATGAGGCTGATATCATCATTTTTGCGTTCCAACTTCTTGTGCAAGCTCCAGAGTCCTTTCATTCGAATATCAGCACGAGATATCGCGAGTCCTTTTTTCTCAAGTTCTTGCTTCAAGTCCTTTTGAATTTTCGCGAGGCCATCTTCAGTTTCCTGTGTTTTTAGTTTGCGTACTTCAGAGGTGTGCGTTGCGGCGTCGGGGTCAAGATAGGGGAACGCAAGGTCCTCGAGATCGCGCTTCATTTTCCCCATACCAAGACGATCGGCGATTGGCGCATAGATTTCGATTGTCTCAAGCGCGATACGACGACGCTTCGGTTCTGGCACATGCTCGAGGGTTTGCATGTTGTGCTTGCGGTCAGCAAGCTTTACGATGAGAACGCGAATATCGCTTGCGGTCGCGACGAGGAGGCGGCGTAATGATTCTGCGTGGCGCTCCGCACCACGATACTTATGCTTGCCGAGTTTCGTCACGCCGTCAACAATGAAAAGCAACTCTTTGCCGAATTCTTTTTCAATTTCTTCACGTGGAACTCGACCATCCTCGACCGCGTCGTGGAGGAGCCCTGCGGCAATCGTTGTCGCGTCCATGTGGTACTCGGCGAGAATCTTTGCCGTTGCGGCCGCGTGAGTGAAATAGGGTTCGCCCGAATAGCGGGTCTGTCCCCCATGCGCCTTCTGGGAATACTCGTACGCCTTCTCTACAAAGGCGACGTCCTCCGGCGTCGCCTCGTACATCTCACCCACAATCTCCTTCACGGGCGTCATGAAGACTACTATACACCTTTTTACAAAAGAATTGACGTTTCCCGAATCGAGTGTATCCTGTTCATGGACACGCTAATCCCGGTGCCGATACAAAAGGAGACGTTCATGCCGTGTTTCTTAATTAAGAAAAACCCAGGGTCTACAAGCAATCCGTGGTTGGGGACCGTCCCGAAACTGACTGACAAGGAACTTTTCGGGAAAATTTCCGACATTCTGAGGATGGGGGGCAACCCCAAGGTCTTTGCTGACCAAAACAAAGCTTTCCAGCATATACGAGATGTATATCCCGGGGATGTGGGAACCATGCAGGTATACGAACTGTTGGAAAACGGTGAGAGGATTCAACTGAAGCACGTTCCGTGGTCGGTCTGAACGCCTCGGTGAATCTGGGGCGGATGAAATAAGGGTCGATTCGACCCTTATTCTATTTCAAATACTCAGCCGCCTCGGCTGGGGTGAGAGAGTCGGGAGAGGTTGCTTCGGGGAGATAGATACGACGGAGGCCTTTTTTGAGGAAGAGCCCTTGTTTTGATTTATAGAGCACCAAGTTTTTACCGGTGCGCGGATGTTTGCCGATTTCTTTTACTATCTCGACGCCTTTCTGCGCTTTCTTGGGTTCAGCAAGAAGTGTGAGCGCTTCATCGAGTGTGATGGTGTAGGGGTCGCCCACTTTTGCTTTGAGCGAGCGGAATTCGCCGTCGCTGCCGACGTAGGGGCCAAAGCGCCCAGTTGATGCAAACACCGATTTGCCAGTTGACGGGTGGTTGCCGAGCGCGCGTGGGAGTGAGAGATATTTGACTGCGTCAGCGAGCGTGACGTTTGCGAGGTCAGTCCCCGCGGGGATGCTTGCGCGTTTGGCGGCCGTCTTTGGTCGCCCCTTCCCTCGTTTCTTTGATTTTGCCCTAAACGCGTCAGCAGACGCGTCGGGCGAACGCCCCTCTTCAGAAAGGGGCGTTATAGCCATCTCCACATACGGTCCAAATCTGCCTGTCTTTATATAAATCGCTGCACCGGTGTCGGGGTGAATGCCAATCGGTTCATCGCTCTTGAGCTCGGTTCCTTCTTCAGTCCGTGCGCCGAGGCAGTCCGGATATTTCTTACAACTCATGAAGACGCCGCCGCGTCCGAGTTTGTTTTCCATCGGGCTTCCACATAAGGGACAGGGGAATTCTATTCCCGTGTCGCCGAGTGAAGTTGCTTTCGGAAGTTTTTCTTTCGATTTCACGGCTTTTTCAAATGGGTCATAAAATGCCGTGAGCGTCTCTGTGTAGCCACGTTCTCCACGCGCAATTTCGTCGAGCTCATTTTCCATTTCTGCAGTGAAGGTGTCGCTTACATATGTCGGAAAATGTTCCTCAAGCCAACCAGACACCACCATGCCGGTGGCAGTCGGCTTCAATGCACGCGCTACTTTTTCTACATAGCCGCGGTCCTGAATGGTTTTCATAATGGATGCATACGTCGATGGGCGGCCGATACCGCGCTTCTCAAGCTCTTTGATAAGACCTGCTTCGGTGTAGCGATTTGGTGGCTCAGTCTGCTTTTCTTCGTGAGCGAGTGAGAGGAGTGTGAGTGGGTCGGCGATCGCGAGCTTGGGCAACTCTACATCTTCACCTCTCGCAGTGGTGTCGAGTGCCAGCCAGCCGGGGAAGAGCATACGGGAACCATTCGCGGTAAAGAGAGGAATATTTGTATCGGCTTTAACCGAAATAGACGTGCGCATAATGCGTGCCGCGGTCATTTGTGAAGCGAGTGTGCGGATACGAATGAGCTCATAGAGCGCTGTTTCGTCTGGTGTTGCGCCCGCACGTGTCTTGCTCGGGTCGGTCGGTCGCACCGCCTCGTGCGCTTCTTGCGCGTTCTTGCTGGTCGTTTTGTACACGCGCACCTGGAGATAGTCTTTACCAAACTGCTTTTCAACGACACTCGCCATTTTCGCCACTGCTTCTTTTGAAAGGTTTACCGAGTCGGTGCGCATATAGGTGATATGACCCGCTTCATACAATTTCTGCGCGGCACGCATCGTCCTTGACGGCGCAAAGCCGAGTCGCGTGGAAGCGGTCTGTTGGAGAGTCGAGGTGGTGAAGGGCGGTCGCGGATTGCGCTCTTCTGACCTCTCGCTCACATCGGCGACACTCCACTTGGCGCCCCTGCCTGTTTGCACGATTCTCTCCGCCTCTGCTTTAGTCGCGGGCTGCTCGGTGCACGTGGTATTCAAGGTCGAACCTTGAGAATCTGGGCTAAGGTTCGACCTTGTCTGAAAAAGTGCCGAGAGTACGAAATAGGTAACTGGATTGAACGCCTTTATTTCTCGCTCGCGCTCGGCGAGGATGCGGAGCGCGGGTGACTGTACGCGCCCAGCCGAGAGGCCGTAGCGCACTTTTTTCCATATCAAACCAGAGAGGTCATAACCGACGATGCGGTCGAGAACGCGCCGCGCTTCTTGCGCGCGGCGCAAATTCTCATCAATCGTGCGTGGGTGCGCAAGCGCCTCCTCGACGGCGTCTTTAGTGATTTCATGAAAGACGACACGCTTGGGCGATTTCAAATGCGCGACCTCCTTGATATGCCACGCAATCGCCTCGCCCTCGCGGTCGGGGTCGGTTGCAAGATAGATCTCATCGGCCTTTGCAGCCGCGTGTTGTATCTTCTCTATCACTTCGCGCTTGTCGGCAGGAATAACATAGCGTGGAATAAAACCGCCCTCGATATCAACCGCATCGGTATTCGACTTGGGCAAGTCGCGCACATGCCCCACTGAAGCGAGGACCGTGTAGTCCTTGCCCAAGTAGTGTCCGATGGTTCTCGCCTTGGTCGGCGATTCAACAATAAGTAATCTCTTAGTCACTTGTTAACTCATAACGCGTATACCTATAATGTGTCAAACGCGCTCGTTCAACAGCGGAGCGAAAAATGGTCGCGCTCCGGGCCGCTAGGCCAAGTCTTACTACCATTTTTCGCTCCGCTGTTTCACTCAATCTCGACGCGGATTGGATTGTGGTCGGAGCCGACGCGGTCGGGAAGGACGGAAGCAGTTTTGATTGAAAAAGAGTGCGAGACAAGAATGTGGTCAAGTTGGGAGCGCGAGAACGGATGAGTGATACCGCCAGCAAGAGCGTTAGTCAATTTATATTCAACAAAACGTTTTTCAATATGCGTGCGTTCGCGATTGTAGAGTAGTGCATCGCCCACGCGGCCGCCGAGTATCCAATTCAATATTGAGGTACGTGGGGATTGGATCGTGTTGAAATCACCGCAGACGATTGTTGGTTGGGACGGGTCGCGCTCGGCCATCGCAGTCTCAAATTCTTTCAGCCGCCACTCGGGCTGCGCGAGGATGAGATGGAGATTGAATACGCGAACCGCACGTGAGAGACCGGGAATTCGAATATCGGCATACAGACCTCCGCGGTTGCGAATTCTCGAGAAAAATCGAGACGGCATAAGATTCACGAAGAGGCGAGTGTGGAGCGGTAGGAGTGGCCAGTAATCGGGGAAAGAGATTTCGTTTTGCGATTCGATAGGATATTTGGAAAGTATAGCGATGTAGTTATGCACTGTGCCCTCCGGGAGAAGTCGTTCTACGTCGGTACGAAAAGCGATTGAACACTTGAGTGTCTGCAATCGCTTCAAGAATCGTTCAGGAACTTCTTGCAGGCAGAAGATATCGAAATCAGCACGGGTAATAAAGTCGAGCGCACGGTCCTGTTCCTTGTTGCGATAGAGCATGTTCCAGGAGTAGATTTTCATACTTTGTGCCATGCGCCGAATTCTTCTTTAACGAGACCGCGGAGTTCGAGGGCGACTAAAGCAGTGAGGATTTCGCCTGCCTGCGCAGGCAGGCCCGCGCCGCCTTTGGCGGCGCGGAGTATTTCATCCCGCGTTTTTGGCTCATCAAGCATATTCCAGATAACAAGCTCGGTATCCTCGAGGTCGCTCGGCGCGACCCCGCTTGTGCCGCCCTCGCGCGGTGGAATGTGGAGCGCCTCAAGAATGTGTAATGGCTCGGTCACAAGCGCGGCGCCGAGGCGGATAAAGAGATGCGGACCAAATGAATGCGGGTCACCAATGCGGTGGGGGATACAGAGTAGGTCACGATTATATTCGCTTGCGAGTCGTGCGGTGATGAGTGTCCCTGATTTATTCCCCGCCTCGATGACGAGCACCGCGTCGGCAAGTCCAACCATCAGGCGATTGCGCTCGGGGAAGAAGTGCACGCGTGACATTGTATCCGGTTCGTATTCAGAAAGTATGCCGCCGCCCGCTTTCAGGATTTCTTTTGCGAAGCCACGATTGCTCCTCGGATACAGCACCTCATCATCGAGCCCCGAGCCGGGGAGTGCGAGCGTGTGGAGCCCGGTGGCGAGCGCTGCTTTGTGCGCACAGGTATCCACACCGAGTGCAAGCCCGCTCACAATCGAGATGGGGTAGCCCGCAAGACCGGTGATAAGTTTTCCACACGCTTCTTGTCCGTAGCGCGTCATCGCGCGGCTGCCGACCACCGTGAGCAATTTATGCCCCGCAGGCGGCATGTTGCCGCGAATCCACAACCGCTTCGGCGGTTGCGGTATCTCGAGAAGTTGTGCAGGCCACTCACTTCGCTCTAGTTCCCGTATTTCCATCTCTGCAGTATACTATTGGCATATGCTCGATATACATTTTATTCGGGAGAATGCGGTGAGTATTAAGTGTGCTATAATAATCCCATGAAAAAGAAATATCTCATCAAAACGAAATATGGGAATTTCAATGCAATTATCTGGCGTGAGGTTGCTGAGAAGTTGTATCTAGTTGAGATTCCAAGTTTCAATAAGACAATGACGCAGGGTTCGACGCTTGTCGATGCAAAGTATATGGCGCAAGACCTCATTGAGTTATTGTGCGAAGTCGCGTTTGACGACGGCAAGGTTGTTGTTGATGATGAACAACACATGATTGCTCGTGGTAAGCTCGGCCGTTTTTCGGGAGCTATTGCACTCGCAGCATGAGCATCATTCCGATGTTGCGCGCGGCGGTGATTGTCCGCGCGCTCCGCAAGGCTGGATTTCAAATCATACGCCAGCGCGGGAGTCATGTGCACTTGCGGCATTTCTCTGACCCGACTCGGTACGCGACCGTCGCGTATCATTCGGCAGACATCTCGCGGAAGGATCTCGCCAGCATCTTGAAACAAGCTCAATTATCGGTGGGTGAATTTTTAAAATTGTTAAAGAAATAAAGAAATTTAATCATCGCACTATCAACAAATTGTCTCTAGTAGGTACAAGTCTTGGATAGTTGACGGAATGGAACCGTCAGGTATATTGTCACGCAGTAACTCAATAGCTCTTTGATTCAGTAGAATCACCTACTGGGTGGTATTTTCAGAGAGTTCCGAGCAATCTGAAGCGAAGGAGAAATGAATGGCTAAGAAGCCTGTAGCAAAGATGGTCTTCAAAGGGTTTAATGACGAAAAATTCGAAAGGTGGCTTATGACGCGGAAAGCGCATATTCTGATGGACCGAATTCATTCGATTATGACCAGATCAGAAATGCCATTCGATGGACTCTGTTTATGTCTCGAAATGCTCGGTATCGAAACATCGTTCGATACCATCGTAGGTCTATCCATCGTTAGCACCTACTTGCAAAAGCACATGGCGAAGGAAGAAAAACAAAGTCGTGAACGACTGCTCAAGCTAGGCGTCCGCTCTGGGCGAGTTGTACTCGTGCCGTGAACTGCTAGCGATGTACCGCCGCGCTCCTCAGAACGCGGCGGATTGTTTTATTTTATTTGATATACTATTCAGCACATGCTCGATATACATTTTATTCGGGAGAATGCCGATATCATCAAGGCGGGTGCCGCGAAGAAGCATATTGACTGCGATATTGACCGTCTCATCAGGGTTGACGACGAGCGCAAACTTATCCGCCAGGAGCTTGATATCAAGCGTGCGGAGCAGAATCGGCGCAGCAATGAGATACAGGTATTGAAAGATAAAGAGCGCGAGAAGGTTATCGAACAGATGCAACACCTAAAGGCCGGTATGGCCGAGAGCGAGGAGCGGTTGAAGAAGGTGATGGTCGAGTGGCAGCAGCTCATGCTCACCGTGCCAAATATCCCCGACATGTCCGTGCCCGATGGCGACAGTGACGCCGACAATATGGAGGTGAAGAAGTGTGGCACACTGCCGGAATTCTCATTTACGCCAAAGAGCCATGTCGAGCTGATGACTGCGCTTGACATCGCTGACTTCGAGCGCGGCGCAAAGGTGGCAGGATTCCGCGGCTACTTTCTCAAAGGCGATGCGGCACTCCTCTCCTACGCGCTCTGGCAATTCATTTCTGACCATTTTGTGAAGAAAGGCGGTTTTACTCCAATGATTGTGCCGTCTCTTGTGCGCAGAGAATCATTTATGGGCACTGGCTACGTGCCACAGTCTGAAGAAGATCTCTACAAAACACAGGACAGTGAATATCTTGCGGGTACCGGCGAGGTCGCCACGATGGGCTACCATATGAATGAGATATTGGACGCAAAACAATTTCCAATAAAATATCTATCGTTCTCACCTTGCTTCCGACGTGAAATAGGAGCGCACGGCAAAGATACGAAAGGCCTGGTGCGCGTGCATGAGTTCTATAAGTTTGAACAAGTAGTGCTTTGTGAAGCCTCTCACGAGGCGAGTGTGAAGTATCACGAGGAGCTGACGGCGAATGCTGAAGAGATGATTCAACTCCTCAAGATTCCATATCATGTCGTTATCAATTGCAGTGGTGACTTGGGGCTCGGACAGGTGAAGAAATATGACATTGAGTGCTGGATGCCATCAGAAGGGAAGTATCGCGAGACGCACTCCTCCTCCTACTTCCACGATTTTCAGACGCGCCGTCTGAATATCCGGTATCGCGACGAACAAGGAGAATTGAAGTTCGCCCACTCGCTCAACAACACTGCACTCGCGACCCCGCGCCTCCTCGCTGTTCTCATCGAGAATTACCAGCAGGCTGACGGTACAATAAAAGTGCCTAATGTGTTAGTACCGTATGTTGGAAAGAACGTCATCAGTCCCACAGAGTAACGAACGGCTCGCAGAGCGGCGGGGGGCGGGCCCCCCCC
>ERZ1292623.314-Hain-H51-01um-R1-314-length-53925-cov-13_pt4 | contig 10060 bp, 13 predicted proteins | sample MGYA00564398_ERZ1292623 | MGnify/ENA primary metagenome ERZ1292623 (study PRJEB36523, sample SAMEA6512633) | groundwater metagenome | collected 2019-01-07 | study: AquaDiva: Metagenomics assemblies of 32 groundwater samples
TTTTATCTCTTTTTTAATTATATCAAAATTAAATAAAAAACCCAGCAATAGACGTTCAATAATGATTTTAAGAACTTCTGCTGCTGGGTGAGGGGGAACAGATCTTATTGAATTCGGTTGGTCTAACGTCACTAGGATTGGGCGTGCCTAGGCAAATTTGCTTTAACCTCCTTCATTAAGTTCTATGCCCTTTGGGAAATAATCCCGCACCCCCTCAACTTAAAGATTAGCTATGGCAAAAAATATGTCAAGCTTGACCAATCCACATTTTATTCACAAGCTTAAAAAAAGGCCCCTAACAGAAACTGCAAAGGGCTATTTATAATTAAAGTTAAAAGTAAAGATGTAGAATAAGATAAAACTTAAAGCCATCGCCTGACGCGATCTTTGTATCCAAGGTATTCTTTGCCAAAAATTTTTTCCAATTTTTTTTCTTCAAGCGGTATAAAAAAACTTTGAATAGTTAAAATAAATGCAAGTGGGGTAAATAAAAAAGGGATAGTACCTACCAAAAAGGCGATACCCAAAAGATTCAATGTCATTCCCAAATACATAGGATTTCTAGTAAAAAGAAAAGGGCCGGTAGTAATTAAAACAACGGGCACGCCAAAAGGGTTACGCGTGGTATTTTTTTTACTAAATTGCCAAGCAGCCCATAAAAGCAGAAAGATACCAGCCCCAATTAAAATAACTCCAATTAAGTTATAAGGGCTTGAGATTATCTTCGTGGCAGAGCTTAGGTAATTTACTCCCAAAGCTGCCAAAAGATAAAAAAGTGCAATAATCGGAGGACGAATTTTCATAATTCTTAGTGCTCCTAGAAGAGTCAAACTTCCACCTTAGCCTCCGGAGAGCTACATTCTATCCATTGAACTACAGAGGCGTTTCTATTTACGAATTAATCGCAAAAGCTCTTTAACTTTGTCTTTTTTCTCCCAAGTGAATTCTTTTTCTTCTCTACCAAAGTGGCCAAAACAGGAAGTTTTTCGGTAAATTGGCCGCAAAAGTTTTAATTGTTGGATGATACCCCCTGGCGACAAATCAAAAACTTTCGGAATAATTTTTCTTCTGAAACCTTATTGGTGTTAAAAGTATCAACACTCAACTCTGTCGGTTTTATTCCGCCAATAACATAGGACAATCTTACTTGGCATTTTTCAGCCAAATTAGCTGCCACAATATTTTTGGCAATGTAACGAGCCATATAGGCGCCAGACCTATCAACCTTGGTCGGGTCCTTCCCGCTGTATGATCCGCCCCCCACTGGAAATCCCACGCCGTAATTATCAACAACTATTTTTCTGCCAGACATTCCAGTGTCTGAAACTGGCCCGCCAATGACAAACCTGCCGGTGTTGTTGATGTAGAGTTTTGTTTTTCTGTCTAAAAGATTACCGCAAACCGGTTTTATCACTTTGGCAATAATGTCTTTTTTGATTTTTGTTAAAGAAGCATCGGGGTCGTGCTGGGCAGATATAACCACGCTGTCCAATCTTTTAACAGTTCCATTTTGATACTCCAAAGTAACCTGCGATTTCCCATCTGGCCTCAAATAAGGCAAAACTTTCTTTTTTCTCACCTCAGCCAGCTTCGCCACTAGTTTGTGAGCCAATATTATGGGTAGAGGCATTAATTCTTTTGTTTCTTTACAGGCATAACCTGTAGCGCTGCCTTGATCCCCAGCTCCTTGTTTTTTAGTGCCGGTTATCCTTACACCTTGGGCAATGTCTGGCGATTGCTCAACAATAGTATTAAAAACCGCGACTGTCTGCCAGTCAAAACCGTATTCTGGCCTATTATAACCAATGTCGCGGATTACCTCTCTAGCTAAATTATTAATATCCACCCAGGCCTTGGTCGTAATTTCCCCGCCAACCATCACATATCCTTTACTAACAAAAACTTCGCAAGCCACTCTGGCATATTTATCCTGTTTTAAAATTTCATCTAAAACAGCATCAGCAATAACGTCTGACACTTTATCAGGGTGTCCGGGCGTTACTGATTCTGCGGTAAGAAAATAATGCTGCATAATTGTTATATCCTTGAGAATCTGATTAAACCTGAACAAGGGATTATTTCAACTCCCTGTTTTTCAAGCTCATCTAAAAATAAATTCATCCCTAAAGAATCAGAGGACATATGGCCTGCGATAACAACGTTTAAATGGCTGGTTTCAGCTTCTTTTTTATGTTCTTCGGAAACATGCATGCCAACGATTGTGCCAATTCCGGCAATCGCCATCTTGGCATAAATTTTTGGTGAACCCTCAGTGCCGCCCGTAATTTCAGTCAGAGCAATTCTGCCACATTTTCTTTCCGGGTCCCCGACAAAAATTTTAGGACCAGCTCCAAGTTTTATTGCTTCTTTATACTCTGGAATTTCTTTGAGCAAATTAAGCAGATCCTCAAGCCGCATTAAATTATTTTCTTTTTCAATTCTACTTTTTAGGAAATTTGCCGCTAAATTATCGGAGGGAGTATGACAGCACATTAAGTTAAAGCCTAAAACCCTGGCTGCGTCCACTGTCCTTTCGTGATTAGCCGAATTAACCCCTCTTGCCACCTCCTCAATCCTTTCCCTCATTAGACCTTCAGCCACATTAATGGGCACGCCGTACTGATTTAAAACATCGCATTGCAAATCCATAACATCGTGCAAATTAGCCAAGCCCTTGCCCAAAGGATGGTGGGCAATAATTAAATCAATTCCTCCAACCTCCTTAGCTAAAATAACTTCAGCTGGCCCAATGTCAATTCCAACCAAAACTTTTTTTATTTCTTTATCTTGGGCGATATTTAAAATGCGGGAGTCAGAATAAGGATTTTCAAGGGACTCCAAATCAAATTCTCCTTTCTCTTTTTCGGCAAGCTTCTCATATTTATCTCTTCTTCTTTTTAAAAGCTGGCTAATGTCTTCGTTGCCCCGAAAATCAGCTTCAATTCCCATTTTAATTGCCAAATTGTAAATATCTTTTATTTTCATGATTATTTTTCCGCTTTAGCTAAGGTTTTTAAAGAGTTATTTTTAACTTTTGTTAGAGGAGTGGTAAGTTTTTTATATAAATCGCTGATTAATTTTTCTTGTTCTTTTAAATCTAAAACCTGTCGGCGAATTCTCGCCTTCTCTCTGCGAATAAATTTCCTGATTGATTTTGGCAATCTTTTCTTTGTCATGAAAAAAGAGGTTCAAAACCTTTAATTTTGTATTCGTGGAGTAAAAATTTTCTTTCTCCATTTTTCTTATTCCCCTTTGACAAGGGCTAAGAGAAGTAGCCTCGAAGCCCTCTTCAATAGGAGGGCAATACGAACAGCGCCTATTGCGCTGTGTATACCTTTATAAACCATTAGAGGATCTTTCGCAATACTCATATTTATTTTCTCTTATTTTAAGCCAGATCGCAACTTTTTTACCTAAAGAGTTTTTGTTAGAATAAATCTATGAATTCAAAATTTTTTCTTTTTGTATTGTTCTTGCTTTCAGCTAGTTTTGTTTTGGCCTCAGAAAAAATAGATGTTAACACTGCCTCTTTAGAAGACTTAGATGGGTTGGCTGGAGTAGGACCAGTAATCGCTCAAAGAATAATTGATGCGAGGCCTTTTTCTTCTGTTGAAGATTTAATTAAAGTAAAAGGTATTGGACCTAAAAAATTGGAGGACATTAAAAAGCAGGGTTTGGCTTGGGTCAGCGGAGAAACGACCGAACCCTCAAATCTTCCAGAAGAAACAAAAAGAGAATCACCAATGGTAACCCCTAAAAAGCCTTCCCCGCCGCCAAAAAGTGCAACAGTAGATATTAATTCCGCTCCTTTGAAAGAACTCGTAAGAATTGTTCATATCGGAGAAACAAGGGCTCAACAATTAATTTCCTTGAGGCCTTTTTACTCCTTAGAAGACCTTGAAAGAATAAAAGGTATTGGTGAAAAATCAGTGGGGGATATTAAAAAGCAGGGTCTGGCTTGGGTTGATCCGAATTTAAAACGTCCCCCTATGGAGGAAAGTGATTTATCAAAAAAAGGAGCTGCGAGTATCGCTGATGTTAACCAAGGTTCAAAATCTCTTACCACTTTTCTGCTCGCCCTCACCCTATCTGTTTTTTTTGGAATCATAATTTTAATAATTAAAAGAAGGCTAAAAAAGAAGGCACAAGATAGTTTGCGCTTTTAAAAAACAGGGGCCTAAATTATCGGTACTATCTCGCGAATTCTTCCTCTGGATTTGCCATATTCTTGAAATCATCGTCCTGAACTTGAATAAAAAGACAGTATCCCAAATCCCGCTTAAGGGGACCGGCTAACTCTTCTCCTGGAATTTCTTCAACTTCATCTTTAGTATAAGGAGGTTTTCTTTCTTTTATCCATTGAGGAGAACTAAATTTTTTACTCATTAAGTCAAGGGCTTGAGAAATCGTTTCCTTGCCGATTCTTTTTTCCTGGTAACGATTGCCGGTAGCCTCTTTAAGTATGGCATCTGCAACCACCCGGTAAATCATTGGAGGCTCAAGAAGCGATCTCACTAATTTTGTTTCAAGTTCTCTGGAAAGAGCGGGCAAATTCTTGAGTGCGGAATATTCAGAATAAAAAACATTGCCTATTTGGCGCTTCTGCAAAACTACTCTTTCTGCAATTTTATCTACGTCAGGGGGTTGTAAAATAATAAGCCCGTGGAAAAGGGCAGATTGCACGCCCCAAAACATCGCATGACTGGCAATAATACGGCCCTTAACCGTAATAATTGACGCTTTATTGTCTATATCTATGGCTCCTATTCCAATTTTTTTTAATGAGAGGGCAACAATGCCAGCATAATAAGATCGCATCTGCTCGTAATTATCAAAATTACCATCTCTCGGAACAACAAAGGTGTAAGCCATGGTATTGACACCCGTTTGAATGTGAGAGCCGCCTGTTACCCGACGCGTCACCAGAAAAGACGAATCCTCTTTTTTTACAGCGTCAACATCTTGCCCGTATCCCAAAACAACGGTATCTTGAGGAAAACTATAGAATCGAACGGCAGCCCTGCTTTGCCCTGCCTTCTCGCTTAAATTAGCAACGCGCCTAATCAAAAATTCTTCCAACGCCATCTGAGTGTGTCCTGGCAAAACCGTAATCCCCCAGTATTCGTAGGGGTAAAGAATTTCCTGTTTCATGTTCTTCTCTAAATTAGAAATTTTTGAGGGTCTTGTAAATTCTTCATTAAAGAATTCAAAAAACGAATTGCTAAAGCGCCGTCTAAAACCCTGTGGTCAAAAGTTAGGGACAGAGGCATCATTGGTTTAATTTCTATTTTTCCATCTTTAACGATTGGTTTTTCCTTCATTCTGCCGATCCCCAAAATAGCTACTTCAGGATAATTTAAAATAGGTGTTGCAAAATAAGATCCGAGACTGCCAAAGTTAGTGATAGTAAAAGTGCCTCCTTTAAGGTCTTGAATATCTAATTTCCTTTCTCTGGCTTTTTGGGCGAGTTCTTGCACTTCTTTGGCAATATCAAAAATATTTTTTAAATCCACACCCTTTAAAACAGGAACTATAAGACCTTGGCCATTCACGTCAACGGCAACTCCAAAGTTATAATATTTTTTAACAATGATTTCCTCAGTTTCTTCCTCCAAAGTGGCATTAAGAAGGGGAAATTCTTTCATCGCCGGAATTAAGCTTTTCATAATAAATGGTAAAAAAGTTAACTTGACTCCAGTCCTCTCAGCTTTTTGGCTTTCTTTTTCTCTTGTTTTCACTAATTCAGTTACGTCAAGCTCATCCATAATCGTTACCTGAGGGGCATGTTTTACAGCTTCAATCATGTGCTTGGCAATTGTTTTTCTAAGACCCTTTAATGGCACCCTGTCAATATAGCCCCATAAATCGTATTTTTTCTTTACTACTATCTGAGATTTAACGCTTTTTTTGACATCTTCCTCGGTTATTCTCCCATCCTTGCCAGTTGGAATAATTTTAACCAAATCAACTCCGAGTTCAATTGCTAATTTTCTGACCGAGGGCGTTGCTAATACCGAGAGTTCTTTTTTGGAAGGCGTTGAGACAACTGAAGGTTTACTTTCCGTTATCTCATCTGGGGCTTCTTCAAGATAACCGACCGCACCAGCTGGTTTCATTATAGGTTTAACACTTTTTTTAGATAATGTTTCTTTTTGTAAAAAATCTTCTTGGCCATCATCAACCACAAAAAGAACTTCTCCAACTTTAACTGATTCTCCTTCTTTAAAATTAATTTTTATAATTATGCCGCTATAAGGGGAAGGGATTTCAGCAACTGCCTTTTCAGTCTCCACCTCGCCAACCGCTTGGTGTTCTTTAACTTGATCCCCTTCTTTGACAAGCCACTTAACGATTTGCCCCTCTTCTATGCCCTCTCCCAAATCCGGGAATTGAAATTCTCTTTTCATTTTTAAAAACTCATTATTTTTTCAATTGATTTAATAATTTTAGAAGCGTCTGGAATATAGAAATTTTCCAATTTAGCTAAGGGTATCTGGACATCAGGAGCGCTCACCCTTTCAATTGGCGCTTCAAGGCTTAAAAAAGCCTCTTGCTGGATTAAAGCTGCTAATTCTGCCCCGAAACCTGCGGTTTTTGGCGCTTCTTGGACAATAACACATCTGCCGGTTTTTTTCACCGAATCAATAATTGGCTTTTTATCTAAAGGGGAAAGAGTGAGTAAATCTAAAATTTCAACAGAGTATTTATCGCCAAGCTCCAAAACCGCTTCCCTAGTAATTTTTTGCATTGCCCCCCAAGCTAAAATCGTAAGGTCTGAACCCTCTTTAACTATATTGGTTTTTGGCAAAGAAATAGCATATTCTTTTTCTGGCACTTCTTCTTTGATCGCCCGATAAACCCTTTTTGGCTCCAAAAAAATTATTGGATCTGGATCTTCAATGGCGGCAATTAATAGGCCCTTGGCGTTATATGGCCCAGAAGGCGTAACAACTTTAATGCCAGGAATATGGCAAAAAAAAGTTTCTAGAGATTCTGAATGGTGCTCGTATGCTTTGATTCCTCCGCCATGAGGAATCCTTAGAACTAAAGAGGAAGAGTATTTGCCCTGAGACCTTTTTCTTATTCTGCCGAGGTGATTGTAAATTTGGTCCATCATGGAAAGGGAAAAACCATCAAATTGAACTTCAAGAACAGGTTTTAAACCAGCGATTGCCAAACCAATGGCAACAGAAATAATACCAACCTCAGACAAGGGCGTATCAATTACTCGACTATCTCCAAATTTTTGCCAAAGACCTTCAGTTACCCGAAAAACACCTCCGTTCTTGCCAACGTCTTCGCCCAAAAGCAGAATGTTTTTATCTTTAGCCATTTGCTGGCCTAAAGTATGGTTAATTGCCTGGATTAAATTCATTACAGCCATTTTTTTTGCTTCGCAAAAACAGCGAAGCGGTTAACTTTTTTATTCTAACCATTTTAGTTGTTCTTCTAAATTTAATGTCAGTTTATGATAAACATTTTGAAACATGTCTTTTGGCGAAGGCGGAGCGATGCTTTCAAATTTTTGAGTCGCTTCCTTCACTCTGGTTTCAGCTGTTTTATAAACTCTTTCTTCGTATTTCTCATTAATAATTCCTGCTTTAAGCATATATTTTTGCAGTCTTCTTATAGGATCTTTCTCTTTCCATTCTTCAACTTCTTTTGCCTCACGGTACCTTTTCCAATCATCAGCTGTGGTGTGATTTTCTATTCGGTAAGTGTAACATTCAATAAAAGTTGGGCCGCCGCCCTCTCTGGCTTTATTTATTGCTTGCTTAGTAACATAATAAACAGCGAAAATATCATTACCATCGACTAAAATTCCCTCAACGCCGCAAGAAGAGGATTTTTTAGCCAGGGTTTCTGATTTAGTTTGCCGAAAAAAAGGCATAGAAATCGCCCATTGATTATTCTGGCAAATAAAAACACAGGGCGCTTGAAATACTCCAGCGAAATTCAATCCTTCGTAAAAATCACCCTTGGAGGTAGCGCCGTCTCCAAAATAAGCTATTGCTACTGATTTTTTTCCTTGAAGCTTTTGAGCCAAAGCAAGGCCAACCGCATGAGGAATTTGAGAGCCAACAGGAATGGCTGGGGGCAAAGCATTAATGCTTTTTGGAATCTTCATGCCTCGTTCGTCACCCGCCCAATAAAGATATAAATTTTCTATTGGAAATCCTCTTGTTATCCAAACAGCATTGTCTCTATAAGAACTGGTAAACCAATCTTGATCTTCAAAGGCCAAAGCCGAACCAACTTGACTAGCCTCTTGCCCCAACAGAGAAGCATAAGTCAATATTCTCCCTTCCCTTTGCAATTTCAAAGCTACATCATCAAAAACACGAGCTAAAACCATTAGTTCGTACATTTTTTTCACCTCTTTTTCAGAAAAGGTGGGGAAACCTTCTTTTTGAACTACCTCTCCTTCTTGATTAAGAAATTGAACCATTGTCGCTTTTATTGTTTAGACTTTTATTACTCGCCCTTGGCCCAAACCTTTAATTTCTCATAAGTTGTGGAGCCGCAAACCCACTTACCAGTTTTTATATTAAAAAAGAAAGGTACTCCACCGCAATATCCCTGATCGCAGGTTTTCATCAATTTCAAATTTTCAGAATTATGCCAAACCTCAACTCGTTTTACCTTTACTCCTTCCTCTTTCTCCAGCTTTTCTACCAAAGGCCTCATTTCATGACAATGAACACACTCTGTTCCGTAAAATTCTAATAATTCATCGGCCATAAATAAAATCTAAATAGATGTTTAAAATTTCTATAAACGACCCTTTGCCATACATTTTATTTTAACAAGAATTAACTATCCGTCAATTAAAAATTTTAATCGCCTTGATTAAATAAGCAACAAAGAATAGAATACAAGGTGAAATAAGAAACGTTATAGATTAAATTTAAATAACATGTCTGGACACAGTCATTGGGCTAAAATAAAACATAAAAAAACCGCGGCTGACGAAAAAAAAGGTCAAGTTTTTTCAAAATTAGCAAGGGAAATTCAAGTTGCAACTAGAGAAAAAGGAGGAGATCCAAATTTTAATCCTCGCTTAAGATTAGTTATTGAAAGGGCAAAATCTCTCCGCTTACCAGCTGAAAATATTGAAAGAGCTATTAAAAAGGGTGCTGGAACAGTAGGGGGTGAAAAATTAGAAGAGGTAACCTTTGAAGCTTTTGGACTAGGCGGAATAGCAATAATTATTGAAGGCATCACCGACAATAAAAACAGGACCCTTGGTGAAATCAAGCAAATCCTATCTCAATATAACGCAAAATTAGCCGGGGAGGGGGGCGTTAAATGGATGTTTGAGAGAAAAATAAATCAGGAATCAAATACTTTAGAATGGGTGCCAAAACAAGAAATTCAAATAGACGAAAAACTAAAAGAGAGCTGCGAAAAATTTTTTGAGGCCTTGGACGAAAACGAATCTGTTCAAGAAATATATTCAAATCTAAAAAATTAAATTACGAAAATGGTTATTTTAGGTATTGATCCGGGATTAGCCACTATTGGGTATGGCTTAATAAAAGTGGGGCGTAAAATAAATGGTGAATCCGCTTTAAAATACTTAGATTGCGGCCTGATTGAAACTTCACCATCTTTCGGACATCCTGAAAGATTGCAAAAAATCAATAATGATCTTTCCAAATTAATAAAAAGGTACCGGCCTGATTTTTTAGCCATGGAAAATGTCTTCTTCTTTAAGAATTTAAAGACTGCTCTGCCTGTCAGTCGGGCCGAAGGAGTAATTATGTTAACCGCGGCTAAAAATAAACTACCGGTTTTTACTTTCACCCCTTTGGAAGTTAAAATGACGATAACTGGTTTTGGCCGTGCAGAAAAAGAAGTTCTTCAAAAAAATATTAAAAAAATTCTCAAATTAAAAAAACTCCATAAAGCTCCTGACGCTTCAGATGCCCTAGGGGTTGCTTTAACGCTTTTTTTAAGGGGGTTAGTAAAAGAAGGTTAAGATATTTTAGCGAATTTTCTTTTTCCAACCCGAATTATCATTTCTTTTTTTATTTCAATATTTTTTTTCCAATCTTGG
>ERZ1292623.5522-Hain-H51-01um-R1-5522-length-10059-cov-19_pt1 | contig 10059 bp, 8 predicted proteins | sample MGYA00564398_ERZ1292623 | MGnify/ENA primary metagenome ERZ1292623 (study PRJEB36523, sample SAMEA6512633) | groundwater metagenome | collected 2019-01-07 | study: AquaDiva: Metagenomics assemblies of 32 groundwater samples
ATTGGGCGGTTAAGATTTTAATTGTTGATTCTTTTTAATAATTGAATATAATTATACTCAATTATGAGTATGTTAGATTTAATAACGAAATCAAAAATAAGGCAAAAGATTGTTTTGTTGTTTATTTATAATCCTGAAAAAAAATATTATATTAATGAAACGGCAAAATTGATTAAAACGTCGGCCGGGACCAGCCAGCGAGAATTAGAAAGGTTGGTTAAAAGCGGTTTTTTAGCGAAAGAAAGAAAAGCCAATCTGGTTTATTTTAAAATAAATGCCGCCAATCCTCTTTTGTCGGACATTAAAAGCATTGTCAATAAGACAATCGGTCTGGAAATTATTTTAAAAAAAGAATTGGAAGAAATTAAAGATATTGATTTTGTTTTTTTGTTCGGTTCTTATGCAAAAGGAAATTTTAATGCCAATTCGGATATTGATTTATATGTAATCGGGAAAATTAAAGAAAATAATTTATATAAAAAAATAAGAAATATAGAAGAACAAATTCATAAGGAAATTAATTATCATTTATCAACACGAGAAGAATTCGGGGAAAAATTAAAACAATCTTTTTTCCATAAAGAAATTTTATCAAAATATGTTTTAATCGTTGGTGATGATTATGAATTTGAAAAATTTATTAAATAAATTATTGAAAGAAGGGAAGATTAGAAGGCAAAAAACTGATATTGATTTTTTAAACGGCTTATTAAGCGCGGCGCATCAAAATTTCTCGGCGGCGAAGTATAATTTGAGCGGTGGATTTGCGGATACTGCTTTTAAATCCGCTTATGACGGATTATTGCAAATATCGCGCGTTATTTTATTTTTAGACGGTTTTCGTCCGGACGACGGCGAGCAGCACAAAACGACATTTTTAATTGCCGGCGCCATGCTCGGCGATGATTTTATTGAATTAATTGAAAAAATTGATCGGTATAGAATTAAAAGAAACAATGCCATTTATCAGCCAATAGATTTTATTTCTAAAAGTGAAGCAGAAGGCATTTTAAATTCGGCAAAGGAATATTGGTTTGAGGTTAAAAAATATTTAAAGAATAAAAACAATCAGCTGGAATTATTTGATTTTTAATTATAAATTCCGTTAGAAGCATTGCTTCTAATGGAATAAATTTGAAAATGAAACCATCGCTTTCAATCATAGTTTTAACTTTCAACGAAGAAATTCATATTGAGCGGTTGTTGAAAAACATCGGCGATTGGGCTGACGAAATTTTGATTGTTGATTCTTTTTCAACTGATAAAACTTTGGAAATCGCCAAGAAATATGGGGTTAAAATTTTTCAGCATAAGTTTGAAAATCAGGCGCAACAGTTTAATTGGGCGTTAGATAATTTGGATATTAAAAATAAATGGATTTTGCGGCTAGATGCGGATGAGTATTTAACAGAAGAGCTTAAAAATGAAATAGCTGAAAAGTTGAAAAGTATGCCTGCCGATATAAATGGTTTTTATATCAAGCGCCGCGTCTATTTTATGGGCCGCTGGATAAGGCACGGCGGTTATTATCCGACTTGGTTTTTGCGGCTTTGGCGCAAGGGTAAAGCCAGATATGAAGAAAGAGAAGTTGACGAACACGCTGTTTTAACCGAAGGCAAAGCCGAATTCCTGAAAAACGATTTTATTGATGACAATCAGAAAAATTTAGAATGGTGGATACAAAGAATCAATAATTATACAAGCCGCGAAGTGATAGCCCGCAACCGTGAAATTGATAGTTTAAAAAAAATGGAAGGCCGTCTGACCGGAACGCAAGCCGAGCGCAAACGTTGGTTGCGGATAAATCTGTATTATCGTTTGCCGCTATTCTTTCGCGCCTTCACTTATTTTCTGTACCGTTATTTTATTCTTTTGGGATTTCTTGACGGCAAAGAAGGGCTTATTTTCCATTTTCTCCAGGGATGCTGGAATCAATTTTTAGTTGACGCTAAAATTTATGAATATAAAAAACGGCACAATAACGGATAATAATCTGCGTTTAAAAGAAAAAATAAGGTTATTTTGGGATAAGAAGCCCTGCGGGACATTCGGAGTTTTTTCTGATGACATTGATCGGGATTATTTTGACAAGATTAGGGAAAGGCGATATCGGCTTGAACCATTTATTAAAGAAGCGGTTGGCTTTGAAAAATTAAAAAGCAAAAAAGTTTTGGAAATTGGCTGCGGGGTTGGCGCCGATGGAATTGAATTTGCCTTGGCCGGCGCGGATTATACCGGCATAGACGCCTCTCAAAAGTCTTTGGAATTGGCAAAAAAGAATTTTCAATTTAATAAAATGAAGGCAAATCTTGAGCTCGCCGATGCCGAAAATTTGCCGTTTTCTAATGATATTTTTGATTTTGTTTATTCCTGGGGAGTTTTGCACCATACTCCAGATATGGAAAAAGCAATAAATGAAGTTTATAGAGTTTTGAAGCCCGGCGGCTCTTTTTGCATTATGTTGTATAACCGCTATTCGCTGGTTGGTTTGCAATTATACATTCTTTACGGATTAATACGGCTGAAACCTTTTATTTCTTTAAATTATTTATTTGATAAATATCATGAAAGTCCGGGGACAAAAGCGATTACCGACAAAGAAGCTTATTTGTTTTTCAAAAATTTTCGCAACATAGAAATCAAAAATATTGTTACGCCATATGATGTCAGAATAGGGCGCAACCGTTATTTGCCGAAGTTTATCATGAATTTTATACCATCAAATGTCGGTTTTTTTAAAGTTATAACCGGTAAAAAATAATTTACAAAGAATTGCAAAAATATTGAATTTATATTAAATTTATAATTTGTAAATCTTAATAAATATATGAAGCAAGTTTTTCAAAATCCCAAAAGCGGGAAAACTAAAATAGAAGAAATAATATCACCGGCTTTAAAAGCCGCTGGGGTTTTGGTTAAAACCCATTTTTCCTTGATTAGCCCGGGAACCGAGCGGAGCATTATTGAACTTTCTAAAAAAGGATTACTGCAAAAAGCAAAAGAGCGGCCTGATTACGTTCAAAAATTTTTTATGCTTGCCAAAACTAAAGGCATTATGGCGGCTTGGCAAGTGGCGAAATCAAAATTGGAAAGCGATATCGCTTTAGGATACAGCGCGAGCGGGAAAACGATTGAAGTCGGCAAAGGAGTTGAAGAATTTAAAGCCGGCGACCGTGTCGCCGTAGCGGGACAAAATTACGCTTCGCACGCGGAAATTATTTTTGCGCCGAAAAATTTGTGCGTCAAGATTCCCAAAAACGTTAGCGACGAAGAAGCGGCTTTTGTTACTTTGGGAGCTATTGCCATGCAGGGTGTCAGGCGAGCCGAGCTTTCAGCCGGCGAAAAAGTGGCGATAATCGGCGCTGGGCTTTTGGGGCAGTTGGCCAGCCGGATACTTAAAGCGTACGGCCATCCGGCAATTGTTTTTGATATTGATTCGCAAAAAATTGATTTTGCCGAAAAAAACGGCGTTGATTGCGGCGTGATTTTGGGAAAAGGCGATTATAAAAATAAGGTTGAAAAATTCACTGACGGCCGCGGAGTTGACGCGGTTTTAATTTACGCGGCGAGCAAAGACGATGCGCCGTTAAAATTAGCAGTGGATATTTGCCGGGATAAAGGACGGATTGTCCAAATCGGCAATATTTTGACCAATATCCCTTGGCGGGATTTTTATAAAAAAGAGCTTGATTACCGCGCGTCCTGTTCTTACGGCCCGGGCAGATACGACCCGATTTACGAAGAAGGAGGGCAGGATTATCCTTTTGGTTACGCGCGCTGGACTGAAAAACGCAATATGGAGGAATTTTTGAGATTAATCAGCGACAAGCGGCTTAGTGTTAATAATTTAATCAGTGGAACTTTTCCGATTGAAAAAGCCGAAAAAGCTTATGAAATGGTTTCCAAACCGAAAGGCCTGATATACGGCATTCTTCTTTCTTATCCCAAAGAAATAAAAAGAACGGATTTTATCAAAATTGAACAGCCAGCGGTATTAAAACCAGAGATTTTAAAGAAGACGGTTAATATCGGCATTATCGGGCTCGGCTCTTTCACTCTTTCAACGATTCTTCCTCATCTTAAAGAGGTGAAAGATAAAGATAAAGACATTCGGCTATACGCAGTTTGTAATTCAACCGGCCAAAAAGCCAAGGAAATTGCGGAAAAATGGCGCGCTGAATATGTTACCAATGATTATCGTAAATTGATTGGCGATAAAAACATTGATTTAATTATTTGCGCTACGCGCCACAGCTCGCACGCGAAAATAGTTAAAGAAGCTCTTGCGGCTAATAAAAATATTTATGCGGAAAAACCCATTGCCTTAAATGAAGCGGAGCTGAAAGAAGTAATGGAAGCGGCAAAAAAATCAAAAGGCCGGCTTTTTGTCGGTTTTAATCGCCGCTTTTCAGAACATTTTATAAAAGCCAAAGAAGAATTCGGCTCCGCCGGCCCGATGATGATAATGTATCGCGTCAGCTATCCCTTTTCGGAAAAAGACCATTGGAGTTATGAGTTGAAAGAAGGCGGCCGGATTATCGGAGAAGATTGTCATTTCATCGACGCTTTTCAGCATTTAATCGGTTCAAAACCGAAAAGAATTTATACGAGCGTTATTCCGGTTGGCGGTCAAGTGAGCCACGACGAAAATATCGCGGTTAATATTGAATATGAAAATAATTCTTTGGCTACGTTATTTTACAGCGCTTTGGGCAGTTTCCGCTTGCCGAAAGAATACATTGAAATTTACGGCAACGGCAAAGCAATGGTGATTGATAATTTCAAGAACGCGAAATTATTTGAATCAACCAAAGTTAAAAATTTGTCTTTATGGCATCAAGATAAGGGCTATACCAGAGAATTGGAGGTTTTTATCGATGCTGTCAAAAATAACAAGCCGTCGCCTTTTACTCTTCAGGAAATAAACGACGTTCATTTGACTATTTTTAAAGTCGCCGAATCTTTAAGAAATAAAAAAATCGTTGAATTTGAAAATTAAATGAAAGATAGGCTTAATTATTGGCGAAGAATTTTCAAAGTTTATTTCTCTAAAACGCCGAGTTATCTGATTTTTTGGCATGAAAAACCGGCTGTCAGCGAAAGCATTATTTTTGATAAACTCGGCGTTTATTATATGACTTTTCGCGATAAAGCTAATTACGCCGGGCCTAAAGATAAAAATGGCGTGATTTTATTTGATTATTATTTTGATATTGGCCGGCAGTACAATCCTTTGGCTGTGGCGCAATACGGATTGGGACATTACAATCTCTATTTGAAGACCGCTGAAAAAGAGCATTTGGATATTGCTAAAATTCAGGCCGATTGGCTGGTTCAAAATTTGGAAAATAATGATTTTGGCATTCCAGTTTGGAAGCATAAATTCCGCTGGCATTATAAAAAATATCTTGAAGCCGGCTGGTTTTCGGCGCATTCGCAGGGCGCGGGCATTTCATTGTTGGCGAGGATTTACCAAGAGACAAAAGATAAAAAATATTTTGAAGCCGGCCAAAAAGCTTTTTTGTCGCTGAATTTAAAGATTAAAGAAGGCGGCGTTAAGTTTATTGATGGAAAAGGAGATGTTTGGCTTGAAGAATATCTGGTTGAGCCGACGACGCATATCTTGAACGGATTTTTATGGGCTTTATGGGGCGTTTGGGATTATTATTTGCTGACAGGCGATGAAAAAGCGAAAAATCTTTTCAACACTTGCGTTAAAACTCTAAAAGAAAATTTAGGGAGATACGATATCGGCTTTTGGTCGCTTTATGATTTATCCGAGCAAACTTTAAAAATGATTGCCAGCCATTTTTACCATAACCTTCACATTGTTCAGTTGAAAGCGACTTATATCTTGGCGAAAGAGCCTATTTTTGAAGAATATTATAAAAAATTTGAAAATTATCAGAAAAATAGATTTTATAAATTTATCGCTTTGATTTACAAAATGGTTTTCAAATTATTTTATTTTTAAACAATTTTGCGGCAAATGAAAATTTTAATTTTTCACCAATTTTACACTCGCCTTGATGAGCCGGGAATCAGCCGGTTTAATCTTTTCGCAAAATATTGGCAAGGAGATGGCGTTGGAACGAAAATTATTGCCGGAATGATTAATTATCAAACCGGCAAAAAGAAAGAAGAACATAAAGGCAAGTTTTTTGCCAGAGAAAAAGACGGAGGAATTTCTGTTTTAAGAGTTTTTGATTCGGCCTTGGGATACAGGACTTTTATCGGCCGGATTTTTTCTTATTTTTCTTTCTTATTCTTTTCTTTTTGGGCCGGTTTATTTTTATCGCGGCCGGATATAATCATTATTTCTTCTCCGCCGCTATTTTTGGGTTTTGTCGCTTATTTAATAAGTGTTTTTAAAAGAACTAAATTTGTTTTGGAGCTTCGCGATTTGTGGCCCGACGAAGTGATTGAGCTCGGTTATGTCAAAAATCCGTTGCTCATTAAAATTAGCTACGCAATTGAGAAATTTCTTTATGGCCGCGCTGATTTTATCGTCGTGAATTCTCCGGGATTCAAAGAATTTTTAATGAAAGAGAAAAATATTTCCGAAGAAAAAATCGGCGTTATTCCTAATCCGGCTATTTTTGATTTGAAATTAAAAAGCGCCGGCCAGTTAAAAAAAGAATTTGGCTGGCAGGACAAATTCGTTATTTTATACGCCGGCGCCCACAGTTTTGTTTATGATTTTAATCCCCTGATTGAAGCCGCCAAGAATTTACAAAACAAAAAAGACATTTTATTCGTTTTAATCGGCGACGGCAGGCAAAAGCCGGCTTTGGTTGAAAGAGTCAAAAAAGAAAATATAAAAAATGTCAGATTTTTGCCGGCAATGGCGAAAAACAAGGTTTTTGATTATATTGCGGCTGCCGATGTCGGTGTTGCGCCTTTAAGTTCAATGAAGCTCTTGAAATACGTTTATGCCACAAAGATTTTTGATTATATGGCGGCTAAAAAGCCGGTGATTTTGGCAATGGAAGGCGTAAGCGCGGATTTGGTTTGCCGCGAAGCAAAATGCGGTTTGTGCGTCAGTCCGGGAGACGCGAAGGCGATGGAAAGCGCGTTGTTGGAATTTTATTCCAAATGTTCGGAAATAAAAGGGATGGGAGAAAACGGATATCAATTCGCTAAAAGTAATTTTTCCGCCGAAAAATTAGCGGAGCAGTATCTAAGATTACTTAAACCAATAATCGTGCCAAAGCGATAAGGTAATCAAATTCCAGATGCGGAAATTGTTTTCCGTATTTTGATATTGGTGGCTGTAAATAAGTTTTTGGACATAATCGTAATTCAATAGATTCCTTTCTTTCAGTTTTGAGTTTAATATTGTATTTATTAATTGTTTTGATGTTGCCGACTTCGGCTTCAGCCATTCGCTCATGGAAGTGGCGAATCCCTGTTTTTTCCGCCAGATGATTTCATCGGGGATTATTCCCTCAACCGATTTTTTTAAAATATATTTAGGAACGTTATTTTTTGTTTTTATTTTAGTCGGAATTTGGAAGGCGAGTTCTACCAATCTTTTATCAAGGAAAGGAACTCTGGCCTCAATGGAATGCGCCATCGTCATTTTATCCGCTCTCATTAACAGCAATTCCGGCAAGCGGTGTTTTATTTCCAAATAAGTAAGGCGCTTGAGAAAATCGGCCTCACCGTCAAATTCTTTTATTTCATCGTAATAATTTTCAATAATTGAATAACTTGTTCGGGAAAGTTTATTTTTGAATTGCGATGTCAATAATTTTTCTTTTTGATAATCGCCGAAAGCAATGGCATTTCCCCAAAACGGCTCTTGATTGTTTTTAAGGCGCGAAAAATATTCTTTGTAAAAATCAAAACGCGGATGTTTTAAGAAGCGGGAAGAATCAAATAATATTTTTTTTGAAAAATCGGGAAGTTTTTCCAGCCATTGCCAGCCGTATTGATGAAGATTGGCGGCTTTAAGATAGGTGTCGTAGCCGCTGAAAATTTCATCCGAACCTTCTCCGATTTGAATGACAATCACTCCGTTTTTTCTCGTAAATTCGGAAAGCCAGAAAAGCGGGACGCAGACCTGGTCGCCGTTAGGGTCATCGGCGTAATAGGCGTATTGGTTTAAAAATTCCAGAAGATGGCCGTCGTCGGTCAAAAGCTCGCGCGGTTTGGTTTTTAAAAAATCCGCCATTTGCCGCGAATATTGAAACTCGTTATATTTTTGAAAATCTTTTGAGCCAACGGAGAATGTTTCAACTGGTTTGCCCAAGGCCTCGCTCATCAAGGCCGCGTTTGTTGAGGAATCAATTCCGCCGGAAAGAAAACATCCGAAAGGCACGTCGGAAACCATTTGCGACTTGATGGAATCGCGCAATATTTTTTTAATCTCATCGATATAAAATTCCTCGCTTTTTTCTTGTTTCGCGGCATTAGTCGGATTCCAATATTCTTTTTCTTCTATTTTTTCATTGACTATCGTTAGCAGATTGGCCGGAGGAAGTTTTTTGACGTCTTTGAAAAGAGTGTGAGGAGAAGGCATGCAAGAAAACGTCAAATAATGCGAAACATTATTTTCTTCAAGCTCTTTTTTGAAATCAGGGTGCGCCAAAATGGCTTTTATTTCCGAGCCGAAATAAAAAGTTCCGTTTTGAACGGCATAATAAAACGGCTTGATGCCGAGATGGTCTCTAGCGGCAAATAATATTTTTTTCTTCTCATCCCAAAGCGCGAAGGCGAACATGCCGTTGAATTTTTTGACGCAGTCAAAGCCGTATTCTTCGTAAGCGTGGATAATGACTTCTGTGTCGCTTTTAGAGCGGAAAATGTGGCCGTTTTTTTCAAGTTCCCGCTTAAGTTCTTGAAAATTGTAAATCTCGCCGTTATAAGTAAGCCAGACGGTTTTATCTTCGTTTGTCATTGGCTGATGGCCAGTGGGCGAAAGGTCTATGATAGCCAACCGGCGGTGCCCCAAGCCGACTTTTTTGTCCGGCGAAATATAAGCGCCGGCGCTGTCCGGTCCGCGGTGAACCAAAGTATCCCGCATTTTAACAACGGTTTTTTCGCCAGTTGTTTTTGAATTTTTAAAATTATAAACGCCGGCAATGCCGCACATAAACGATTAAACGCTTTTAATTAAAGATTTAATTTCCAAAATAATGCTTTCTTTTAATAGATATAAAATGCCAAAATAAATTCCGGATGAAATAATTATATTTATTATTACATTTAGTCCGAATTTATTCAGCAGAAAACTGAAAAATCCCATAATAAGAGCGCTGACGATTATTTTTTTTAAATGTTTTAATGTGGAAAAATTGTCTATTTTTTTAACATGGCGCCAGCTTAAGCCGTAATAAATGCTTTGGCTTAAAAGAGTGGCAATGGCGGCGCCGTTAATGCCGTAAGAAGGTATAAGAAGAGCGTTAAAAATGACATTTCCCGCAGCTCCAGAAATTACATATTTAAAAAATCTTTTTTGCTGATTATGCGCCATTATGAGATTAGAAATTATGGCGCCCGAGAATGTCAGAAGCGTCGTAAAAATTAAAATTTTAAAAGCGGCGATTGCCGGAATATATTCTTGTCCAAAAAATAATTCTATCAGCGGTCGGGCTAAAATAACGCCGCCGATTACCAATGGAATGGCGATGGAAAAAATGGCGGCAATGGATTTTTCATTCAGCGTTTTTGTTTTTTCTTTTTCGTTTTGTTTAATCAATTTTGAAACAGCCGGGAAAATACTGCTGGCTATAATAGCCGGCAGGGTATAAAGAACGCCGATAATTCGCTGGTCAGCCGAGTAATAACCGATTTCTTCGGCAGTTCGCCACCAGCCCAACATTACAATATCTGTATTGAGCATAAATGTGCCAATCATTCCGGAAAAAGCGATTGGCCAGCAGTTGTTGAGTATTTCGCGAATTATTTTTTTGTCAAAATAAAGAAATATTTTTGAAAATCGTTTCCAAAGAAGAAAAATCGTCAAAAAAGTTGCGAGCCCAACACTCGCCATATAAGAAAAAAGAAGCGATTTTGATGTTGGGGAAGCGCTTAAAATTATAAATCCGGCAACCA
>ERZ1292623.1146-Hain-H51-01um-R1-1146-length-26183-cov-42_pt5 | contig 10056 bp, 12 predicted proteins | sample MGYA00564398_ERZ1292623 | MGnify/ENA primary metagenome ERZ1292623 (study PRJEB36523, sample SAMEA6512633) | groundwater metagenome | collected 2019-01-07 | study: AquaDiva: Metagenomics assemblies of 32 groundwater samples
GTGCAGCGTCGGGTATCGCGGTTGCGTCGTGACCGCCGGCCGCTCGCGCTGTCCGGCAAGCCCGTGATGCTGATCGATGACGGTCTGGCCTCCGGTCTCACCCTGCAGGTCGCCATCGAGGCCGTCCGGAATCTGGGCGCATCCTCGCTGTATGTCGCCGTGCCCACCGGCCATGCCGAATCGGTCCGGCGGATTGCCGGCGAAGTCGATGGCCTGTACTGTGCCAACATGCGCGAGGGATACCGTTATGCAGTGGCGGACGCTTATCGTCACTGGTCCGACGTCAGCGAAGACGAAGTCATGGCGGAATTGGAAGCAGTCTGGTGCGGGGCCGCCTGTCCGAGCGAATGACCGTTGCCCACTGGGAACATTTCGCGCACGAGGCCGACATGGGCGTGCGCGGTTACGGCGCCACCGAGGCCCAGGCCTTCGAGCAGGCGGCACTCGCACTGACGGCCGCGATCACCGAACCGGAGCGGGTCGAGCTGCGCGAACAGGTGCAGATTGCATGCGAGGCGCCGGATGACGAACTGCTATTCGTCGACTGGCTGAATGCCATCATCTTCGAAATGTCGACCCGCAAGATGTTGTTCGCCAGATTCGAAGTCAGGATAGAAAATGGACAACTGACAGCGACGATCTGGGGCGAGAAAACCGACGTCGCCAAGCATTCACCGGCGGTCGAGGCCAAAGGCGCTACCTACACCGCACTGCGCGTGGCGCGCGAGAATGGGCAGTGGATCGCTCAAACGGTGGTGGATGTGTGAAAGACAACTAATGTCATTGCCTAATGGACACCGCACTATTTAAACGTCGCTCCGATTACGAATGGGAGATCGAGCCCCACGGCCCCATGCGCGTGCCGGCGATCATCTACGCCGATGAAGCGCTCATCCGCGCCATGGACCACAAGGTCTACGAACAGGCCGTCAACGTCGCGACCCTGCCCGGCATCGTCAAGGCCAGTTACGCCATGCCCGATGCGCACTGGGGTTATGGCTTTCCCATCGGCGGCGTGGCGGCCTTCGACCCCGACGAGGGCGGCGTGGTCTCGGCCGGCGGCGTCGGCTTCGATATTTCCTGCGGTGTGCGCTGCCTGCACACCGGGCTGGTGAAGGACGACATCCTGCCGGTACAAAAAGCGCTCGCTGACATCCTCTACCACCAGATTCCGGCGGGTCTCGGCTCAACCGGCGCCATCCGCCTGAACACCGCCGAGATGGATGCCATGCTCACCGGCGGCGCGAAATGGGCCGTGGAGCGCGGCTGGGGCGGCGAGGCCGATCTCGACCGCATCGAAGAACGCGGGCAGATGAAGCACGCCAAGCCCGGCCATGTCTCGGAACATGCCAAGAAACGCCAGCGCGACGAGATGGGCACACTCGGCAGCGGCAACCACTACCTTGAAGTCCAGCACGTCACCGAAATTTACGATGCGCGCATCGCGCAGGGCTATGGCCTCAAGCCGGGCGACGTGGTCATCAGCATTCACTGCGGCTCGCGCGGGCTGGGCCATCAGATCGGCACCGAATATCTGAAGAAGATGGTCATCGCCGCCGGCCAGTACGGGATCCGGCTCCCCGACCGCGAGCTGGCCTGCGCGCCGATCAACTCCGACGTCGGCCAGGAGTACCTGGGGGCCATGCGCGCCGCCATCAACTGCGCGCTCGCCAACCGCCAGATCCTGACCCACCTGGTGCGCCAGGTCTTCACCGATCTGGTGCCGAAATCGCGACTGCCGCTGCTCTACGACGTCTCACACAACACCTGCAAGGTCGAGAAACACGTGGTCGACGGCAAGGAGCGGGAGTTGTACATCCATCGCAAGGGCGCGACGCGCGCCTTCGGCCCGAATCATCCTGACGTGCCGGCCGTGCTGCGGCCGTATGGCCAGCCGGTGCTGATCGGCGGTTCCATGGGCACGGGTTCCTACGTGCTTGCCGGCCTTAATGAAGGCGAAGCCGCAGACGCGCCCACTCTTATGGAAGGACGAGCGAGCGCAGCGAGCAGGGCTACCGTTTCGGCGCGCGGCCCTCGCCTCGGTCCTATCGGCGAGACGCGCGCATTCTCCTCCGCCTGCCACGGCGCCGGCCGCGCCATGAGCCGCCACCAGGCCCATCGCACCTGGAAGGGCCGTGAAGTCATCGATGAACTCGCCAGCCGCGGCATCCTCATCCGTTCGCCCTCTTCCCGCGGCGTGGCCGAGGAAGCCCCGGGCGCCTACAAGGATGTCAGCGCCGTGGTCGACGCCGCCGAGCACGCCGGCCTGGCGCGCAAGGTCGCGCGCATGGAACCGCTTGTCTGCGTGAAGGGTTAAAAAGATCCGGTGCCCACGCGCGGCGAAGGGAAGCAATTGACGCCTGGGGGACAGGCGCCATGACCGCAGAGGTTACACGTCCGGCCGCGGCGGCAAGGGTTCGTCGGTTTCGGTCCGATTCCGGCCCAGACGTTTCGCCCGGTAAAGGGCCTGATCGGCCCGGTTGAGCAGTGTCACCGCGGATTCACCGGAACGAAGCCCGGCAATACCGGCGGAGAAGGTCGGCAGGCCGACGCAGGCACCACCGACATCCAGGGGGTCACGCCGGATCTGGCGACGCAATTTTTCCAGCGCGTTGCGCGCCTCGTCTTGCCAGGTCACGGGGAACAACAGCACGAACTCCTCGCCGCCGTAGCGGGCCGACAGGTCATGCTGTCGAAACTCCTGGGTGATTCGCTGGGCGAAACAGTGAAGAACCTGGTCGCCGATGTGGTGGCCGAAACGGTCGTTAATGTCCTTGAAGTTGTCCAGGTCCAGCAACACCACGGACAGGGGTTGTCCGGTACGCTGGCTACGGCTGAGTTCCTGGTCCAGTCGCTGAAGAAAGGCGCGCCGGTTGGGCAAGCCCGTCAGATCATCGGAAAGGCTCAGGGCTTCCGCTTGGCGCAGCGCCACGGCCAGCCCATCCCGCTCGCTCCGCAATGATTCGATTTCATTCTGTAACGCCCGGATATCCTGACCGAGCTCGCGCCCATGCCGGACCGCCTCCTTCAGCAAGGCCAGGGTCGCGCCGGCGGGCTCCAGGCGTGTGGGGTGGGCGGTGTCGAGAAAAGCCGACCGCTCGCCTTCCAGCAGCGAAATGGCCTTTGCCTGCAGGTTGAGGCAACGCGCCAGCCGGGCCGCGGGATCGGCGGCATCTGTCCCGTCATATTGTTCAGGCGGCGGGGGTTCAGCGACAGCCGGCACAACGGCCGGGCCTGGCCCGGAAGGCGCATACCAGAAACGTCCCTCTGGCTGCTCGTGCGTTCCCTCGTGCACGGACCGGTCAACCCTGAACTCGGACAAGGAGCCTCCCTGACGAAAAATTATTATTGGTTTGTTCGAGTGTCACTATAGCGGCGTTTCCTGCCAGTACAATCGACAAATACTGATATGCCTATTTCTTGAGCAAATGGGCGGACAGGATCGAAACAAAAACAATGGTTAGTACTTACAGATTATTTTTTGGCTCAACAATATGAGCTAAGTGCGTGATGTTTCGTGGAAGTCTCGAACCTTGAATAAAGCGCGCTGCCAACAACTGGCGCCAGGGGTTGAAGATTGAGCCGTCATCGCGACATTCCGGCCGGACAACAGGCAATTTTCACAAGGCCCTGCGAGAAAACGCACGGATCACCCCGGCGTGGCCGCCACACGCTCCCGCTCTGAGGGTGGCCACGTAGGGGACCGTATTCATTCATCCTAAAAAACGGCGATTGCATCCGCGGATTACACAGATTTCCGCAGATTTTAAGTTATTCACTCTCCCTCTCTCATCATAATGGGTGCGCCAGACAGTCATTCAAACCAAATGATTCATCTGCGTTAATCTGCGTAATCTGCGGATAACTGCTTTTTCCAGGTTCATGCAAGCTCGCGGAATCCCTGGAATCCGCCCTGTACATCAAAAAAAAGGCCCCGCCGGATGGCGGGGCCTTTTCACAAACCTGCTTGCGCAGTGCTTAAGCTGGCTGCACGTTGGCGGCCGACGGACCCTTCGGGCCCTGCTCGAGCTTGAACGTCACCTTCTGACCCTCGGCCAGCGACTTGAAGCCACTGCCCACGATGGCGGAGTGATGTACGAAAACATCCTTGCCGCCGTCGCTCGGGGTGATGAAGCCAAAACCCTTGCTGTCGTTAAACCACTTCACGGTTCCTGTAATCACGAAAATACCTCTATATGTTGAATTGAGATGAGCTGCAGCTCATTCCTTAGCGTGGCACTACGGGAGTAACATCCGAAATAACAGGAGGGACTACCGGACTGACTACGAGGAGCGCACTGCAAGCTGGGGCACTATACACGAACCCGCCGGAATACAACAACTGTCCTGGGCTACCTGGGGCCGGGGGGTCTTGGCACCGGGGGGAACGCCACGGGGCCCTGATTTTCAGGGGCCAAACGGGGATCCCGGGCGCAGGCCGCGATGCCATGCCAGAAATACATGGTGTATAAAGTCGAGGCCGGAAAGTGCGAATCCCCGGCCGGCGATGGATCGGCAGGCCGGGGTTCCCGCTTTCATGGCAGACTCTGATTTGTACAGCCAAACCAGTTTCACCCAATGGAGATAAAACGATGGCCAAAGGCATAGAAGGCAAGAAGCAGGCGAAGAAACCGCCGACCAAGACCATGAAAGAAAAGAGAGCCGAGAAAAAGGCCAAGAGAGCGGCCCGGGGTTATTAAAGCCGCAAACGCGCCATCCCTGGCGCGCGGCCCTTCGCTGATGTGCAGGATGCACGAATGCCGCGAAGGCCATGGATGGCCGAGAGCGGCCTCGATCCTATCGGCGAAACGTCAGGGAAATTCTGCTCAAGTCCCCGTTCGTCATGCCGGCTTTCGCCGACATGACGAACAGAGGGGAGTTGTACTTGTTTACAGCTTCCCTAACCAGCCTCCATGGCCCGGGTGTACTTTCCGTCACGGGCCAAGCCATTCAACCGGCAACGCTTCAGCAGCGCCTTCTGCGCCGCGGCCACGTTGCTTTCCTGCCCCTTCCAGGCGGCCAGCACCGGCGCTTGCAGTGCCCGCCCGTAGGAGAAACTGACCTGCCACGGATGCGCGCCCATCGCGTTCATGGCATTCAGGTGGTCGGTGGCGTCTTCCGCGCTTTGTCCGCCGGACAGAAATACGATCCCGGGGACCGCCGCCGGCACGTAGCGGGTCAGGCAGCGCATCGTGGCCTCGGCCACCTGCGCCACACCGGCCTGCTGCGGGCACTTCTTGCCGGCGATCACCATGTTCGGCTTGAGCAGCATGCCGTCGAACACCACACAGTGGGCGTCAAGCTCGGCGAACACCGCCTCCAGCACCTGCGCCGTCACCGCTTCACAACGTTCGATGCCGTGGGCGCCGTCCATGAGCACTTCCGGTTCCACGATCGGGACGATATCGACCTCCTGGCAGAGCGCGGCGTAGCGTGCCAACGCGTGGGCATTGGCCCGAATCCCGAACGCCGTCGGAATATTTTTTTCGTCGATCTCGATAACCGCCCGCCACTTCGCGAACTTTGCGCCCAGCTGTTTGTACTCGGCGAGACGTTCGCGCAAACCGTCCAGGCCCTCGGCGACCTTGTCGCCGGGATACAACGCCAGCGCCTTGGCGCCCTTGTCGACCTTGATGCCGGGGGCGATCCCGCGGCTCGATAACAGCCTGGCAAAGGGAACCCCGTCGCGGGTGCTCTGGCGCAGGGTTTCGTCGTACAAAATGACGCCACCGATATAACGCTCGATTTCGTCGGTGGTAAAGAGCAGCTCGCGGTAGCGCCGCCGGTTTTCTTCGGTGGATTCGGCCTTGATCGAATCGAAACGTTTTTTGATCGTGGGACTGCTTTCGTCCGCCGCCAGCACGCCCTTCGACTTCGCGACGATGGCGTTGGCCACTGCTTTGAGTTCGGCGATGTTCATGGGCGTTCACCCTCCAAATTAATCCGCTATCCCTCCAGCTAGCTTAAAAGCGGATGATCTTTCGGCAATTGCCGGGAGTACCAGATGGCCAGCTTGTGTTTCATGGAAGGCTGCGAGACCTGGTCTTCCGGCAAGGGCTGGATGACTTTATCGTGAACCAGAAGACGGTAGATGAACAGGATTTTCTCACTGGCCGAGTCCGTCGGCTCAAAAACCACGGCACCACGATCTACACCGTACTGCATGCCGGCGAGGATCGCGGCCTTCACCAGTTCTGCCTCATGTTTCAGTTTCTTCATGGCGACCCCGGTGGTGAGTCAAAGGTGTCATCGCGCTGCCCCGCCGAGTTTGCCGGGCGCGTGGCGGTCGAACGTCTTCAGACGTAGAACAGGATCGCCACATAGTGACTGATGCTGCCGGCCAGCACAAACAGGTGCCAGACGCCGTGCATCCACGGGTAGCGCCGGTCGAGCGCGAAGAACACGATCCCGGAGGTATAGAGGATACCGCCGGCCAGTAACCAGTAGAAACCCAGGCGCGGCAGTGCGTCGAGCAGCGGGTCGAGCGCCAGCAGCACCAGCCAGCCCATCGCGAAGTAGATGACAAACGGCACCACCCGCGCGCTGCGCCGCGGCAGCCCATCGAGCACCAGGCCGATCACCGCCATGGCCCAGATGGCACCGAACAGCCACCAGCCCGTCGGCCCGCGCAGCGTCACCAGCGTGAACGGTGTGTAGGTGCCGGCGATGAGCAGGTAGATCGCCTGGTAATCGAGCACCTGAAACACGCGCTTCGCCCGCCCGGGCAGGCTGTGGTAGAGCGTGGAGACCAGATAGAGCAGAAACAGCGTCGTGCCATAAACGCTGAACGACACGATGCGGCGCGCATCGCCATCCTGCGAGGCCGCCACCACCAGCACCACCGCACCGGCCAACGCCATCGCGGCGCCGACCAGGTGCGAAATGCTGTTAAAGCGTTCACCCTCGATCATGTCAGGAATGCCCGGAAGACGGGATAGACGAAGAAATTACGCTCTCACCAGTCTTGAAGCCGCAGACGCGCCTAGGCGCATGGCAGGACGAGCGAGCAGAGCGAGTAGGGATTCCGTTACGGCGCGCGGCCCTCGCCTCGACTCCAGGAGGGAGTCGAGGGCCACTGTGCAGGGATGCACAGATTGTGGCTTCGGTCCCATCGGCGAAGCCGCAGACGCGCCATCCTTGGCGCGCGGCCCTCGGACACGTGTCCCTGGCGTCCCGCCTATTACGTCTCCCATCGGCGACGAGCTGGTTGCGGGCCAACGACAACCGTCTATACCGTGGCGCGGCGAATCCGGCGCTTGAGCGCATGGATATTCCGCAATACATCCGGCAGACCCTGGCGCTGGGGGGAGGTCAGGATTTCGTCGCGCTTCTTCTTGAGTTCGCGGATCCTGGCCTTGATGGCGGCCTTGTCGATGCCCACGGCATGGTGGTGCACATGGGCGTCGATGCCCAGCGCCGTGCACAGCGCCTTGAGCAGGTGGTCCTTGTTCATCTGCGTGGCCCCTTCCACCGCCTCGTGCTCAATGCCCTTGGCGATTTCGCGCAGATCGACGACCGTCTTGTGCTTCAACTCTTCATAGGTATGGCTCACGGGAATCCTCCTTGACGACTGGTGGTATGGCTATCTTGCCGCAGCCGGCGGACGGGTTCAAATCACTCGTCCGCCGGCCGGTAAAAAAAGACAAACCGCCCGCCCTCGAAATCGATGCGCAGGCTGGCGCCGCGGGACAAGGCATAATCCACGTAGCCCGGCACCGCGGCATCCAGGTGACATTCGCTGACATGCGCCGGTGCTTCCAGATCGCGGTCACGGTCGTACCACGACAGCAACATGGCTTCGCCCAGACGCCGGGCCGCCTCGGCGTTCGCCAACGACAGGGCCGTCGTGTGGTCCTCCGCCACGGGCATCTGTACCCGCACCACGCCGGACAGGTCGCGGGCACCCGGGATCGGGCAACGGTCATTCGGTTCGTTCGGGCACACGGTGATCAGGGTGCGGACGCCAGCACGAGGATAAGCCGATCGTCCACGCGCACCACCTGGCCCGCGCGGATCTTGCAGGTCTTGCGCAACTCCACATGGCCATCCACCGAAACCTCACCGGCCGCCACCCGCATTTTGCCGGCGCCGCCGCTGTGGCAGGCACCTGTCAGCTTCAGCAACTGGTTCAGTTCCACGTATTCGCCGATCAGTCTGAATTCAAGTTGTGGCATGCGGTCCTGGCTTCAGCGTTTGGCTTCACGCCGTCTTGATGCAGATAGTGTAACTCGCCGGGGAGGAACTAGCGGGCCTTCTGGAAACGCCCGTTCGCCTGTCCTGCCGGTTGCTCCTGGCTGCGCAGGTATTCTTCGTAGTTACCGCCGAAGTCTTCGATGCCCTGCGGGGTCATGTCGATGATGCGCGTGGCCAGGGACGAGACGAATTCACGATCGTGGCTGACGAAGATCAGCGTGCCCGGGTATTTTTCCAGTGAGGTGTTGAGCGACTCGATGGATTCCATGTCGAGGTGGTTGGTGGGTTCATCCATGAGCAGCACGTTGGGCTGTTGCAGCATGAGCTTGCCAAACAGCATGCGTCCCTGCTCACCGCCGGACAGCGCCTTGACCGATTTGCCGATCTCGTCCTGCGAGAACAACAACCGGCCGAGGACGGCGCGGATGGATTGTTCGTCGTCGCCCGGTTTTTTCCACTGAAACATCCACTCGAACAGGGAGCGTTCGGTGGCGAAATCGGCGGCGTGGTCCTGGGCGAAATAGCCGACGCTGGCATTTTCCGACCATTTCACCGTGCCGCTTTCCGGCGCGAGTTCACCCGCCAGGGTGCGCAGCAACGTGGTCTTGCCGATGCCGTTGGGGCCGATGATGGCGATGCGCTCGCCGACCTCGGCCGTCAGGCCGAGGCCGCGGAACAGCTTGGTCTCGCCATAGCCCTGGGCCAGGCGTTTCACCTCCAGCACCAGGCGATAGAGCCGCTTGGCCTGATCGAAGCGCAGGAACGGATTCTGGCGGCTCGACGGTTTGACCTCGGCCAGCTCGATCTTTTCGATCTGCCGCGCGCGCGAGGTGGCCTGCTTGGCCTTGGAGGCGTTGGCGGAGAAACGGCTGACGAAGGTTTGCAGTTCCGCCACCTGGGCGATCTTCTTGGCGTTGTCGGCCAGCAGCTGATTGCGCGCCAGGGTGGCGGCGGTCATGTATTCATCGTAGTTGCCGGGGTAGACGCGCAGCTCGCCGTAATCCAGATCGGCCATGTGCGTGCACACGCCGTTCAGGAAGTGGCGGTCGTGGGAGATGATGATCATGGTGCTGGCGCGCGCGTTGAGCAGGTCTTCCAGCCAGCGGATGGTGCTGATGTCGAGATGGTTGGTGGGTTCGTCGAGCAGCAGGATGTCCGGGTCCGCGAACAGCGCCTGCGCCAGCAGCACGCGCAGCTTCCAGCCCGGCGCCACCGCGCTCATCGGGCCGTCGTGCTGTGGCAGCGGGATGCCCAAGCCGAGCAGCAGTTCGCCGGCGCGCGCCTCGGCGGTATAGCCGTCGAGCTCGGCAAACTTGTGTTCGAGGTCGGCGACCATCATGCCGTCTTCCTCGCTCATTTCCGCGAGGCCGTAGATGCGATCGCGTTCCTGTTTCACGTGCCACAATTCGGTATGGCCCATGATGACGGTGTCGAGCACTCTGAAGGTCTCGAAGGCGAACTGATCCTGGCGCAGCTTGCCGAGACGTTCGCCGGCATCGACGGAGACGTTGCCCGAGGTCGGCTCCAGGTCGCCGCCGAGGATTTTCATCAGCGTCGATTTGCCGCAGCCGTTGGCGCCGATCAGGCCGTAACGATTGCCGTTACCGAATTTGACCGAGATGTTTTCAAACAGGGGCTTGGGCCCGAACTGCATGGTGAGATTGGCGGTCGTGATCACGGCGCTGTTCCAGTAAATATTTCGTAATGAGTGACGGCCGGACGGCGCGGCGCCGAAAACGTCGGCGCACGCGGCCTTGTCCGGGAGTTCAACCGATGAATTGAGGGAACCAGGAGCTGCCTGAAACCTCACGCCCTCCCCTGTCCAGGGAGGGGCCGGGCGCGCATTCTACCTCTTTCTGCCCC
>ERZ1292623.3998-Hain-H51-01um-R1-3998-length-12292-cov-8_pt2 | contig 10056 bp, 9 predicted proteins | sample MGYA00564398_ERZ1292623 | MGnify/ENA primary metagenome ERZ1292623 (study PRJEB36523, sample SAMEA6512633) | groundwater metagenome | collected 2019-01-07 | study: AquaDiva: Metagenomics assemblies of 32 groundwater samples
GGCGGTTGGCAGGTAGCTACTTTAAAGAGTGTCCGGCTGGTGGCGGATAATATGAAAAGTTTTATTTTTGAATTGGCTACGCCGATGGAGCGGGAGGCGGGCATGCACTGCGATATACGCCTGACCGCGCCGAACGGATACCAGGCGGAGAGGAGTTATTCTGTGGTCGCAGCTCCAAAAGAAAAAGACATAGTGGAGTTTGGGATAGCACTTGCGGATAAAGGAGAAGTCTCTACTTATATGTGGGGACTTAAGCCAGAGGCTCAAATTGAGTTGCGCGGGCCTATCGGTCGGCACTTTATCTGGAGCAAGGAGATGACGGGGCCACTTTATTTAATTGCTGGTGGAGCAGGGATCACTCCTCTTTTGTCTATATTCAGGCATTATCTTCAGAATGTTGGCTTTGAACCAGGCAGACAGGTAATCTTTTTCTTCTCCGCTAGGGATTTAGGCAGAGTGGCTTACCGGGAAGAAATAGAAGAGGCTGTAAAAAATAATCCCAACATTCGTTTTGTGGTGACTCTGACGGATTCTAGTAGAGAAGGTTGGACAGGATACGCGAGACGTTTGGACGAAAAGATGCTCCGGGAAGTTTTTCCTATGCGACGAGATGCTAATATATATGTCTGCGGGCCGACTGCGTTTGTGGAGGCGGCGGCCAACCTTTTGGTTCATAATGGGTACAAGCCGGAAATGATTAAGACCGAACGCTTCGGCTGAGATTATGAAAAAATTCCTAGAGTATATTTTGGTCCTGTCTCTTGCCGGAGCTTGTATGTATTTTTTTGTGCCGGGAAGTATCAACCCGGCTTCTCCTGCGGTAGTTAAAGAGGTGCGTATTATTTTGCCGGAGAGTTTGGAGGGAGTTCCCGGACGCTTTGGGGTTAGGGGTTATGGAAAGGGCTTTGAGAATGAGGGTTATATAAGAGTAATAACGGCTTCAAGGGAGGAGGTGATACTTGAGGATGTTGTTTATTTCAATGCCGAAGGCATTGGCCGGTCTGGCCCATTTTCTTACACGGTTGATTTGGGGACTATAGGAGCTGTCGCCAAATTATCTGGTAAACACATAGTTTTGGAAGTGGCGAATAGTATTTTTCCGGCTCCGGATAATAAAAAAGACAGAGTTATTTTGACCGTCCGGTAATTAGAGAGTGTCTTTCAGTCTGGAGGCGAACAAAGCTCCAAGCAGGGTGAGGGCGCCAAGAGTCAGGAATAATCCCTGGTAAGGCATAAAAGAAAGTGCGGCTATGCCAATGGGCGGGCCTATAATAAAAGCCAATGGGCGTGTTGACCGGAAAACACTGATGAGATCAGGATCCCGTCCACTTACTTTTTTGAAGAAGTAACTTTCTGTAGTCATCTCCGCAAAGACCGCTCCGGTCCGGGTCAGGAAGAGTACCGCTCCAAGTAGAAAGATGGAACTACCTGGGACAAGGCCGAAAGCTGCTGTAAAAATAGAAATGGTGCCAAAACCCACAATCATCATTTCTTTTTCGCCTGCGTATTTATCTGCAATAAATCCAACCGGGAGTTCAAACATCAGGAAGGGTAAAAGCATAAAGGTGAAAAGCAGGCCCACAGTGCTCCAAGGTATTTCTAAAACTTTGGTTAAGTAAATCGGGCTCCAAATGACCATGCCGGCGTAGAAAATTTGAAGAATCAGGTTGGCCAGGAAAACATTGCGCAAGTTTCTATCCTTGAAAGTTACAGCTATAGCTTTTCTCATGTCAGGTATTCTGGAGATATGTTTCTTGGGTACGCGTAGTTTGGTTAGGGTAAGTAAGAGAAATGGCAGAATGAAAAGGGAAGCAAAAAGAAATACATTTTGTATATTATCTTCCGCCAAAACCCCGACTAAGTAGGGAGATAAGACCAGAGCCAGGTTACCAGCAGTTAAGAGTAGTCCGCGGATTATACCGGTCAGACTTTCGGAATAAGTATTATCCTCAACATATATATCCAATACATAGAAAATTAGAGGCAGGGTTATTTGAGAAATTAGAAAAGCCAGAAGTGCGAGAATAGGTGAAGAAACATAGGCGAGAGCTAGTACCGCTCCAAATTGGAGCACAGATAGGAGTAGTATGGTACGAAATTTTCCGTATAAACGGATTTCTCTTGGAAGTAAGACTAGAGTCACAAGAGATATAACTGCCGATACGACATAAATAACTCCAACCGAGACACTACCAAAGAAACCCTCCAGGAAGCTGGAATTTACATAAGCGGTAAAATAGGAATGAAAAGATAAAAGCAGGGTGCCGAGATACACCCAGATAAGGCACTTGCGTAGGGAAAGAGCCGAGAAAACATTCTCCATATACAGCTAAGTATATCTTTGGGAGGGATTCTAAGCTCGGGTAGTCGTGGATTAAACCCCCATCAGTACGGGAATAACAATCGGCCTTTTATTAGTTTCCTGGAACAGAAGACGGGAGACAGCGTCCACTGCGGCGTCTTTGGCAAAGTCCAGGTTAATTGGATTCTCGCCAGCGATAGCTCCCTCAATGGCGCCAGTTGCTACCCGTCGGGCTTTGTTGAGAAGCTCTTGCGACTCTCTTAGATATACGAATCCGCGGGAGATAATATCCGGGGATTTGCGCAATTTGCCGGTTTTCGGATTGACTACGGCGATAATCACGAACATACCGTCCTTGGAGAGCATTTGCCGGTCTCGGATAACCACTTCCTGCACATCTCCGATAGTAAAGCCGTCCACCAAAATCAGGTTGGAAGGAGCCTTTTCTTTAAGCGTCCGGATTTTTTCACCCTTATCTGTTATTTCTATGACCGAGCCGTTGTCCGGCACGACGATTTCCGAGCTCGTCAGACCTCTGGCTTCCGCTATCTCCGCGTGTACGCGTAATTTGTGATGGTAGCCGTGGATAGGAATGAAAAACTTAGGTTTTATCTGAGAGTGTATCCAGAGCATCTCGTCGCGGTTGGCGTGGCCGGAGGAATGGACTTCGGCTATGCGGTAATGGATTATTTTGGCTCCTTGGCGGGCCAGATTATCTTTTAGTTTTTGTATGGCTCGTTCGTTGCCAGGAATTACAGAAGAAGATAGAAGTATGGTGTCAGTCGGAGTTATCTTGAAGTATTTGTGGGTTTTGTTGGACATGCGTACCAGGGCGGAAAATTCGTCCGCTTGCGCGCCGGTTGTGATAGCCACAATCCGATCCGGTGGGTAGTCGCCCATGGCTTCTGCGGATATCAGGGTGTCGTCCTTAATCTTCAGAAGTCCTAAGTACTTTATGATTTCTATGTTGACCTTCATGCTACGCCCCTCAATGACAATTTTTTTGCCGTGGCGTTCCGCCGCTTCAATCATTTTCATAATGCGCTCTAACTGGGAAGAGAAGGTCCCGATAATCAGACGCCCTCTGGTATTTTTGATTATTTCCTCGGTGTTCTTATTGACCGTGGACTCCGGAATACCCCAACCCGGGTTCTCCACATTGGTGGAGTCTGACAGAAGACAGAGAACCTTTTCATTTTTAAAGACGGAGTACTCTTTCTTTTCCGCTTCCGTCGGTTCGCCGTCCTGATTGTCTACCCGCAGGTCTCCGGTATGGGCGATGACTCCGTCCGGGGTTTCAATCATGAGGCCCATAGAATCCGGAATAGTGTGGGAGACGGCAAAGAAGCGCACCCCGAAGCCACCCAGAGTAATGCGTTCATTTTTTTCCACCACTTTTATATTGAGAGGCGGGGCATGGGTAAATTCTTCCTGGCGCTTTCTGATCATGACGGAAGTCAGGAGCCGGGTATAAACCGGCGGGTTGCCGATTTTATCCATGATATAGGGAATGGCTCCTATATGGTCTAGGTGTCCGTGGGTGATGATTAGGGCGCGAATCTTTTCTTTTCTTTCCTCCAGGTATTTGGTGTTCGGGAGAATGTAATCTATACCCGGAGTGTCGTCTTCTCTAAATTGAAGTCCTGCATCCACCACAATGATGTCCTCGCCCATTTCAAAGACGGTCATGTTTTTACCTATCTCTTCCACTCCGCCGAGCGGAATGATGCGTATGTTTTCTCCAACCGGAGGGATATTGAGACTGGTCTCGTTTACTTCTTCTCCATCCCTGTTTCTAAGCGGAGCTACGACTCTCGGTTTGAAAGTTTGGTCACGGTGTCGGCTGATGCGCCCTCCGCGCCTTCTCGGCCGCCCACCGTCTTTTTTGCCATCATGGGGACGCGGGTGGCGCGGACCAACTGGCGCAGGAGGATGGTGCAAGTGCCGGGCGGCGGGATTTCTATGCTCCCCGGCTTCTTTAGAGACAGAAGGGGTGTGACCAGAGGTTGCTACCGGCAGGGGAGTATCTGCGTGGAAAGCCCGCGTGCGGGTGCGCAAATCCGGCCCGCGGTTTCCGCGACGGAAACGCGCAGGTCTTCCGCCCCCTGTGCTTCTTGGAATTTTAAATTCGTCAGGCATATAATTTTATTTCTTAATTTGTTTTTAGTTTTTATTTCTTAATCTACAAAAATATTCCAGACTCTCTCTGTGTCTATGTACCAAGCTTGAACATTTTGGAAGCGCTCGCTTGGGATGGTTATGTTTCTTATATCCACTCCTTTAATCTTCTCCGGTAGAACATAGATGAATTCCGGGGCGTACAGGAATACTGCCGGTGTGTCCGCATCTATTTCTTTCTCAAAACTTCTATACCGTTCTATTCTGTCTCTTTGGTTGGGGATAGTTCTGGCCTCGGAAAGAAGTTTGTCCGCCTTGGTGTTGGCATACATGGCGACATTGAGCCCGGGGTCGTTTCTTTGAGAGGAATGCCAAAAAGCAAACAGATCCAAATCACGTCCGACCACCATACCAAAAAGAAGAGCGTCATATTTTCTGGGACGGATGACATTGGGGGTCAAGTCTCCGGTCTCAAAGACTTTTATATCCACCCTAGCCCCCACTTTTTCCCAGGTTTCCTTAACTATGTCCGCGGTTTTCTTGAGCTCCGGGACATTGCCGGTTGAGATAGAGAAGGCGAGTTCGGTTTCCCCGGTTACTTTACCTTGGCGGTTTTTCTGCGGTAGCACCAAAACTTTCTTTTCCTCACTCCACTTCCAACCGGCTTTAAGTAGGGCTTCTCTGCTGGCGGCGATTTTTTCTTCGGGCGTTGTTGCCGCACCCCTGTTCAGATTCCGCAGTATATAGGAGGGAACGGCGGTTCTAACTGGTTCACCGAAGCCCTGGAGAACCTTAGAGATTATTTCTTCTCTGGAGATGGAGGTTTCCAGAGCCGCCCGCACACTTTTATCCAAGAATATAGGCGCCTGATTCTGATTAAAAAAGACACCGAATATTCTTGGGAGGGGAGTAGAAATAACGGAAGCTCCGGTCTTTTCATAAGCCGCTACTCTTTCCGGAGTTATGCCGTTTACGCTTTCTATTACGCCATTAACATAGGCCGCTTCCAGACTTTCCGTATTCGAATAAAAAGAAAGGGTGATTTTGGAAATATAAGGAACGCCCAAGGTGTATTTCTCAAAAGGTGCCATCTTGTAGGACTCAGGTATGCCTCCGGAATTGCGTGAGACAGAAACAACTTTAAAAGGACCGGAACCTACCGGCTCAAAGTTGTAGGCGCTAAAGGGGAATTCTTCTTCGGAAACATTACCCCACAGGTGTTTGGGTAGGATGCCTAGAGTGGTGTTTTCCAAAAACGGAGCGTAGGGCTGTCTCAGAACAAAACGGACTTCTTTGTCACTGATTTTTTGTACCTCGACGCCGTCAAAGCTGGCTCGTTTAGGACTTTTTAAGCTTGGATCTTTGGCTTTCTCTACGGTAAAGATTATATCTTCTGAGGTAACCGGGGTGCCGTCTTGAAATACGGCGTCATTTTTTATTAAAAAATCATACGAAAGGCCGTCTTCGGAAATAGCCCAAGAAGCCGCCAAATCTGGTATGAGTGAGCCTTCGGGAGTGGCACGGGTTAACCCGGAATACACAAGAGAGACCAGGTCTCTGTCGGCTTCGGATGTGGATAGAAGGGGGTTAATAAAGCGGGGACTGCCGATTATGCCCTCCGACAGGGAACCCCCAGGGACCGGTACTTGCGAAGTAAAGCTAGAATTTACTTCGTAAAACAGGAGGTAAGAACTACCGGAGAACAGCACTATTAAAATGCCGAACAAGACTTTTTCGGCGAAAGAGAAATGGGATACGGCCCTCTCCATCTTATCGGCAAGAGGCAGTTCTATGCGGTTCCTTAGTTTAGAATAAATCTCGTTCACAAAGTGGCGCTTAAATTCGGCGCCTCGGATGCGTTGTTTGAAAACGCAATCTAATGTCTGTTAGTCGGATAATTATTAATCAATCTATCTGGCTGTCAATTTTGAAATATTTACCAAATATTTACGTAGAAACGGAGGTGGGCTAAGTTTACACCCTCTTTAGCCAAGAATCAAATGTATGAGGGCTACAGAAATGAAAATCAAAGCGGTGACGAAGGTGCCGGTAAACAACCATTTTTCGGCGCCGCGCCTCTCGCCATATATAGTGCCGTCTCCACCGCCGAAGGCGCTCCCGGTCGCAGCTCCGCGTCTTTGAAGCAGAATTCCTGCCACCAGAAGAACTGCCAAAGCTACTTCTATATAAGGTAATACCGAAATCAGGGATGTCATTGCGTCGCATCCTAGCAGGGAGATTCGGCGTTGACAAGCGTCTCCCTCGTGCCTATAATCCACCTCGTTTTCTTTGTCTCCTTTGGACGAAGAGCGTTCTACTAGTTAATTTTTTCTTTTTCCGTTATGGCTAAAAAAGCACGGAGGTCTAATTTGATTGTTTCTGCGAAGTCCGCCAAAAGCGGCTCTATCGGTTTGAACCCTCTCTCAGACAGGGTAGTTCTTAAGCCCACGGAAGAGAAAGGAGAAAGCAAGACCGCTTCCGGGTTGTATATCCCGGAATCCGGCAAAGACACCGGTCTTAAAAAAGGGGAAGTGGTCGCCATCGGTCCCGGCAAATGGGAAGACGGGGCTTACCATCCAGTTTCGGTTTCCGTAGGAGACGAAGTCCTCTACCAGTGGGGCGAAAAAATAACTTACAAGAATGTGGAGTATGTGGTTGTCCGGGATGGAGAAATAGTAGCTAAAGTTAAATAACTGTAATTCCATTATGGCCAAAATGATTCTTTACCGGAACGAGGCGAGAGATTCTCTAAAAAAAGGTATTGATGCGGTAGCTAATGCGGTCAAAATCACTATCGGTCCGCGTGGACGGAATGTAGTTTTTGATAAGGGTTACGGCGCTCCGACTATCACCAACGACGGTGTTTCTATCGCTAAAGAAATAACTCTCTCGGACAAATTTGAAAATATGGGCGCGGAGATAGTCAAAGAAGTGGCCCAAAAGACCAACGATGTGGCCGGAGATGGCACCACCACTTCCACTATTTTGGCTCAGGCCATAATTACTGAAGGTTTGAAACAAACCTCTATGGGTGTGAACGCTATGGGTGTGCGCCTTGGTATTGAAAAGGCCTCCAAGGAGGTGGTTTCCGCGCTCAAAGAAATGGCCAAGCCGATTAAGACTAAAGAAGAAATAATCCAGGTGGCTACCATTTCCGCGGAATCTCCCGAGATAGGTAAAATCATAGGCAACACCATTGAAAAAGTCGGCAAGGACGGTGTGGTTACAGTGGACGAGTCCCAGTCTTTTGGCGTGGAGGCGGAGTTTACGGAAGGACTTCAGTTTGACCGCGGTTATGTCTCGCCTTACATGATTACCAATTCGGAAAGGATGGAGGCGGAATATGCCGACGCCTTGGTTTTATTGACGGACAAAAAGATTTCTTCCATTAAAGAAATAATCCCGCTTCTGGAGAAAGTAGCGGCTACGGGCAAAAAAGAACTGGTCATTATCGCGGAAGATGTAGACGGAGAAGCCCTGACCACCCTTGTTCTCAATAAACTTCGTGGAGCTTTTTCGGTTCTGGCGGTTAAAGCCCCGGGTTTTGGAGATAGAAAGAAAGAGATGTTGGAGGATATAGCCATAACGATTGGTGCCAAGGTTATTACCGAAGAGGTGGGACTTAAGCTTGAGAGTGCAGAAATTTCTTCTCTCGGCAGAGCCAGAAAGGTAGTCGCTACCAAGGACAACACCATAATTGTTGGAGGCAGAGGTAAGAAGTCGGAAATTGAAGCCCGGGTTTCGGCTCTACGGGAGGTGCGTAAAAACACAGATTCTAAATTTGATGTGGAAAAATTGGACGAGCGCATAGCCAAGCTTTCGGGGGGCGTAGCGGTGATTAAGGTCGGGGCGGCGACGGAAACGGAAATGAAATATTTGAAATTGAAAATTGAAGATGCGGTTAATGCCACCAAGGCCGCGATTGAGGAGGGAATAGTCCCAGGCGGTGGCGTGGCTTTTATCAAGGCGGCGCAAAAAGTAGCCGGTAAGATTACCAAAGACACGACCGGTAAAAACTTTGAAGCGGAAATGATTGTCGGGATGAATATAGTACTCAAAGCATTAGAGATGCCTCTCCGCCAGATTGCTATAAATTCCGGTAAAGACGACGGCTCGGTAATTGTAGAAAAAATTAAACACGGCAAGGGCAACGAAGGGTACGACGCACTCAGGGATGAATTTGTGCCGGATATGATTGCCGCCGGTATTATTGATCCGGTCAAAGTTACTCGGAGCGCGGTAGAGAACGCTTGTTCCGCCGGAGCCATACTTCTCACAACCGAAGTAGCTATCGCGGAAGAACCGAAGAAAGAAAAAGACAACCCTATGCCTCAAATGGGCGGCGGGATGGACTACTAGCGTTTACTAGTGTTTAGCTAGCGAGTTCCAGCAGGTCTTATATTGAGTTTTCCCGATTAACAACACTATAACATTATATATAATGTTATAGTGTTGTTGGGGAAGATGTGGGTTTGGGTCTGGTTGATTTTTAGAAAATTTTTGTTAAAATTCTCTGTATGAACATCCTATACATTGTGCTCGGTGTAGTAGTCCTTGCGGCCCTATATATTGTCTATGCTTACAATCGTTTCGTCACTCTCCTTAATCGCGCCAAGGAAGCTTGGGCAGATATAGATGTACAGCTGAAGCGCCGCTATGACCTCATCCCAAATTTGGTTTCTACGGTAAAAGGCTATGCTGCTCACGAGTCTTCTGCTTTTGAAAAAGTGACCGCCGCCCGTTCTGCGGCCATGGGTGCGCAGGGTGCTGCCGCTAAAGGGAACAGCGAGAATATGCTCACCGGGGCTCTCAAGTCTCTCTTTGCTATTGCTGAAGCTTACCCTGACCTTAAGGCCAATCAGAACTTTTTGGAGCTCCAGAGAGAACTTTCAGATACGGAAAATAAAGTTCAGGCCGCCCGTCGTTTCTACAACACCAATGTGCGCGACCTTAACACTATGCTAGAAACCTTCCCGCCGAACCTAATCGGTCACATCTTTGATTTCAACAAGATGGAATTCTTCGAGCTGGCGGAAGGCGAAGCCGCCGCGCGTAATCCGGTTGCAGTTAGTTTTTAAAATTGAAACACCCCCTTTTTGTCTAAAAAAGGAGGTGTCCCGAAAAGTTTTACGTAGTTTTACTGTTGTCGGGCTGGTCATGGTGAAAGTTCCCGCCCGAGATAGCGAGAAATACTAGGAGTATTCCCGCAACGAAGGCTATCCACACTGGCCAACCACGAACATATGCTTGGCCAAGTAGAGACAGCCAAAGATTTAGGGGCATGAGGGCAACCCCTAATACCGCCAGCAGGATTCTATTTCGCATAGACATACCTAGACCTCTCGTTCTGTGTATCTTCGTATCCTCGCGAAAGTTAATCTATAATTACAAAAAAGGCAATCTTATGAATATTTATACTGAACAAGATAAAAACATAAGAAAGACCTGGTTTTTGATGCTGACCTTCTTTATAGCCATCATCGGGCTTGGCTGGTTTTTCTCTGCGGTGTTGGAACAACCGGTAATATTATGGGCGGCGGTTATTTTCAGCATTGGCATGAATGTTTTCTCTTATTGGCATTCCGACAAGCTGGTCATGGCGACAACCGGAGCCAAACTTATGCCGGACGAGGGGC
>ERZ1292623.4477-Hain-H51-01um-R1-4477-length-11429-cov-7_pt2 | contig 10051 bp, 15 predicted proteins | sample MGYA00564398_ERZ1292623 | MGnify/ENA primary metagenome ERZ1292623 (study PRJEB36523, sample SAMEA6512633) | groundwater metagenome | collected 2019-01-07 | study: AquaDiva: Metagenomics assemblies of 32 groundwater samples
TTTCCGCTTCATTATAACTTCTTATGTTTTTTATTTTTATTTTTTTTAATATCATAAAATTTTTTAATTTACCACGCACTTTGACATCATGGGAATATAATTTTTTGAACCTCGCCGAACAGGCGGTCCTCAAATGCGCGCGATAATTCGTCCTCCTTTTTTTCAATACTCAATGCCGACATCAATCCTGAAATGTGCTCATTCAGTTTATGCGGATATTTTTGGCTAAAATCCTCAATTATTTCTGATTCGAAATTATCACCGCGCGGCTCAATGTCAATTTCTATTATCGGAAAAAATAATTTTGTTGTATTCTTAAGGAATGCAAAAGCACCTTCTTTTCTTGCGAAAGATTCTATCTTATTGAAGTCTATATCTGTAATTTTACCTCGCTCCAGTATGCCCTTTAATTTAAGCATGAGAATTTTGTCTTTAAGGATATGCTTTTTTAATTCTTCGATTATTTTTTCCGTGTCTGTTAGAGAATCTGAAATTTCCAAATCTAAAACCAAAACATCTTTGAGCTTTATGTTGTGGCGCTTGAAGCCGCTTTGTGTGTCAACAATATAGAATGCACCGTATTTCAGGTCTTCTAACTCGCTGGCGTTGTTTGGATAAATTGGACCACCGTAAACGCGATTTTCTTTTTCGTATAATAAATGCAGATGACCGAGAGCAATATAATCTGCTTTAGGTAATTTTGTCTGGTCAACTGCTGGAATGTCCAATGTTCCTATGGCGTCTTTGAGAGTCGTGTGAAGCATAAGTATTTTGAAAAGTCCTGGCGAATCTTGTAGTTTTATTTTTTCCAAATCATAAACTTCCAATCCTGTTTTTCTCCCAGGGTATCCGTAGATAGCTACGTTCTTGAAAATTGTCGGTTCTAAAATTATTAGGCCTCCGCGCTCTTCGAATTTGTGGACGTTTTTTGCGAAGCCGGCTTTTTCCAGTACGTCTAGAAAACTTTTTCCCGAAACAGAATAATCGTGGCTTCCTGCTATTAAAAATACTGGAATGTTTGCTTCTTTCAATTTTCTGAATTCATCAAATGCATCCTTTATTGTTTCTATAGGCGGATATGCAGAGTCAAATAAGTCGCCTGCTATTAAAATGAAATCTAATTTTTCTTTTTTGCACATTGCTAGAGCGTATTTAAAACTCTCAAAATTTAAGTGCTGTAATTCGGGATGACGCCATGCACCTAAATGGCAGTCTGCTAAATGGGCAAATCGCATCAATTAAATCCTCTATGTTTAATTGCTGGGATTTCCAAATTTAGAAAATTTGCAAGTTTCATATGAAATTCGCTGTTATCTTTGGTTTTTAGAGATTGTGTCAATGTGCTCTTATATACAATTAGCACATTGAGCATCCAAAAATCTAATTGTAAAAAGAGAAGATTTTTTGATTGTGGTGAATTTATGGCTTTTTATTCTCTATAAAAAGCACTATCAATTGGCGTGTGGCCTAACCGCTTAAACGGCTAGGATTCTTATAAAGAATCTGTAGATTATAAACTTATTTTGGCATTTTGCCTAAAGAGAACTTTGCAAAACTAAGTATTTGAGACCTATTTTAGGATTATGCAAATTTCTCTGAAATCTATCTTCTGTAATCTTAATGAAAGTTTGCAAATATCATTTTAGCAAGTGAAAAGTTGAATTATTCAAACTTCTCTAAAGAATCTTTTAGCCAAGCATCAAGTTCGCTTTTTCTTTACTCGCATGAAGTCCTTAATTTCTGCATGTGCTCGCTAAATTTTGCGCACCAGCTTCGCTGGAAACGATGACCACCCTGCCGGAAGTGGCGGAATCGCATAAGTCGTCCGAACTGGAATGCAAATTCAGGAATCCGCTCTGATTGAATCTGGAAACGCCAGAATTTCTCCCAGAACCTCTCGTAAAAGATATTCTATTTCCTTTTTCATCTGCTATTGGGCGTCCTTTTTCATCTGCTATTGAAAATCGATAATAATTCTGATGAGCTAGTTGGGGTGCTTCTATTAATTCTGCGCCATCAATTAAACTGAAGATTAATCCGTAAGGTGAATTTGAATTTTTTACTAAAGACAAGCCACTTAATGGAATCATTAATGGACTTTCTGGCGAGAAACTATATCCTCTTGCTCTTATCTGTTTTGCAAGAGCTTGTGCAAGATAACCGAGATAACTGCTTGGCTCTCCTTCGCTTCCTAAAACAAGAGCAGCATCTTCATAAGTTCCTCTTAAATCTATAATCTCTGATTCTACAATTTTTCCTAAATCTGATGGTGTTGCTGTTCTCATTGGCAAATTATTTGCTCTAAATATTTCATTAACAGCTACTGCATATCCTGGCTTTGAGCCAACAATTAATTTTCTGTTATTCTTATCGTAATCAATATTTTCTATTACTAAAACTTTGCCTTTATATCTTTAAGAAACTTCTTTATTAATTGCTACTGCGTCATCTCCTTCAAAGAGACTCGCTCTTATTACTTGTGAAGTTTTCCAGTCAAACTTTCCTTCTAACTTTGTTTGTGTTTCTTCCATAATTTTCTTATTTATTTTGACTATTTAAATGTTTCTATTTTGTTACCCCTTTAGAGTTTTTCTTATCCAATCATTCCTTTTACGTGCGGCATTTGCTTTTCTATAAACTCTAATATTTCTTTTTTATACTGTGTATTAAGCGAGATACCTGTGAAATTTGACTTGTTATAGATTATTAACCAGCCAATATTTGAAAGGGATTTTACTATTTCTTTTAGATGCTGGAATCTTTTGAAATGTTCCAATCTATCATATTTATGTCCCCAGTTGTTCTTTCTTGCTAATTTGAACATTACTTGAGCCTTCTCTAACTCTTCTTTAAACATTAGTTTTGTGAGATTATTTATTTTATATATGTTTCTATTTTTGAAAAGATACTTATTTTATGCAAATATTTAAATAGTTGTAATTTGTGAGATTGTTATGAAAATAAAAGAAAATAAGTCTATATTATTGCAGTACTTGGGAGATACTCCTCAATTAAGAGTGCTTGACTTCTTGATAGATAATCACTTTTTTGATTTTCCCCTTACAGAAATATCCCGAGGGAGCAATGTTAGTTATAACTCTTTAACTTCTTTTTTTCCTGAATGGGTTATGAAGGAGATTGTGTATAAAACCAGAAGGATTGGGAAATCTGATTATTATCAACTTAACTTAAATAATTCTTTCGTTAAGAATATCATGAAGTTGGATTGGAGCTTGACTAAAAAATCTGCTTTGCCAGATATTGCTGAAAAAGAATTGTTAGCTTGAACAGGAGCTGATTTCCCAGACAACTAACTCCTCAAAGAATAGTTTTTGCTGTGCTACAATTTTATGATTCATGTTATTGTTTTCCAATAATTTCTTAATTCTTTTCTCTGGTGTTAATGATGAGACTAATAATAATATTGTTCCTTCTTTTTTTAAGCGGCTCTTTGCTTGTTTCAAAAATTTTAAGATTAATTCATCTCCTTGTTTTCCGCCCGTTGTTGCTAACTGACTTTCTTTTGACTCTCTTTTATCTTCTGGCAGATAAGGAGGATTGCATATAATTAAATCAAATTTTTGAGATTTTTTTATTTTTGAAAATAAGTTTGATTTTATTGCTTTGATGTTTTTTTGTTTTAATGTCTTTATTGCGTTTTGGTTTATGTCTACTGCTGTGACTGATTTTGCTCCCGCACTTTTTGCTGTTTCTGCTAAAATTCCTGAACCTGAGCACATGTCAAGAACGGATTTGTTTTTTGCATATCTTGGAATTATTGATGCTAGAAGATATGAATCTTCTGCTGGCTCGTAAATAAATGTCATCCGAAGAAATTTAGAATTTTGTCTTTAAAGATTATTGCACTTATCAAGCCGCCTATAAGAATGAGAAGGGTAAAAATAAGAAAAATAAGCTTGCCGGCTCCGGGGCTTGAGTAATCCTGCCTAATTGATGGGAGTGGTCTGGCGTACTGTTGAGGATATTGCATCTGTTGATTCGGAACGTAATTCATCTGTGGAGTTTGAGGATACGGCGATTGTTGTGGTGGGATTTGCTGACGTATTACTGCCTGTCCTGACGTAAGCGGCCTAACGTTTACTGGCTGCTGCTGTTGAGCGTTCAACAAAGATAGTGTGCCCCCTGTGATGAATGCGAGCGCCTGTTCAACTTCGGCAGCATTATATCCTGAATTAATTAAAGACCTGGCAACCTGTTCAGGCCTTCCTCCGTGCTCAACGGCGTTCTTCAGCATGCCTACGATGTCTTCTCTCATGTTAAAGTTATGTGCTTACCATTTGAAAGCAAATGCACATTATAATCTTTTTTGTAGCCCATCTCAACTGCGAGATTTAGTCCAGCCATTGTCTTAGAAAAGTCGCCGTGGGAGGGAATTACATGTTCGGGGTTTGTGAGCTTAATCAAGTCACGCAAATCTTCCCTTCCTCCGTGGCCGGAAACATGAACGTTGTCAAAAATTCTCGGCTTGAACTTTCTCAAGCGTTTTTCCAATTCGCTTCTGCTGGCAATATTTTCAGGAGTCGGAATCGTTTTTGAAGAGAATATAACATGGTCGTCTTCCTGTAGTTTGAAAGGTGTCGCACTCTTAGAAATTCTGTCAAGGATTGAACCTTCTTCGCCTTGGTGACCTGTGCAGACAATCAAATATTCTTTACGATGGGAATTTGCCATCTTGAGATATTTTTCAACCTGTTTTCTGTGCGCTGCAAGAATTATTTTATTCTTGAACGGAACTTTTCCTATTTTTATTCCTGCTGATATATATTTGTGCAAGCTTCTGCCAACAAAAACGGGTTTTCTGCCGAGGCGTTCGCTGAAGTCAACTATTGATTTTAGACGTGCGATATGAGATGAGAATGTTGTGATTATTAAACCAGATTTGTAATTTTCTGTTGTGAATAAAACATCTTCTAATAAACCGCGTGCGATTTTTTCAGAAGGAGTTTTTCTGTCGTCTGGGGCGTAAAGACAATCAACGACGAGCGCCTTAATCCCCTGCTTGGATAATTCTCTCAAACGCTTGTAGTTTGGTGGATCTCCGATAATTGGGCTGTTATCTAATTTGTAATCATTTGAATATAGGACTACTCCATCAGGTGTGTGAACTGCAATTACTGTGCATTGTAAAGTTGAGTGGGTCATGTTTATGAATTCAACTTTGTAATTTGAATCGTTGCCTTTTATTGTGATGTTAGCGTTTGGCTGAACTTGGTGCAGAGTATTGGGTATTCCTTTTTCATTATCTGCCATCAGTGTTTTTAGAACTTCAATTGTGTAAGGAGTGCCGTACACTCCGCAGTTGTATCGCGGGGCAAGGTATTGAACAGCTCCTACATGGTCAAGATGCGCGTGCGAAACCATTATAGATCTTACTTTTTCGCGAAGCTTGTGCTCATCTAAATAGTGATCATTTGGCAGGGCACCGATTGCGCGCATTCCAGATTCTGTGGGAATTTTGTCGCGTTCACGGACGCCGACAACTGCAGGAAGATATAGTCCCGCATCACATAAAAAAACGTCGTTTTTGTGCTCGATAGCGGTCATGTTCTTGCCAACTTCGTCGTATCCGCCAACACCGTGAATTTTTATCATGCTATTATAAAATGGTAAAGTGGTTTATAATTATTTGCAGAGATTTTTTACTCAAGAGTAAGCTATAAATATATTAATTACTCTAATTTTGTATGTTCTTATCTCCGAATTATACTGATTATTCTGTTTGTTTTTGGAAGAGGTCTTTAGATGGAAGTATAAATGGGAGAATTGTTCCTTCATCAGAAAGAATGCTTGCTGAAGAAGGCACTGTGTCCGATGAGTTATTTATTGACATGTTTGAAATGCGCGCATGGGATTGCGATTCAAATGGAAGAACAATATTTTATCCCAAAAACCAAAGAAGCAATATTAGAGTATCGTTAGATGGAAAAATATATGGTGTTATTGTTAAGCCTTTAGATGGAGAGTAAGCTATAAATATAATCTATATTTTGTTATTCTATGAAGCATCATATTAATGTGTTATATGGAGCAGTCGTTTTGCTGTTGATTCTGCAGCTTATTTCATTTGTTACTGTTAGTTCGCAGGGTGCCAAACTCATTTCACAGCAGGAGAAATTTGAGCAGAATATTGATAACGCAATTGGCGAGGCAAAACAGGAAAATCAATACCGGATTGGGGAAATTGTGAGGACGATATCACAGCAAAAAAAAGATTTTGACCAACAGATAGATTTATTGAAATCAACACAGAATGATTTTTCTCTTGTGATTGAAGGTGCTGTAAAAAAAGTTGTTACGGTTGCGACGGATGTTTCTGCCGGCACAGGTTTTATCGTCGGAAATGAAGGATATATTCTGACCAATCAACATGTTGTTGATGACAGCACAATTATTCAAGTTCAGACGTATAATGGGGAAGTTTATAATGCTGAACTTATTGGCACCGATGCAACTGTTGATATTGCTGTGCTGAAAATTTCTGAGAAGATTGATGGATTTGAACTTGCAAATTCTGATGATGTTGTTGTTGGACAGAAAATAATTGCAATTGGAAATCCCCTCGGGCTTGATTTTACAGTTACTGAAGGGATTGTTTCTGCGTTGGACCGCGACGGACCGAACGTTGAAGGAGCTTATGTGCAGACAGATGTCACATTGAATCCTGGAAATTCCGGCGGACCTCTTGTTGACAGCAGTGGAAAAGTTATTGGGATGGCTAATTTTAAAGTTGGAGGCGCTGAAGCTTTAGGATTTGCTTTGGAAAGTAATTTGGTTCGAGAGACGGCAAATGAAATTGCGGGAGCTATAATTGTTGCGTAAAATGCTGAAACTAAAACCGACGATGCGCGCTAATAGAAGATATTTACTGATTCGTGGGGTTAAAACTGAAGTTGAGAGCGCGATTCTTGAATACATTGGAGTTTTGGGATGGGCAAATGCTGCGCCCGTTTTTGTTTCTTCGCACGACGGAAAAATTATTTTAGCAGTTAATCGCGAGGCTTTGACTGATGTTCGCGCGGCTCTTGCTTTGGCGCGCGAGAAGATTGAAGTTTTGAGAGTCAGCGGAACGCTTAAGGGGCTGGAGAAATAATTTAAAATCTTTCAAGAAATTTAATAGGAGTTTCTACTTTTGTTATTAACGCTCGTGCGGAGAATTCATTTATTTCTTCCGAGGAGATTATTTTTTTATTTTTCGCATAAGCATAAGCTATTTCCATCGCGACGGTTTTTCCGACATATCCTTCTTTTGAGTAGATGTAAACTATGTTTGAGGAGTCTATTTCTTTGAAAGCTTTGAGAAGAGCTTTCTTTTCGCTTTGGAAAGTATCTTTTTCTTTTGGATTCCACTCGCCTGCTGTCGATGCTCTGATGCCATTTTTATTTAGCTCTTCGCATAATTGTTGGATTTCGCTGTGAAATTTTCTGCTACCTGCGATGAATATTTTCATATTGTTAAAACTAACGTTTATTTAAGCATGCCATAACTTTTAAACAAAGTTGTCTGATGTCAACATGCTTAAAATTTACATACAGCAAATTTTAAATACCCTCTTATTCAAAGTCAATATATAATTTTCAAGAGGAATTACTAAAAATATGGAAACAAATAAAATGGGAAGTTATTTTCTAGCTTCCACTTCAGGAGGTTATGACTGAAATGGAAATGCCAACAGAAATGCAGCACCAAGCGATGGGATATGACCGTGCGGCGACGATGTTCTCGCCCGATGGGCATCTGTTGCAGGTAGAGTATGCTGAAAAGACTGTGAAGCTTGGGAGCAATAGTGTTGGACTTGTGTGCAAGGATGGAGTTGTTATTATTGCCGATAAGAGAATCCGTGATAAATTAATTGCGCCTGAATCTGCGACGAAGATTTTTGAGGTTGATGGGCATATTATGGCTACTGCTGCAGGGATTGCGTCTGATGCAAGGATGCTTGTTGATAAATCTCGTCTGCTTGCGCAACAAAATAGAGTTTCCTATGGGGGGCCTGTTGATACGATTGCAGTGATTCAGATGATTGCTGACAATATGCAGATGTTCACTCAATATGGCGGGGCAAGACCGTATGGTGTTGCGATAATGCTTGGAGGAGTTTCTAAGGGCAAGTCTCATTTGTATACTTCCGATGTGACTGGAAACTTTTTTGCTTACCGCGCGAATGCAATTGGAGAGAACGACGAACAAATAAAAGAAGAATTGCGCAAAGATTTCAAAGATGATATGACTATGGAAGATGGGATTAGATTTGTGATGAAATTTTTTAAGGAGATTCTCAGTAAGAACTTTGAGATTTCAAGATTTGACGTTGGAATGATTCCAAGTAAGGATGCAAAGCTTGTGCGACTGCATGGCGAAGAATTGAGAAAGTATGTTAAGTAAAAAATATTTCGGACTACCTATTTGTTTAAATATTATTAATTGTCTGTTTTTCTATGGCTGAGGAAGAGACTAAACCTTATTTTGCCTATCAACTACTTAACCGTGGCGCTGTTTTCATTGGAAACGATAAGGGACAAATAAAAAGAACTATAGATTATTACGTCAAGAGAGGCGATCAAAATGGAATTATTATTCCTGAAGAAAAAGATATATTAGAATTAATAGGAGATGTTAATATAACTGTGGTTCTTCCTTTCGCAGGTATGAATCAAAATATAAGTGCAAGAGTAACTCCTCGGGCTGTTTTTCATGTTAATGCTAATGCTATTAATTATATTCGGGGAGTTGCTTCAAATTATGAAAGATTGAAAAGAGGAGAATTGTTTAAGTTTGAACCTTGTGTAAGGGCTTTTGGCTTGTGGTTTTTACCTGAAGATATTATGCAGGGTTTGCGCAATTACAATTGGCAACAGCATGAATCTCAAGTAAAAGAATGGCTTTGTCAAAGAAATGAAGTACTTGAAAGGGGAAGACGAAAAGGAATTTTAGATTTTAGCTGAAAATTTTATCGTAAATTGGCGCGTAAAATTCTTTGTATAGCACGAATCTTGTTAATAGCGCCGCTGGAATGCCTGCGAGCTTGTAAGGTGTTGATTCCAACATCTTACAGAAGAAATAAGATAGTCCTATTTCGCCTATAATTGGGATTGGTGTCGCTCCGAGGGCGGCTGCTACTAAAGTTGCGGTGTCCAAGCCGTCAGCGCTTTTTCTTCTTGCTTTTGCCATGCTGATTTTCTTGGATGGGGATTTAAAAAGCTATTGATGACTCTCTCTGTCGCAATAACGGGTGATGATTCTTAAGTCGAATGCGGGTGATAACAGAAATTTACTTAAATTTTACCTTCTTTAAAATACCTAAATATTAAATATGAGCAAAATGTGGCTTCTTCTTTATAGTTCATCTCTAAAGGGTTACATAAGTAATGAAAAAAGTTGAGTAGTTCTTCCTCAGAAGGCTTTCTTTTTAGAAGATCATAAATCTCATTTCTAGTCTTCATCCCTATACTCGCTAAAAAAGATTCGTTACCTATTTGGCTTTTGCTATCTCCTTGTTCAACCTTTCTTATTCCAACAAAACCTAAAATAGATTTTGAGTAGTTTTCAAGTGAAGATATTATCTCATCTTTAACTTCTAAATTAGTTAGAACAAGTTTTATACCGAGAAAATTTGGTGAAGGAGAGTATCTCATTAAGTAATAATAAGAAATTTTATTTTTGGTTACAAGATTATCTATAAATTGTCTTACCATTTCTAATGCTAAATTAAGATGATCAACATTATCAAATTCTATATCTACAGTTAATAAATAATCTCCACTTATCATTTTTTAAGCCTGATTTTATCCCTATCTTCTTCTATTCGGTTATTTTTTATTAAGTGGTTAATCGCTTCTTCGACCTTATCCCTTATCTTATTTCCTGTTCTATTGTTATGATAAATTCCTCTTGCTATATCAGAGACTATTGCTTCTTTAGTTATGCTAAAAGAATTTTTCAAAATATCTATTATTGCTCCTGCCAACTCTTCTTTGGGAATTAAAATAAATGGTCTTTCGGTTTCTTTTGAAATTCTTATTGCACAAACGG
>ERZ1292623.5524-Hain-H51-01um-R1-5524-length-10049-cov-5_pt1 | contig 10049 bp, 15 predicted proteins | sample MGYA00564398_ERZ1292623 | MGnify/ENA primary metagenome ERZ1292623 (study PRJEB36523, sample SAMEA6512633) | groundwater metagenome | collected 2019-01-07 | study: AquaDiva: Metagenomics assemblies of 32 groundwater samples
GCAGGATGCTCAAGAAAATCGAGCCGATGGTAGGCTCTGAGCCGATGGACGAAATTAAGAAATTATATTTAAAGGCCTATAATTCATACATGAAACTTTCTGAAAAAAAGAAACAGAATTTTTACGGTCGGATAAATTCTTTGCGCGAATCTCTGGAAGAACACCTGCAAAATGAAAAAAAATTAGAGCGTCTTCTCCAAGATACAGAAAAAGGCAACATTAGCGATCAGAAAAAAAAGTATTTGGACCTTTACGCTATTTATGAAAAACTTCCACGCAAAGTGCAGAATCAATACTATCCTCAGATTGTGCAACTCAGAGATAGATTAGAGCGGGGGAATTAATCTCTTATGAAAATTACAGAAATTCAGCCTAATCAAGGAAAGATAACTCTCGAAGCGGAGATTGCTTCTAAAGAAGAGCCGCGCACGTTCAATAAGTTTGGAAAAGAAGGAAGGGTATGCAATGCCCTGCTCCGTGATGCCAGCGGCGAAATTGCGTTGACTTTATGGAATGATGATATTGATAAAATCAACGTAGGAGATATCGTAAAATTAGAAAATGGCTGGTGTTCCGAATTTAAAGGCCAAAAACGGGTTTCCAGTGGAAAATTTGGAAAACTGGAAGTTTTGAAAGCCACAAATAAGACCAAGTAAATGATAAAACCTGTAAAATAAAAAAATGAAACTAAAACCATCCTTAAAACAAAAGAAACGATATGTACTATTTGAAATTCAAGCAGCCAAAACATTTTCCCTGCCTGAAGTAACTGAAGCCGTGGAAGCATCGCTGCTGCGTTTCCTGGGAGAATTAGGAATGGCAAAAGCGAGTCCTCTGCTGGTAAAGGAGAAATGGAGTGATAAACAGCAGCGTTTTGTGCTTAAAGTCAACCATGCCTATGTAGATGAATTAAAAACTGCGGTCATATTAAGCAAAAAGATTAAAAATACTCCTGTACTTATACGTTCTATTGTGACTTCAGGCACATTGAAAAAGATCAGCTCACATTTATAATAAAACAAAAATAATTAAATAATAATCGCATGAGGTGTCAAAATGCAAGCAAAACAACAGCAAATGGTTGATAAGATGGGGTATGACCGCTCTATTACTATGTTTTCGCCAGATGGAAGGCTTTTACAGGTAGAATACGCTAAGAAAACCGTAAAACAAGGCTCTACTGCCATCGGTATCGCCTGCAAAGATGGAGTTGTCTTGGTGGTGGATAAAAGAGTGACTTCCAAGTTGCTGGTTCCAGAAGCAATTGAAAAAATGTTTGTCATTGACGATCATGTTGCCGCTGCGGCTTCAGGAATTATCTCTGACGCGCGAGTGTTAGTAGACCGAGCGCAGATGCGCGCCCAGCAGCACGCCGTTACCTATGATTCTAAAGTAGATACCTTATCTTTGGTCAAAGAAATCTGCGACATGAAGCAGATCTGCACCCAGTCAGCAGGATTGCGTCCATTTGGCGTTTCCTTGCTGGTAGGCGGGGTGGAAGACGATGGCAGCGTCAAGCTGTTCTTGACCGAGCCATACGGCTTATACTTCCAGTATAAAGCAGCAGTTATCGGCGAAGGCGAAATGGAAATTGAAGCACAGCTGCAGAAGCGCTACAAAGCCAGCATGACTGTCGAAGAAGGATTGAAGTTAGGTGTTACTTTACTGAAAGAATTCTTACAGGCAGAATTCAACTTTGATCGAGTAGATGCTGCATTCATCAACGTAGAAGAGAAGAAATTCTACAAGCTTAGCAATGATGAATTGAAGAAGCTGGTGAAATAAGTTTTATTTTTCTTTATTTTCTTTTAATTCTTAGTAAAGTTTTATAATGTTCTCCAAAAACAAACTATTATGCCAAACCAAACTCTCCATTTGATCGTCACTGATTATGATATCCGAGGATTAGTGACCCATTACGGTTTAGACGAACTCTTTACCCCTAAACTGGTTAAAGCGGTTAATGATTTAAAATTAAAACTGGAAAATTCTGCTATCTGTTATACTTCTTTTTCAGAAGAAACGTTAAGTCAATTAGATACTGCAGATATTTTGCTTGATGATATTTGGCAAAATCGTGCTGAAGAATATTCTGATCCGTATCTAAGACCAGACGATCATTTTGTATTTCAATATTCTCAAGGAGTAGGCAGGATTGGAGTAGAAGGCGCTATCCCTTGGCTTTGTAAAATCCAAGAACGAGGTCGAAAGAAATATTCCCAAGAGATTGAACATTGGAGAAGTGCCCGCGATCAATTTAAACAAATTCTTGAAGGAAATCTTGGCAATGGAGATGAATTTCCCAAAGTCGGCGCAATTATCGATTGCACCGATCATCCCCTGATGCAGCCGTTTCTGGAAGATTTAGGTTATGAGGTCAGAAGGCAGGAAGTGTTCAACTTCGGACCATGGCCGCAGAGAAAATGATTTACTCTGTTATTTACTCTGTTTCAATTCTTTTCCCTCATTTCCCACCAAAAACCTTTTAAATAAAGCCCAAATAAAAGCCTTTGCGTGAATAAAAGAAACGGAGGATTCGTGCCCACGCTTATCATACCAGCACGAATGAAAAAGAAAAATGAGTGAATTATTAGTACAAGAACGAAGTGTAGTTGTTCCAGGGGAATCTCTTGCTCAAGGCATGGATTTCTTGCCAGGAGATAACGCCTACCGAGAGAAAGATCAGATTTATTCTAAGGTTTTAGGATTGGTTTCAGTTTCTGGCCGAGTCATCAAGATTACGCCTTTATCAGGGCCTTACCTGCCTAAGATTGAAGATAAAATAATCGCCCGCGTCATGGATATTACTATCAGCGGCTGGCGATTCGATACCTCTACTGCCTATTCAGCGATGTTGAATGTGCGTGATGCGACTACTCGATTCGTCAAGAAAGAAGAAGACCTAAGCCAGATTTTAGCTATCGGCGATTACGCTGTAGTAAAAATCGTCAATGTTACTTCCCAAAACTTGATTGATCTGACTATGAAGGAACCAGGTCTGCGTAAGATCAGCGGCGGAAGGATCATCAGCATCAACTGCCAAAAAGTTCCGCGAGTGATTGGAAGGCAAGGAAGCATGATCACCTTGATCAAAGACAAGACTGGCTGCGATATTACTGTCGGTCAGAATGGCTTAGTCTGGATCAAAGGGACGCAGGAAGGCGAATTAATGGCTGGAAAAGCTATTAAGCTTATCGAAGCAAAATCCCACCTGGAAGGATTGACTGAAAAAATGGAAAAATTCCTAGGGGAGAGTGCATAAAATGGTTTATAACAAGCGAGTAGATGGACGTAAAATCGACGAGCTTCGACCTATGGAAGCGAAAGCAGGTGTAGTCAAAAACGCAAACGGCTCTGCTTCTTTCAAAATCGGAAAGACCTGGGCTATCGCCGGCGTGTACGGTCCTCGAGAGGTTGTGCCAAGATTCATGGCTAACCCAAAACATGGTATTTTGCGATGTCATTACACCATGATGCCATTTTCCGGTTCAGGAGAACGTATCAAGCCTGGAAGAAGCCGCCGCGCGCAGGAGATTTCCATGGTCATGGAACAATCACTTGCTCCAGTAGTAGACTTATCTGCATTTCCAAATTCCGTGGTTGACATTTTTGTAGAACTTCCACAGACTGATGCAGGAACACGTTGTGCAGCTATCTCTGCTGCCTGCATCGCTCTGGCTGACGCTGGAATTCCGATGAAGGACATGGTAAGTTCTGTTGCTGTTGGCCAAGTCGACGGCGCAGTGGTAGCAGATTTGAACTACAATGAAGAATCATACCCTGCCATAGTGTCTGACATTCCTGTAGCGATGTTACACAATACTAAAGAAATTTCCCTCTTACAGATGGATGGAGAGATTTCCAAAGAAGACCTTCTTAAAGCCTTAGAATTAGCTAAAGTTGCTACAGAAAAGGTATATCAATTGCAAGTAAAAGCGTTAAAAGAAAAATACGCTGTTAACAACGAGGATAATTAAAATGATAGTCAACAAAGAAACAATCGCAGAATTAGCAAAAGAAAACAAGCGGTTAGATAACCGTACTTTAACTGAATTCCGCCAACCAATCTTAATTGAGACTAATATCTCCTGGACTGCAGAAGGTTCTGCCCGAGTCCAGATTGGCGAAACAGTAGTCATGGCGGGAGTAAAACTTTCTATTGAAAAGCCCTACAACGATACCTCTGACGAAGGCGGCATAATGGTCAATGCGGAATTATCACCTATTGCCAGTCCTGAATTTGAAACTGGCCCGCCAGGCATGAAAGCAGTGGAATTAGCCCGAGTTATTGATCGAGGTATCCGCGAAGCAAAAGCAATCGATCTCAAGAAACTATGTATTGAAGCAGGAGAAAAAGCCTGGTTTGTCATCGTTGATATCATCGCTCTTAACGACGGTGGAAATTTGCTGGACGCTTCCGGATTAGCTGTTTTAGCGGCGCTGAAGACCGCAAAATTTCCCGTAGTAGATCCAGAAACTGGCGCTATCGATTACAAGCAGAAAACCGAAAAATCTTTACCCTTGACTAAAGAGCCATTACCAATCACTGTCTACAAAGTAAATGGTGCTTTGCTGGTAGACCCTTCTCGCGAAGAAGAGAAAGCCTACGAAGCGCGATTAACCGTCGGTTCGGATGCGAAAGGAACCATCTCAGCGTTACAGAAAGGCGGGGATGTTCCCCTCACCATTGAAGAGATTGGAAAGATGGTTGATTTAGCATTGGAAAAAGCAAGCTTTTTACGAAAAGAACTAACCAAAGGGCTTAAGCTTAAATGAAATCTTAAATAATAATACAAAAACAACAAACTAAGACAAAATGGCAAAAAAACAACTAATCGAAGAAGAGATGGAATACACTAAATATGAAAAAGCGCGTATGATCGGCTCTCGAGCTTTGCAATTATCCATGGGTGCGCCGTTCCTGGTAAAATTAACGCCGGAAGAATTGACCAAGATGCGCTATGACCCTTTAGCAATTGCCCTCATGGAATACGAACAAGGAGTTTTGCCCATAACCGTCAAAAGGCCGAAGGCAAAATGAGCCTTTTTATTCTTCTATCTATTCAATGAATTCTACCATAACTTCAGAAAAACTGCAACAATACTTTTCTATCACCAGAGAAGCACTCCAAAAGGCTAAACCTGCTCTTGATGCTTCTCGAAAAGCACAGGCTGAAGACTTTCTGGACATGGCTTCCCGCTACGTCGAAGATGCGGAGTACTTTCTTACCAAGAAAAAGGATGCGGTCTTAGCTTTTGCCGCACTCAATTATGCTCACGGGTGGTTGGATGCTGGGGCGAGGATAGGCTTGTTTAAGGTGAATGATAGCAGACTTTTTACCGTAGATGAATAAGAAAGCACAACTTCTGATGCAACCACTTAATAGTACTCGAATACAAAAGTTTTATAAAGCAGGGCCATTCTGGGAGATATAGTTACAATTATCGAGGTTCTAGGTGTTTTATAAGGGCAGCGCCCAAGGGGAAACTGATACAATATGATCGTCCAAAAGGATTTTTTAGACAGATTGAAAGATTTTGGCTTGAATTCCTACGAACGAAAATTATGGATTGCTCTCTTGTCCAGGGGCGTTTCTACTGCAGGGGAACTATCAGACATTTCTAATGTTCCTCGCTCTCGAGCTTATGATGTTCTTGAATCTTTGGAAAAGAAAGGATTTATTGTAGTTAAAGTAGGAAAACCGATCAAATACTTGGCTGTAGCTCCTTCCGAAGTTATTGAGCGAGTCAAGAAAAAAGTAGCAGAAGAAGCAGATGAGCACAGCAAGATGCTTTCTCAGTTAAAAGATTCAGAAATATTGAATCAATTAAATTCACTCCACGCCGAAGGTATTACCTTGGTAGATCCTACTGACAAATCAGGCTCATTCAGAGGCAGAGAGAAAGTCTACGAGCACCTGTTCCTGATGTTCAAGAACGCCAAGAAAAGCATCACTATCATGACCTCCACGCAAGGATTAGCGAGAAAACACGATTTCTTTGTAAATCATCTGCGCAAAGCCACAAAAGCGGGCGTATCGGTACAGATAGTAGTTCCACCTAATACCGATAAAGAACTGGTTGAAAACTTTTCCCAATTTGCCAAAGTGAAAACCAGCAAAAATAGTACAACTAGATTCTGCATGGTGGATGGCAAAGACTTATTGCTTTTCTTAACTGACGACCAGAAAGTGCATAAGAGTTACGACTGCGCAGTCTGGGTAGAAGCTCCTTACTTTGTTGAATATTTCGGCAAATTATTTGACAACGAATGGAAAGCGAATAAGTAAAAATTCAATTAAATCAAATAAGCAGAAATCTCCAGGATTCATCCTTGGAGATGAATGCTAGTAAATGAGCAAGGATTTCGCTATATTTGATTTTAGAAAATCCGTCTCGGAAAAGCGGCGTAAATCCCCACCCTTCAGGGTTGGGGATAGCTGCTTTTCAGGATTTTCTTTAATTTAATTAAAAAGTTACAAGTGAGTTAGAATAAATATGGTTAGAGAATAAGAAGGACAGATTTCTCGAGAGGAAGATAAATTAGTTATGTTGCGATTAAAACAAGATAAACATTATGCTAGAAATGAAGCAAGGTCCTCCTTGGAAGACGATTCTTTCAATGATTGGAGTGGCCGAAATTCTAGCGGTTGGTATAAAGCTCTCAGAGCTTGTGTAACATGCGATTCTTCCAAGCCAGCCATGGCTGCTCTCTTAAAAGAAAATGATGCTGAAGTACAAAAAGCATTAGCAACTCCAGCTCCTCAAGAAAAGGTTCACAATTACAGAGCTAATGCAAGGGAAGAGTAGATTACTAATCACTTCTTCATTACAGAGATTCTTATAACCAATCTCTTAACAACTTCTAAAGAAAAAAATTAAGGGGAGTTTCCGCTTTCTAACTAATCATCGCCACCATTACCATTTCCCCCTCCATTTCCGGATCCAGAAGAACCTCCTGAAGAGCCGCCACCATCTCCTCCTCCATCACCGCCATTTCCGTTACCGTTTCCGCCGTTGCCTCCATCTCCACTGTCGCCCCCATTGCCATCACCATTTCCACCGTCACTTTCTCCATCGCCATTTCCTTCTGCACTTTCGCTATCGGCACCATTATCTCCTTCATCTCCAGCTTCTGACTCTTCTCCACCAGCCGTTTCGTCACTATCTTCAGGTTCTTCTGCTTCTTCACTCTCTCCTTCTACTTCTTCTTCGTCCTCTTCTTCAGCTCCTTCCTCAACCTCAATTTCCAGAATCGCATTAATCTCTTCGGTGCTTAAACCAGTCCTTGTCGATATTTCATCAACAATAGCCTCAAGTTCAGTGGTGTCTAATTGAAATGTTAACTTTTCTTTGCCAATTTCCACTTTTACTTTGGCCTTACCTTCCTCAATCTCAACTTCAATCTCTTTTTCAAATTCTTCTTCCTCTCCATCTAAGAGATTTTCAGCCTGTTTTGCTAACTTTCGTGACTCTACGAAATTACCTTCATCAAACTGGCTTCTCGCTTGTTCTAATAAGACATTAAATTGATTCAGTACTTCGGGAGAAAGGGCTGCTACTTCTTCAGCTTCTTTTAAAAGTTCATCTAATTCTTCTTCTGCATCACTGATTGCATCAAGAGCCTTTTCTTGTTTTTTTATTCCTTTCTCTTTTTCAAGATTTTCAATCTCAATCTCAATTTCCTGCTCTGACTTGCCGGTTTCCTGTTCGATTTCAATCTTGATTTTATTCTTTTTATTTTCAATTTCTATTTCAACTTCCCCTGTTTGTCCTTGTAAACTGGTTAAGATAGAATCAATTAAATCTCTTTGTTGCTGGGTAATTTCTCCTTCAACTTCAATCTTGACTTTTAACTCTCCGAAAGTTTCTTCAACTTCATCATCATGCTCTTCTAATTCTTTTTCAATTTCAATTAGTTCTTCAATTTCTTCTAATGAATCATCTTCCTCTAGGTCTTTAATATTTTCTTTTACCTTTAATAAATTGTCGCCATGATCCTCTTTTGCTTTATTAGCAGCATCTAATTTATTTTCCTCAACCATGAATTTAACTTCTAACAACCTTTCTCTAGCTACTTCTAAGCCTTTCTTTGCTTTCTCTCCCTTATCAAATGTTAGAAGTAAACTCAATTGATCTAATGCTTTGTCTAAACCCCAGAGGAAGCTGTCAGGAGTAACCCCTGGATCTTGTGCAGGCTGCTGAGCTTGTTGTGCAGCCGCTATTGGCAATATAAGAACACATAATAAAATGGTGGCGATGAGTTTAATTGTCTTTTTCATTCTAAACACTTCTTTGACCATATAAATTCATTATGTATATAAATAACTTTTGGAAAATTTAATGTTTAGGTGGAAACTCCCGTCCTCGGCGCACAAAAATAAATGGACACTTTTTTATACTCTTGTTTATTATACAGCGTATGGTTAATTACAAACAAGTTATCCTCGTCCGACAAGACCTAAATCTTCCTAAGGGCAAGCTTTCAGCTCAATGCAGCCATGCAGCAGTGGAAGCAGTCCTCAAATCATCCGATAAAAAGGTATCAACCTGGCGCAAAGAAGGCATGCCTAAGATCGTTCTCAAAGTGAAAGACGAAAAAGAACTTTTATTGTATCTGCAGAAAGCGAAAGACGATGGATTGACCACCGCATTGATTACTGACGCTGGAAGGACCGTAGTTGCTCCGGGAACGAAAACCTGCGGCGCTATCGGGCCGGATGAAGAAGAGAAGATTGATGCAGTTACCAGCAAGCTTCCTCTCTTATAGTTCTTGGAATTCAGAAACCTTTTTAAATAAGCCCCTTTCTAAAGGTTTTATCAGGCAGTTACCATGAAAATTCCTAAAACCATCAAGAAATTCTGTAAGTTTTGCAGAAAGCATACCGAGCAGAAAGTCGCTCAAAATAAGAAGAAAGCGCCTAGTTCCTTAAGCCGAGGTTCAAAGTATAGAGCCAGATTACGCGGAGCAGCTCGTGGAACAGGAAATTTAGGAAGGTACTCAAAACCTGCAGTAACTAAGTTTAAGCGTACTGGTGCTAAAAGCACTAAAAAAACTGATTTACGATACACTTGTTCAGTCTGTAAAAAAACAAGCTCCCAGAGCAAAGGCATGAGAGCAAAGAAAGTGGAGCTGGTATAAAATGGATGACGCAATTCCAAGTCCAAAAAGCAAATTTATCAAAGTTCGCTGCGCGAAATGCAAGAACGAACAGATCATCTTCGGCAACGCTTCTAATACTGTATTATGCTTAGTGTGCAGCAAAGAAGTTGCCTATCCGACTGGCGGAAAAGCGAAGATTTCTGCTCGGGTGTTGGAAGTGCTGGAATAGAGAAGTGTTTACGGAGAAATAAAAATGTTATTAGAAACAATCACGGAAAATTTAAAAGATGGATACAATCAACTTCAACCCGGCAGTATGCTGCACGTTGATGAATTGATGAAGGAACGTCGAACTAATGAAGAATTACGTAACAATGGATTTTATACTGCTGATGGAGAAGTATATGTGCTCGATGGCGCACGAAAAACACCTACCTTAGCGATGACTAGAGAAGCTCACAATCCTGTCCTGAAGAATATTGACGATGCTTTTGAACAATTGACCAAGAAACACAATTACCGGCCTAGTCAGGAAGATGTGCAACAAGCTCTTGCTGCTCCTGATACCGTGCTGATTGCTTTGTCAAACTTACGTTTGTCTGCACATGATGTAGAATTTCAATATCTTCCTTTCGGAACAACTCCTGCCAAATACAGTAAATTGAACGATGAAGAACGAAAGTTCGCCGAACGTGTGTATGGCCAAGGAGATGATTTTGTCAAGAATATGAAAATGCTGAAAGATGCAAAAATTTCTGAAACTCGGATCTGGGTTCTGAATCCAGATTACGTTCGAAAACATGCAGCCGAAGGCGCTATTGCGCGGGCCTCTTGGCTTGGCAGTTTCAGTTACGGTTCACGGTTCATCGCCAGTGATCGTGACATCTGCAGTCATGGCCGCGTTCGTGGGGTACGTCGGATAGTCCTCGCCGAAGGCGACGCGCAA
>ERZ1292623.2392-Hain-H51-01um-R1-2392-length-16867-cov-17_pt2 | contig 10046 bp, 10 predicted proteins | sample MGYA00564398_ERZ1292623 | MGnify/ENA primary metagenome ERZ1292623 (study PRJEB36523, sample SAMEA6512633) | groundwater metagenome | collected 2019-01-07 | study: AquaDiva: Metagenomics assemblies of 32 groundwater samples
AAGTTCATCTGGCATCCACAACACGTCAGCCACGAGCGCGACTTCGATATGTACGGCTACGGGTTCACCCTGTCGGAGACCCGCTTCGAGGAGAACGCCCGCCAGGGGTCCTACTACCCAGACGCCGTAGAGGCCATCCGCAAGAAGCACTCCGGATCGGATAGGGACGCCTACGACCGAAGCCGGGACGCCATCGAGGGCATCAGCGACGAGATGGATTACAAGGCCAGCTACCGCATGGCCAAACTGGTAGTCCTATACGACCTCGATGGAGACGGCGTACCGGAGCGCCATACCGTGATATGGTCGGTCGAGGCAAAAAGGTGCCTGCGCATCGAGAAGTACGACCTGCGCCGCAATGTGGCCTGCATGGTTCCCTTCCGGCTGGTCAAGAGGCCGGGGCGCTGGATCGGGGTCTCTCTGCTCAAGGACACCGAGTACCTCTACCGCATCCTCAACGCTCTGCATCGCCACCGCTCCAACGTCAGGCGTCTGACCGACACCGTGACCCTGATGATCCCCGAGGCCCTCAAGGAGTCCGTTGACCTCGGCGCGGAGTATGCGACCTTCCGTCCAGGCATGACCCTGTGGCTCCCGGACAATCTGCCGCCTGACAAGTATCCCCGGCAGTTGCAGCTCTACAACCTCAGCCGCAACGCCGACAGCCAGGATGAGGAAGGGCTACTCAACCGATACATCGAGCTGCGCACCGGCATCAGCCAGGGCGCGAGCGGCCATGAGTCGCCGTCGGACCCTACGGCACCCGCATCCAAGACCGCCATGCTCCTCCAACGGGCGGATATCCGGGTGGAGGACCTGGTGGGCGAGTGGCAGCGGAGCATCCCCGCCGCCATCGAACTACTGCGAACGCTCTATTTCCAGAATCGGGCCGAAGCCGTGCGCTACGGCACCAGGCAGCCGGGAGTCTCTGACGACCTAAGCGTCCCGCCGGCCATGTTCGCGGAGCCATCCGTCATATTCACGCTCAAGGGCGTCACCGCCAGCACATCTCCCGAGCGCGACATGAACCGCATCGCCACCGCCTTCGCCATGGCGCAGAAGATGCAGGTCCCCCTGACGGCGAGACCAGAGATGGTCTTGGACTTCTGGAACGACTTTGTGGTAAAATCCCGCATCGAAGCTCCTGAGCGGTATCTGATACGCCAGGACGCCGAGGGCAATCTGTCCATGGGCGGTCAACCGATACAGGACGTGGGAGCCATACAGACCTTACTCGGCCAGTTCGCCCAGGGCCAGCCTAACCAGCCAGCGCCGGCAGCCATGCCTACCAACGGAGCCAAATGATCCCCAAAGAGAACCTGCACCATATCGAAGCCCTTGAGGCTAAGATAGACGCGCTGAAAGCCCGCATCAAACGCCTGTCGGTTATCGCCTCCGGGTCCAAGTCTCCGTTCTGGGACGCGCTCAAAGAGGAGATCGAGTTGAGCATCAAGGCCAGCAAGCACGTCAGCGACAACCTCTTGGAGTCCGATGGCTTGCAGGACCGCACCCCGGAGGAAACGCTTATCCTGCTCAAGGAACGCGCCCACGCGGTCAGGGCCTACAAAGGCATCCTCGCCAACGTGGACAAGGCCGAGGACAAGATGCGCAAGTGCAACGACGATATCAAGGAGTGCAACGAGGCCATCGTTAAGCTGTCCGGCGATGCGCCAAGAGCCGCGCGGAGGAGCCATGTCCCCTGAAGCCGAAGAAGAAAAGGAAGGCGAGGAAAAAGAGGAAGTAAAGTCGGACGAGACAAAGGAATCGGACGCCGATGGCGACAAGGAAGGTGCGGGGGAAGAATCCAAGGAACAGGCGGCAGACGAGAAGGACGCCTCCTACTGGCGCGGTCAGGCCGAGGCCCTCAAGAGCGTAGTCAAGGACCCGGCTCCGCAGGAACGCCAGCAGCCCATCACGGTCGAGTCTCTACAATCGATGGGTCCCGAACAACGGGAGTACCTGGAGAAGCAGGTAGGCCGTCCCTTCGATGAGATCGTGCGCTCAGTCGAGGCCAACGAGCGCAGGACCATCCGCGCCGCCTTGGATGAGTCCAGGGCCAAGGAAGCGGTCTTGGACGCCATCGATGAACTGGCAGAGGCGGAGCCGCAGTCAGCCAGGCTCCGGCGCGGCATCAAGGAGTACATGTCCGATATCCCTGCCGTAGACAAGCTGGACAGGAATCGACTCAAGGCTCATCTCGAAAAAGCGAAGATTTACGCGAGAGGAAAACTGGCGTCCGTTGCGCCGCCGGCAAGACCGGCAGGAGTCAAAACCGTGGACAAGGACAAGAAAGCGCCCAGGCCCGACGAGGATGAATCAGACGAGAAGCCGGAGCTTGAAGAAGGCGAGGTCGGCTACGGCGTCCATGAGTATAAGGGCTTCAAGCTGGAAGTGAAGCCGACCACGGAGAAGATCGTCGGCAAGGAGAAGCGTCAGCGTATGAGGCATCCCGACGACCCCAACGGCGTCAAGATGCGCTCTGAGGATTTCGATGAGGAGCCCAGGTTCAGATAAGATAGGGGCTTGCGCTTGACAGGGAGCCATCTGCTATACTAGAGTGAAGCGAATGAAAGACTCTGACTCCGACCTCGGTACGCCAATGTTCCCGAGCCCGACTCGCGGCTCCGGGCGCGTCCGTCCCAATTCCAGGCGCGACGGCTCGGGTCAGGGCAGAGGTTCATCCAAGCGCATGGTCCCCTGCCAGCAGTGCGGCTTCCTTAATGATATACGCAAGATCGACACTCGTGGCGGCTCTGGCGAGGAGAACGGGAATGGCGGCTACGGACCCGTGACAGCCACCACTGAGACCGGAACCTTGCTCAACGGATCAACCTTCTCCGAGACTTACGGCGTCCAGAGCGTCCGCAAAGGCGCAGGTTGTGCTTTCTGCGGCTCCAAGAACTCTTCCAAAGACGTGCCTTTCAAGACCGATGTGGGTTCCACCTACGCCGGGAAGCATCTGCCATACTGACGCGCATCCAGCCATCCCTGTAGTGCAACCAGACCAACAACGAGTAAGGCGGCAGAGCCGCCTACGGAGGTTGCCATGCGCGTCATATCCTCGTCAGGCCGGACCCTCATCGAAGACCGTCAGATCGACGGAGCCAGCACCGACATCCCGGCAGGGGCCCTGCTCATGCCCGGCGTCACCGACGAAACCAATCGCTCGGTCTTGATTATCGCATCGGGCGCCGCCGCAGACGCCGCAGGCATCCTGCTGGAAGCCCATACCGCCAACGCGACCAACAACGCCGACCCCGATACGGGATTGGTCCTCGGGATGCGCGAAGTCCAGTTGATCCTGCCTGGCGACCTCGTGGCCGCCGACATGGGCAATGACGCCGACAACGACGTGGATGTGGCCTCGGCGACCTCGACCGTCCTGACCATCACCGATATCGAAGACGACATCGACGGCTCATGGGTCTATGTCCGGGCCGGAACCGGGGCGGGCCAACTCGCCTACTGCACGGCTTCCTCAACCACGACGATGACCATCAAGAACGCGACCGGCCTGACGACCCTGGACAACACCTCCAAGGTCCTCATCATGCGGCGCATCTACCATCAGACCTGCGCTTTGAGCGCGACGACTTCCCCCGGCGTCAACATCGCATCCAGCGCCGCCGCTGGCTCGTTGCCCTGGCGCGTCCTTCGTAACCAGGTCAAGATACCGGGCTCGGAGAAGTTCGTGGACCTGGACTACACCAAGCACCACGGCCTGACCGGGCTCAACATCGTCGGTTTCAAGCTGCGCCAGATTCTGATCCCGGCGAATACTCTGTTCAATCCTCTCGACTAAGCTGACGGAGGCGTAAAGGAGCGGTCTTAGGAGGACTGAGCCATGAATCAAGCCAAGTGGTCTTACTTCACGCAGAAAGACCTGAGCGAGCATTTCTCGACGGCATACGCGGAGCAGCCGTCGAACCTGGGGGCTTTGTTCAGCTTCAAGACCCCGGATCAGGCCATCGTCTATGAGGCCATCGAAGGCGAACTGGGCGCGATCCAGGTCTTCGACGGCGAAGTCTCCTACGACGACGTGTCGCAGAGCTACCGAAAGTCGGTGGAGGAAGTCGAGTACGCGGGCGGGGTCAAAGTGACCAAGAAGTTCCGCCGCAACGACCTCTACGGCATCGTCCAGAAGAAGGTTCGCTCGCTCGCCCGACGCTTCCGATCCGCAAGAGAGGGCCTGGGTGCCGATGTGTTCAATGGGGCCTTCGGGGCCACGACCGTCGCCGATACCCTGAGCCTCTGCAACTCGGCCCATACCTCCGATGTCGGCGGCTCCAACCAGGGGAACTCCGGCACCACGGCTTTCAGCGCCGTGGCCGTGGAGGCGACCCGCAGACTGTTCGTGGCCTTCAAGGACAACGTGGACAACATCATCGACGGCCACAACCCGGACCTGCTCATCATACCCACCGCACTGGCAGAGGCCGCCTACGAGCTGATCTCATCCTCGGGCAAGGTGGACACGGCGAACAACAACGCCAACTACCATAAGGGCAAGTACGAACTGCTCGTGTGGGACAACCGCCTGACCGACGCGAATAACTGGTTCTTCGTCAAGAAGTCGGCCATGAAGGAGAATCTCTCCTTCTACAACTGGAACGACACCGAGTTCATGTACTCCGGCGAGGCCGACACTTTAACCTCGAAGCATGCCGGCTACATGTCATGCAACGTGTCGGCGGTGGACTGGCGCTTTATTTACGGACACGCAGTCAGTTAAGAGTCGCATCGAGACCAAGGAGACAAGCTGATGCAAAAGAAAGCGGAATTGCCTGTCGTGAGTGCTGCCGAGGTGGCGCGCATGAAGTCGCGCATCGCCGAGGACGAGTCCATGAAGCGTACGGCGACCATCGGAGCAGACGACCCCCAGGGCGTCGAACTCGGACCTTCCGAGGGCCGGCGGGTCAACGTACACGCCATGGACCGGCGCATAGCCAGGCGCAAGAAGTACGTCGAGGCCGTGGACCCGGCCAACCGCAGGCTGACCGGGGAAGATCGCCAGAAGGCTTCGGTCGAGATGAAGGAACTGGAGACGTTCTTCAGGGCCAACATGCTCAGCAACGACGAGATGAGCGCGCACCCCTCCAGCAACCACGCCTCACAGTCCGGTTACATCCGGGCCGTCAACAAGGCAATGGCCAAGGAGGTCGGAAGCCAGGAGTTTAAGAAGAAGGCCGCCCGCTACAAGTACCTGGCTCGGCTGATGGAACCGGAAGATGTGGAGCTGGCGAACCTTGAGCGTTTTCGAGCGTAAGCGTCACCGAGACAGACCCGTCGGTTCAGTGGAGGACTTGCCATGAAGATTCCGCGCAATTTATTTGTCGTAGCCGCGCTTGCGGTCTTGGGAGTGTTCCTAGCCTTCCAGACGGGCCAGGCTCGGCTGACCGGAGGCACTACCTCTGACAATGACGCCGGTTGTTGGGGCGTCAGCGGGGCCGAGTTCTGCGTCGATTCCTCAGGCAACCCGATCCCTACCACCGACAACGACACCACGCTAGGTACGTCCTCGCTGCGCTTCGCCACCGTCTACACGCTAGACCAGACGGTAAGCGACGACCTCACGGTCTCCGGAGACGCGACGGTCGCTCTGACCCTCGGGGTCGGGGACCTTACGCCGGATGCTCAGTTCGAGGTCCAGTCTCTCGGAGCCGGGGAGACCTATGCCTTGCTGATTTCCAGTGATAACGGGTCCACCAACGAGGTCGCCTTTGACACCGCCAATGACGAGTTGGAGATCAGCGCCAAGGTCTCCATAGGACAAACGATCGACACGACTCCGGATGCCACTGTCGAGATCGTGCCGGCCATCGGCGACACGTACAGCCTTATCGTGTCGAGCGTAGGGGCCGCTGTAAGCCACTTGGCTGTCAATTCCTCCCAGGGCGGACATCTTGAAGTCGCAGGCGCGGCGCCCGCAGTCTCCGCCTGCGGCACGAGCCCATCCATCCTAGGATCAGATGTTGCAGGCAAGGTCACTATCGGCAGCTCCGCATCTGGAGTGGACGGCTGCGTCCTGACTTTCGCCGTGCCTTATACCAATGCCCCGGCCTGCGTCACGCAAGGCGAGGACTCAGCCATCGTCTATGCCAACACGACGACCACGACCGCATTGACCATGACCAGCACCGCAGCCGGAGATAATTCCTCCGACGTGTTCTCGTACATCTGCTTCGGTCGGGATGCTGACTGATGAACAAGAAGAGCGCGCTAGCGGCTGTCCTGACCGGGTTTGTCATGGTCGGGCTTGTCTGGTCTTCCCCGCGCGGCAGGGTGGATGTGCAGAAGACCTACCGGGAGGAGGGCAACTCCTTCACGCCCTTCAACGTCTCATGCTCGTCTACGGCATGGACGGCGATTGCCACGGCGACTACGGGGGCTCTTTCTGATGTTGTGGTGCGGAGCATGTTCGTCCAGAGTCTTTCGGCCATCAACAGCTATAACGTCTGCGTATCCTCGTCGCAGAGCGCACAGACTTGCGCGAACGCTACCACCGGAGCGGAATTGGCCGTGGGCTCAAACATGACGATCTACGGAGAGGCGACCTACTACTGCCGCGCCAGGTCCCCAAGCACGGGCGAGACGCTTAAGGGCATCTTGAACTACGACAACCGCGACTGATGAAATGGACCATCGCTCTCCTGCTCTTCGCCTCCCCATCCCTTGCAATCGAGGGGCATGAGGCCCCTACCGCAGCATCTATAACCCCTGGCTCTCTTGGCTCCTCCGTGATCGCCTCCTCCATCACACTCGGAGCCATGTACGGGAGTCCTACGCTCGACGGTACGAACATAACCGGAGTGCCAGACGCCTCCCTCACGGCGAACGTGGGGCTGCTTAACCGTGCCAACCAGACCTTCACGGGGGTCAACACGTTCACCTCGAGCATGACGGTGAATACCGGGGCCGCAACGGCTCCATTTTGGGCATCCACTTCTACAACTGGCGGCACCGGCCTCTGCGTAGCCTCTGATGGAACGGTCGGGGTGGGAATCTGTGATGCTAACGGGGCTTTACATATCTACGCGAACACGGCTGAGAATAACGCCTTCTGGCTTGGAACCAATGCTGGAACTCAGGGCCAGATTCGTATGGGAAATGTATCCAATGACGGCTCTGGAAACATGGACATTCAGACTTACGCTGGAAATACCGCTGGTGGTATAGACATTATTCTACAAAGGTCTGGTGGTAAGGTTGCGATAGGAGCAAATACCCCTACCGAGACTCTGCACAACTTTGGGACGTTCCATCAAGCAGGAGCCTCCACCTTCGCCTCCAGCGTGACGGTGAACGCGCAGACGCTCGTTACTCCCGGGGCAGGAGTAGCCCCGACTTCTCCTGTGCTGGACATTACCAGCCAGACGGCCACTACGAAGCTGTTGACGGTTCTTGCTAATGGCAACGTCGGCATCGGAAGTGCCCCGCCGAGTAATCGCACATTGTTTATCCAGGGACCAAGTCCATCTATAACGCTGGAAAGCTCGTTTAGCGGGGAGGATTTTTCAATCGTAAAGTCTCAATTCGCAGGAGGAGGCGTCAGCTTTCAAGATAACAACGGAGCAACTGATCTTGTAACTTTCCTGAATAGCGGAAGTGTAGGGATTGGCGACACTACCCCGGCCTCCATGCTAACGGTAGGCGACGGCGACGACTTCCAGGTCGGCTCTACCGGGAACGTGTCAACGTCTGGAACCCTACAAGTTTCTGGCACCGCCACCCTCACCTCCAGCGTGACGGTGAACGCTGCCATGCTGGTGAATGGGGCTGTAACCCCATATCTCCGAACATCGGCGCAAATCCTAGCCATAGACCCTGTGGCGGCGGGTGAAGTTTACTCCTGCTCGAACTGCGCGGTACCGTATACGCTCTGTGTTTCTACGGGGACGGCGGTAGCAGACATGTCCCTGATTTACAGCGCGGCAAAATGTCAATGACCCATGCGCTACCTCTCGCTGTCGGCTTCTTTATTGGCTTTGGTGTTGCTGGGTGCATGTGTCTCTACGCCGAAGCTAAAGACGCCATGCGAAGTGACGATGCGCGTCGTGAGGATGAGCCCGGAACAAGCCCATGCCCGCTGTGCGCCGGGACCGGGAGAATACATCGTCACGGACGACGGGGTGATGATGCGCTACGTGGACTTCGAGCCGGGAAGGGCGACGGTCGGGGGATGCGCCCTGCCGGAGCAGAGGATAGCCATAGTCCCCTATCGGACGGAATGGGTAGTCGGCCATGAGGTCAATCACGTCCTCGACTGGTGGTGCAGGTGAGCCGTAATTTAATCCGGTAATGGAAAGCAATGTGGACCTTCTCTCGAATCTCGACTCGTATTCTGGCCGCTTGGCTTCTCTGTCTTGCGGTCCTTCCTGACGCTCAGGCCCTAACCCTCGCCCAAATCAGGACTGAATCTAGAGTCCTCGCCCTTGATAACGGCTCTACCCGCGTCCGCTTCGCCGACGCCCGCATCCTGCAATTCATCAACGAGGGGCAGAGGATCGCCGCTACAGAGACCAAGGCCATCATCCGTGGATCATCCTTCGACTTGGTGAGTGGGACCACGTACTACTCCCTGCCATCGGACTTTCTGCAAATGTACCGCCTGTCCTCGGATTACCAGCAACTCCCGGAAGCGTCCCCTGAGATGCTGGACAAGAGTTCCAACTGGCAAGAGAACACAGGCGAGCCCACGCACTACTTCATGAACTGGAGCAGTAGAGCGAAAGTCGGCGTCTATCCATTCCCAAACTCGTCGGCGTCGACGACAACCTTTCGCTACGACTATATCGCGCAGGCCACCGACCTCTCCTCCGACGGCGACACCCCGTTCAACTCCATAACGGAGTTCACGCCCTATCACTACGCCCTGGCCTACTTCGCCGCTGCTCGCATGTCCGCGATAGACGGACGCCTGGACTTGGCCACGCTTTACAGGGCCGAGTTCTCCGCCGTGGTAGCCAAAATGGCCCAGGAATCACGGGCGCGTCCAAGTTACCGCCCATCCGCCGTGGGAGCCAGACCCCCGTGATATGCGGCGCACTTCTCCTGCTCCTGAGTCTAAGCCCGGTCCACGCCCAGGACCAGGTTCCCTCACCGCCGCCTGAGCAGGTCTTTACCCTGCCCCTATTCACCGAAGGGCTCTACACCCGCTACTCCTCCAACATGATCCCGGATGGCGGATTGGCTGAGGCCACAAACGTCCTTATAGACGAGGACGTTAACGGGGTAGTCGTGCGGCGCAAAGGTCGGGCCAAATACAATTCCACCGCCATCACCAATACCAAGAGCGTCCGGGGGCTCTGGTCCTTCAATGCCAACGACGGGACCAAACATATCGTGGCAGTGTCCTCGGCGGCATTCTACCGTTCCCCCGGCGACGGGACGTGGACGGCGATCACCGGGCTGAGCGGATTCGACTCCTCCGCAGAGTGGGACTGCACCTCGGCCCTGGGCCGCCTGTGGTGCCTGAACGGCTACACGGTATTCTCTTGGGATGGCACCTCGACCGCCACCATCACCGGGGCGCCGCTAGGCACCGCCATCGACAATTTCCGCAACCGCATAGTCATCGCCGGCGTGGTGGGTTCCAAGGGGCGGACCCGGCTCTCCGGCGAACTTGACGGGACGGACTGGACCATACCCTCTGCTCCGGTCTCTACTTCGCCGGCCAACATTTCAGTAGGCGGCGTCAACGACGGAAACGAGGTCAAATGCTTGATGGGCGTCTTTCAGGACGTGTTGCTCCTGGGCAAGTTGGACTCGCTATGGGGCCTCTACGGATTCGACCGCGATGACTTCGCCCTGCGCGAGATATCCAGAGAGGTCGGCTGCATCGAGGACACCTCAGTCAAGGAGAAAGGCGGGCGGCTCTACTGGCTGTCCAAGCGCGGACTTGAGCGCATGAGCGCAGGCGGCATAGACCCGGTGCCGATCTCCGACCCCATCCGCGACCAGATTGACGAGATCATCGCCTCGGCTCCAAACGAGATCACCGTCACCGACACAAGCCAGAGCGACTTTGAGGCCGGGAACCTGACGGC
>ERZ1292623.5525-Hain-H51-01um-R1-5525-length-10046-cov-5_pt1 | contig 10046 bp, 18 predicted proteins | sample MGYA00564398_ERZ1292623 | MGnify/ENA primary metagenome ERZ1292623 (study PRJEB36523, sample SAMEA6512633) | groundwater metagenome | collected 2019-01-07 | study: AquaDiva: Metagenomics assemblies of 32 groundwater samples
GGGTCGTGTACTATGATGCGTGGCGCACCGACCCTGCTGCTATGCGGCGCAGGCTGGAGGCGGCCCAATGAATCCCTACTGGACCAATGGCCTGACCACCCTCTACCGCGCCGACGCACGGGCTATCCCGCTGCCCGACGCTAGTGTTCACTGCGTGGTGACGTCGCCACCCTACTACCAGCTCCGGCGTTACAAGGGCCAGGATGAACGGTATCTGGGGGCCGAGGGTAGCCCAGAGGAGTACCTGGAGAACCTGCTGGAGGTGTTCACCGAAGTTAAAAGAGTCCTTCGAGACGATGGAGTTCTTTGGGTTAATATCGGGGATACCAGAGGGGGCGGCAGGGGGGATTCTGCCACACCCAAGCAGGCCAGTAATACCGGCTCCAATATCAGTGCGCCATTGACCAATACCCTGAACCTCTATGGCATCCCGGAGCGGTTCGCGCTGGCGATGCAGGCCGACGGGTGGGTGTGGAGGGACTCCATCGTGTGGGCCAAGCCTGCGCCGATGCCTGAGTCGGTGAGTTCAACCAGATGGGAGCCGTGCCGCGTGAAGAGGGGACCATCTAAGGCGCCAGAACAAGGGCATCGCCCTGGGGTCAACGTAGATGAATGGGTCGGTGGTCCTATGGGAGATGGGAATCATCGAGCGGCCTGGTCTCCCTGTCCTGGGTGCCCCAAGTGCGCCCCGAACGACGGCTGGGTGCTCCGGCGTGGCTCCTGGCGCACCACGCACAGCCACGAGATGATTTACATGTTCGTGAAGGGCGCGGGGTACTACTCAGATGGGGAAGCGGTTAAGACTGCCCAGGCGCAATCAAGCATCGACCGCTATCGCACACCTTTTCATCCATCTGACGGATGGGTTGATGCTAATAGGACTACGCCCCAGGGTGACAGGGGTTATCTGGCTAGCCGAGGTGCAAACCGTCGCTCTGTCTGGTCCGATGTCACGCCTGAGCACCAGCCTTCAGGGACCGGGCACTACGCCACGTTCCCGACCGGCCTCCCCCGCATCTGCATCCAGGCCAGCACCAGCGAAGCTGGGGTGTGCGCGACCTGCGGGAACCAGTGGGCACGGATGGTGGAGCATCAGGTATCGTTATCTAATCAAGCAGAGGGTTATACAAAAGCCAGTGGGCGAAATGATGAAACTAGACCTGGGACTTACCTGGGGGCCGAGAGTCGAACAATAGCTTGGCGTCCTGCCTGCGGGTGCCCCTCCGCTTCTCCGGTGCCGGCAACCGTCCTGGACCCGTTCGGGGGCATGATGACCACCTGCGTGGCCGCGCAGCGCCTGGGCCGCAGGAGCGTGGGGCTGGACCTGAGCGAGGCGTACCTGGCGAAGGCGCAGGAGCGGCTGGAGGCGGCGCCGATGCCGCTGGTTGTGGACAGGAGGTAGCTATGGCCCATGAGGGCCGGGTAGCCTCTTCTCGGGCATCGGGGGCATGTACCTGCCCAGATGCGCCACGGTACCGGGGCCTGGGCAACGCGGTGACGGTATCAGTAGCAGAGTGGATTGGAAGGAGGATTTTAAGGCATGCAGTTAGCGGTCCCAAAGTGGGAGATTGAGGGTGTCCTGGGTTACTTAGATGTCCAGCAGCCTCCCAAGGCATCCATGGAGGGCTTGGTTCAGAGGTTAATCTTAGAACGCACGATGCTTAAGGATTTCCTGAAGATTGGCGCAAGGGACATAAGGGCACTAATGTGGTACTGCCCATCTGGTGCGAGGGAGATGTATGGAAAGGCAGCAAAGACTCTGGAGGATATAGTGGAGGAGGGATGATGGTCATAGCGTTTGTCTTGTTTTCTTGTGGGGCCGTGGCTTTGGCTGCGTTGGTCTGGACGCATGAAGTGCGAATTAAGAAGTTGGAAAGAGAGTTTGAGGAGGACGTATGAATACTCTAAGTAAGGGGCTCACTAAGGTTTATGAGTACGCCGATAAGATGGTGGGGCTTTCCATTAGTGTAGGGGCCGTGCCACCGACCCTAAATATGGTTATTCGGATTGCGTGGCTCCGAATTGAAGTGGTCTTTGGCAATGATGCCTTCCTTTATGAACAGTGAAATAGCCGCCTGCCAAGCCTGCCCACTATATCTTGGGGCTAAACATTCTGTTCCAGGTGAGGGTCCCATGCCTGCGGAGTGGATGTTCATAGGGGAAGCTCCTGGAAGGGAAGAGGACAGGCTTGGTAGGCCACTAGTGGGGCCTAGTGGGAAGCTGTTTGATAGGTTGCTGGATGAGGCTAAGATTGACCGGAAGGATGCGTTCATCACCAACACCGTGAAACACCGGCCACCCGATAATAGGCCCCCCAAGGCGGCTGAGATGAAGGCGTGTCAAGGGTGGCTGGAGATGCAGATAGTGGAGGTGCAGCCTCGGGTGATTGTGACCCTAGGGAAGCTGGCTGCTGAGAGAGTGGCAAGGCTTGAGACGCAGAAGGCTATGAAGGTGAGCATGGCCATGGAGCATGGCAAGGGGAGGATGAGAGAGCTTTGGGGGATGAAGGTGCTTCATGTGGTGATGTATCATCCAGCGGCAACGTTTAGAAGTCCAGAGCTATGGCCGCTCTTGGTGGTGGACTTCAGGAGGCTACGAAGGGAGAATGGGGTGCAACTGGAAAGTGTAGAGTATAGACTTGTGGGGCCAGAGGAGGGTGAAATCTTGATGCAAGGCATTCCAGCGTAGCTCAATGGTAGAGTGCTCGGCTGTTAACCGAGAGGTTGTTGGTTCGAGTCCAACCGTTGGAGCCAAGCGGCGTAGTAGCATAGCGGCCAATGCGCCCGCCTGTCGAGCGGGGGAGCATGGGTTCGAGTCCCATCTACGCCGCCAGAGCGCTTGTAGCTCAGTGGGTAGAGCAGTGACCTTATAAGTCACAGGTCCTAGGTTCGAGTCCTAGCAGGCGTACCAATAAAATAGGTTTGGTGGAGTGTCATGATTATTGGCTTTGACCTTGAGACTACTAGTCCGCATCGGGGCAAGCATCTTATGGTGCATGAAGCTAGGATTATCGGTTTTTCTGTGAGTTATGCTGCAAACACAGGGCTGTACATAGCTGGGGTACCTGAAGGACTTCTGAAGTGGGCCTTGGAGGACCCCTCAGTGACTAAGGTGTGTCATAACTCAAAGTTTGAGTATAGCGTACTGAAGAGCCATGGTATCAACTTGGTTAATTTTGAAGACACCAAGCTGGCTGCGTATTTGTTGGGTTATCAAAACACCAGCTTAAAGGCACTCGCTAGGCAACTACTTGGCCGAGACCCGGTCACATATGAACAGGTCACGAAGGGTCGGGATATGAGCGAGTTGGCTCCAGAGGAAATAGCAGAGTATGCTGCTGCCGATGCCGACAACACAAGGAGATTATGGTTGGAGTACCTGGAGCCTGAACTACATGAACGAGGGCTGTATGGGTTATATCGCTCAGTCGAAATTCCTCTAGTAGCCGTGTTGTCGGGCATGGAAGCCAGGGGCATTGGAGTGGATGAAGAACGTACTGTACGGCTCAAGGATACCCTTGGGGCACTGAAGGGTGAAGAAGAGGAGGTGGTGAAGTGGCTCTTGGGAGTCGATGAGGTTACGAACGCCAAGCTCTCTAAGGCTCTGGAGAGGCTAGATGCTCCCATTAAGAGGCGGACTAAGGTGAGGAATTGGGTAGCGACGGATGAAGATTCGCTAGAGGAGATAAGAGGCTGGTGGCCTGCATTAGTGGGGACCATTGTTGGAAAGAGAGGGAATCCAGAGAAGGGTGAGGATAACAAGATTGGGGGTGTCAAGGGCCTTGAGAAGCTAGGAAGCTACTTGGACCAGTTCTTAGAGCTTAGAGGTCCAGATGGGAGACTACATACAAGTTTCAATCAAGCAGGTCATTGGGAGGAGGCAGGGGGGGAGGCTAAAGGTAGTCCTAAGACGGGGAGATTAAGTAGCTCTGGGCCTAATCTTCAACAGGTCCCGCATCATGTGGCAGAACGAATGAGCACAGAGATTCGGAAGTGTTTGATACCTAGGGCGGGGTGGATGTTCGTATCGGCGGATGTGGCGCAAGAGGAGCCAAGGATTGTGGCGTTGGTGGCCAAGGAAGAACATATGTTGCAGGACGTCGCTGAGGGGATACCGATTTATGCCCCTATGGGGGAGGCTATTTATGGCTATCCTATAACCAAGGCGGGCAATCCGCATGAGTGGTTCGTGGCTAAGACTTTCTTCTTAGCGGCCATCTATGGGGCCAACTGGACGAAGCTCAAGGAGATTGACCCTAAGTTGAGTGTAGGGGCGGCGAAGCTGGGTTGGATGAGGCTACATGAGATGTATCCAAGGCTGAAGCAGTTTAGCCAGGAGACTATTGAGGAGGCCAAGCAGGGCCATGTGACAGACTGGTTTGGGAGGATTCGATGGACGCCTAAAGTGTGGAGCACAGATAGGAAGTTGCGAGAGGCGGGGTACAGAGAGGCTATCAATATGAAAGTCCAAGGCCCAGCGGCGACAGTTATGAAGATGATGCTGACTCGGTTGAGTGAGAAGTTAGATGACATGGGTGGCAAACTTCTTCTTACTGTCCATGATGAAGTGGTGATTGAGTGCCCAGAGGTAGAGGTTGACAAAGTGGCGGAGTTGTGCTATAATGCCACCGAGGGCATTCTACCAATCATGCTTCCCATGGAAGTGAAGGTAGGAAAGAACTGGGGGGAGATGAGTTTATGGGCAAGGTAGTAAAGGAAGGCAACGAGGGGTGGAGGGAGTGCGAGGATTGTGGGGTCGTAGATATCCTACGACACTGCTGGCGATGCGGAGATGTGGCATGTGAGGTATGTTTGAGGAGGTTTCATGAGCACCGTGATGAGTCCTATACCTTCTAGGGATTTTGATGAAGAGAAACTAAAAGCAGCAAGGCGGGCCTTAGATGCTAAGGCTCAGGCTTATCTTGCGAAGGCTCGCAAGGATTCAGCGGAGGCGTTAAGTCTTGAACTCACAGTGGCTGTGCAGAAAAGGGCTGAGATTGCTGAGGCTCTGTCTAATAGAAATCAGTGCTACATGCCGTTTGTGGTCCCCATCCTCGAGCAGACTGTGGCGGACTGCATGGATACGCTCATCATGTGGTCGAGGATTTACCCTGGGCGGTCTATGGATATTATGCTTAATTCCCCTGGGGGGTCTACGATTCATGGGATTAACATGTATGATGGGATTAAAGGGCTGATTTCCAAGGGCCACATCATTACTATTACTGTAAACGGGATAGCTGCTTCTATGGCGGCTATCGTATTACAGGCTGCATCCAAGAGAGTCATGGGGAAAGAGTCTTGGCTGCTGCTGCATGAGGCCAGCTTTGGGGTGAATGGTAAGATTGGGGAGGTCGAGGATTTAACAGGTTGGGTGAATAGGGTGGAGGAGAGGTTCATACATATCTTGGTGGAACGCTCCCAGGGCAGACTTACTAGGACCAAGATACGCTCTGGCTTGAGGCGCAAGGATTGGTGGTTGTCGAGTGATGAGTGTTTGGAGTTTGGCCTTGTGGATGAGGTGATATAGTGGCTGCGCCTAGAGTTTACTTGGCGGGCCGCTATTCTAGGCTGACTGAGATTGCGGAGTATGCAAAGGACCTGGAGGCAATCGGCTTTGAAGTCACCTCGCGGTGGCTATCGGGCATTCATGGCGCTGATGATGGTGATAAGACCGAGTGGATGAGATTTGCGAGCGACGACTGGGAGGACATCGAATCGGCTGACGTGTTTGTGGTATTCACTTGTCATGACCCAGGCCGGCGTGGAGGCTATCATGTGGAGTTTGGGTTAGCTATGGCTCAGGATTTGATTTGTGTTGTTGTGGGGCCAGTGGAGAATATATTTTACACTTTAGCGGATGGGAGGTTTGGGACATGGAGGGAGACCCTGGAATGGCTCGAAGAATATGTACAAGCTTACTATTTTACCACCAGTCTTTCGGCTGAAGGGCTGTAAGGTCTGCAAAGGGGACCAAGTATGGGATTCGTTAGATTCCGTATGGAGGTGTTTGTTCTGTGGCAGACAAGTCTGTGTATAATATAGATAAGGACAGCTTCGCTCCTATAAACACAATAAGCAGTGACATGACGGATGTTCTGTGGACCACCCTTCAATGCACCGAAGAGCTAACCAGGGAGTACATCAAGACTGCCTTAGAGGATATTAAGCTGTTTGACCGAAAGCAGCATGACTATGGGAGTGGGAACATTTCCAAGTTTGGTGAGTTTGGTGTCCTTGTGAGGTCTAGTGATAAGCTGGAGAGGCTTGCCAATCTCAGAAAGAAGCAGATGGAACTAAGTCAACCTGCGAATTCCTTTGCGTTGAATGAAACAATGGAGGATTCCTGGGCCGACCTGAGCGTGTATGGGGTTATAGCTCGAATGGTGAGAGGTGGTGTATGGAAATAACAGGGACCATAGCGGGGTACCATTACACCTGGGAGCAGCTTGGATATGATGCACAATGGGCCAGAATCATTGAGAAGGCTGTGGTAGTTTGGAATACGGGGGTATTGATATGGAAATAGTGAAGCTCACATGGAAAGACGCCACCAGCCCCTGTCCTAGTATGACTCCTATTGAGTTTCTCAAAGAAGTGAAGCCTGTGGATGTAGAGACCGTGGGGTATTTGCTGGTAGACAATGAAGAGCAAGTGAGCATTATGTCAAGTAAGAGCGAGGAGGACCACGGGTGTGATTTACTAGTAGTGCCTAGGGGCATGGTGGTGAAGCTAGAGAAGCTGGGTGTGTGTGAGTGTGAGAAATTCAAGGACTCCAGGGGGAAGACTCATCATCAAACCACTACTATACATCCCGCTGAATCTTGTACACATATTGGGTGTCAAGCGGACAAGGCGGTGGTAACTGAGGTGAAGCATAAGGCCAAGCAGTTCGTTTGGAAGATAGATATACCGGTTCCTTTTGTTAAAGCACCCATTCAATCAGAGGTCACTCCCACGCACAAGCAACTCCCTTCTTGGGGCTCAAGCAGGGGCCACAAAGACTGGTCGGGGTGTTAGATGTACGTTGATGTTGTTGACTTTCCAGAATCAGAAGTCGTCTTAGCTCCTTTGGGCGATGTACAAGTTGGGGCAGACTATGCTAAAGACACCCTACGGCGCTTCGTGGATAAAGCTACCGACAAGGGGGCCAGGTTCATTGGCATGGGGGACTATGTAGATGTTACCAACCCTTCTAGTCGTCGCGCGTTGTCGGGTGCTAGGTTAGCGGACACGCTCTGGGCGTCGATGGAGGCGAAGGCGGAGGAGCACATAGATGAGTTTTGCGAAACTATTAAGAGCACACAGGGTAGATGGGTAGGACTCCTAGGGGGCCATCATTTCTTTCCATTTCGTGATGGCACCACTTCAGACACTCGGATAGCGTGGTCGTTGGGTGCGTCTTATCTAGGGGATAGTGCACTGCTTATCATACGGACGCCGTTCAGGGACTATAGAGTGCTGGCTTTCCATGGTGAGGGTAGCTCTAGTTCCCCTGCGGGGGCTTTGAGGAGGCTTGAGGGCTTGGCGGCTGGGTTCAATGCAGACCTAGTATTGATGGCGCATCACCACAAGCTGGCTGCAACCAAGCGGGATAAGCTGTGTTATAGTGGCGTAGGGGATGAGATTGGCCATGAGACTCAAACGTTAGTGTGTACGGGGAGTTTTGTTAAAGGCTACATCGAAGGCCCTGGGACGTATGTGGAGAGGAAGATGTTGCCGCCTGTGACCTTGGGAGGTGCGCTGGTGTATTTACACCGCAATGGGGAAATTGGGGTGGAGCTATGAAGTGCCCTGAGTGTGGGGGGCTATTCAACATTGGCGATGTACCGTTGGATGACCTGCCGGAGTCCTTCACATGGCGGAGGAGGGTGTGTGCATTGTGGCATGAGTTCCCTAGGCTTTTGGGGCTTAAAGCGTTGAGTTTGGAAGGGTTCTATACGGAGGAGACGATGGTGGCTCCTATGAAGGACGGGACAGTTGATTGGGAAAGTGTAGGAGGGCTGAATGGAGGAGTGTAAGTGTTTTAGTTTCTCCATCATCTGTCGTCATTGTGGCACTGCATGGCAAGATAGTGTGCTCTGTAATCATTATATCTTGACGAAGTGCAAGAAGTGTGGCAAGGAGTATGACCCACTAAAGCCAAGACTTATGGCTGAGGAAGAGGAAGATGGTTGAGAAACGGTTCACACATGTGGAATTATGACTCAATCAGACGGGAGGGAATAAATGGCTATCACTACCACCGACCCTAAACCTATACTTCCTGATAAACCACCGAGTAGGACCATATCGACGGTGAGCGAGACATATAGGCACATCGAGATGTCAGACGCGGGCATCCATGGTGTTATTATGGATGTGGAACCTTCCACGCCACTAGAAGTTTCTCGCAAGTTCTTCTGGCAGGCTCCTATAGAATCCGTGGTCAGTTGGCTCCCTAAGTCCATAGGGGCTATTACCTTGTGGCCTTTTATCCTCTATGCATCCACCTATGATATGATGCGACTGGAGGAGCATGAACACTTTCACTGGTATCAAATCAGGCGCTCTGGGGTGGTGCTGTGGTATGTGGCGTACTTGATGCTGTGGCCGTTCTACATCAAAGACATCCAGAAACACCCTTTGGAGAGTGAAGCGTACAGTAGAGATTGGAGGGGATAATGTATACTGAGTTCCAAGTGGACCACTACAAGTGCCTTCGAGACTTTCACATTGGGCCATTGAGCAATTTGAACTTAGTGAGCGGTCGGAAGGGCAAGACTACACTGCTTCGTGCCTTGTGGATGGACCCTGGCCGTCCTGGTGGGTTTTACATTAAGAGTCCTCACACCAGTTTAGCATCGACTATACCTGGTTTAACTTTTGACTTTCAACGTCTGATACTGATAGATGACATTGAAACGCGAATGCACCATAGTACATATGAGGGGCTGTGTCGTGTCCTTTGTACACTAGCAACCTATTGGAGGACTCAGATTATAGCAACGACCCAGAGCCATGAGTTCATCACAGAGGCTTACCAGCTATGTGAGAAACGAGGTGCTGTTCTGACCTATCATCGTCTTGATGATGAATATGGTAAAGTCAAGGCCGTTACCTACGACATGGAGACCCTGGGCGCAGCTTTAGAGTCTGACTTAGAGATAAGATAGGAGAGAAATGCACTGGCTATGTTGGCTGGGGATATTCCACAAATGGGAAGTGATTCACGAGGGCTCAGTGGAGACAATCTATGTGTGCCAGAGAGGTTCTATTTTTCACTATTGGACCAAAACACACCCTAAGTTGCCAAGGCTTTAATTACCTCCACCACAGCGACTAGTACAACTACAATTCCACCGGCCTTGGTCCCTTGAATTATGGTGTCTCGATGCCCGTTTCGACCATTGTTGAAGCGGGCATTGATAGTGTCGTGTGCTTTGGAGTGCTCTTGGATATAAGACTCCAGGAGCCCTTCTATGCGCCCGATGGCTTCACTTATCTGGTCTAGATTCGCCATTACTGCACCTGTGTTGCGGTGGTTAGGACTTCTTGAAGCACCAAGTGATACACTTCTGGTCCCTCGGCACCAAAGGCACTAGAGCCTATGTTCTCTTGGCGGTCCAAGGAGATAATCCTTACTCGGGCAGTAGTATTGACGCCATCGCCGTCGAAGTCGTTAGTAAAGTATATCGGATAGGTTTGGGTCTCAAGGGTGTTGAGATTGGCCACCATGGAGTTCTTAGCCCTGGGGTCCTCTTGGCCTAGTCTATCTAAGGCTTTGCCGACCTCTACATAGAGGTCCCAGACTCTCAAACGTGTAGGATTTAGAGTGCTATGCAGGGCAAAGCCGTACAGCTTCGGGGAGGTAGTGTCATTGGTGGTGAAGGTAAAGCGGAGTTGGACCGCTCGACCTATAGCGTTAGTCTCTGGGGTAGTGACGCCATTGAAGTAGGCAGTCTGAATCCGGCCAGTGCCAGAGAATGTCGTTAGCGATGTCGTGGTAGCTGCGGCCCCATCCAGGCCATACTGCACCTGGATGGTCCTGTTGGCGGTTAAATCTTC
>ERZ1292623.5526-Hain-H51-01um-R1-5526-length-10045-cov-6_pt1 | contig 10045 bp, 11 predicted proteins | sample MGYA00564398_ERZ1292623 | MGnify/ENA primary metagenome ERZ1292623 (study PRJEB36523, sample SAMEA6512633) | groundwater metagenome | collected 2019-01-07 | study: AquaDiva: Metagenomics assemblies of 32 groundwater samples
CCGGTTCACATTAACGTCATCCGGCCGCTGATCAACGGCGTCATCTCGGATTTTGATATGACTCAGGAGGTGCTGAAGAGTTTTTTAAAGCGTCTAGCCACCGGTTCGCCATTTTTTAATATCCAGCGGGCGGCCGTCGGCATTCCCAGTAACCTGACAGAAGTGGAACGGAAGTCAGTGGAAGACGCGGTTATTGGCGCCGGCGTTCATCGCGCTTACTTGATTGAAGAGCCGCTGGCGGCGGCTATCGGCGCCCGCCTGCCCATTCACGAACCCACTGCCAATATGATCGTGGACATCGGCGGCGGCACCTGCGAGGTGGCCATTATCTCAATGGCCGGCACTGTCAACTCCAAGAGCTTAAAGATTGCCGGCGACAAGCTCAATGATTATATTATCCGTTTTATTCGTGATGAGTTCCGTTTGATTATCGGCGAGCCGACAGCTGAAGAACTAAAAATCACCATTGGCTCGGCTATTCCCCTTGATGACAAAGCCGAGTTGGCCATTCGCGGCCGCGACTTGACCACTGGCCTGCCCAAAGAAGTGATAGTTAAAGATTTTCAGATCCGGTCAGCCATTATCCGGTCTTTGAAAATTATTGTGGAAGCAGTGCGGGAGGTGGTGGAGATGGCGCCGCCGGAGCTGGTGGGCGATATTTTGCGCCGGGGGATTTTTCTCTGCGGCGGCGGCAGTTTGTTGCGGGGCCTTGACCAATTGATTGCCAAAGAATTGTCGATCACGACGATGGTAGTTGATGACCCTTTGACCTGCGTTGCCCGCGGCACGGGTGTGGTGGTGGAGAATTTCGAACGCTACGCCCCCATTCTGAACCACCCGTTGATTCCGAGGGACATTAAAGTTTAGAATCTAGAAACTGGAAGCTAGAAACTGGAAACTGGAAACTGGAATGCGGAAGTTTTTCATTTTACTGATAATTTTACTGGTACTGCTGGTCGCCTCTCTCAAAAAGGGCCTGATTGGTTTTTTGGCAGACTTAACCGCTGACAAAAGCGACTTTAACCAGCTGCGGTTGGAAAACGAAAAACTGCGGGCAGAGGTTTGGGAATTGACCAATAACACGCCCGTCCCAGTCAGAGAGGTTCTGCGCGGCCGGATTCACTCCAGCTATCCCTTTAACAACAAAAATATTTTGAGCGTTGATATTGGCGAAGCTCAGGGAGTAAAGCCAGAGATGCCGGCCACCATTGACGGCCATACCATCATTGGTCAGGTCAGCGAGGTTTTCAAAAATTATAGTTTAGTCAAAACAATTTTCAGTCCGGATTGGGATTTGCCGGTGCGCTTGGGCCGGCGCCGGGTGCCGGCCCTGCTCCAAGGCGGGCCCTCGCCTAAACTGAAGATGATTAGCCAAGATAAGAAAGTGGAGGAGGGCGAGGTGATCTTTGCCGCCAGTCAGGATTTACCCTATGGCTTGAAAGTGGGCGAAGTGACAGCCATTGAAAGCGACGAGGCCACCGGCGTCTTCAAAGGAGCTTCGGTGAAGCTGGGTTATGAAATCAATGACCTGACCGAATTGATAATCCTGCCCTGGACAGCTGAGTAAAAGGTACGCGCCTCGGTAAACTCACCCATCTCCCTTTAGTTAAAAAACAGAGCCGCGACTAATTTGACATAAGTTTAACTTAAGTTAAACTTATTATTATGCGCCAGACGGTTGGATTAAAAGAATTGCGTCAAAACGCCGAGAGGTATATTAAGCGGGTTCGACGGGGAGAGTCTTTTATTGTGACTAGGCGAGCCAGGCCCCTTTTTAAAATTTCTCCTCCAGAGGAAAAATGGGAGATGGTGGCTGATTTTACTAAAATAAGAAAGGGTGGAGTATCTTTAGATAGTTTAATAAAACGTCTTTAGTCTATGGACGAGTTTGATCGTCTGCTGAAGAAATTTTCTGAAAAGGAGAAATTAGTTATCAAGGATATCCTCCAGCAACTAAAGACCGGTCGGCGATTGGGACTGCATATAGAGAAGTTATCAGGTTACGCCAATCTTTTTCGGGTAAAGAAGAGCCGAATTCGGATTGTTTATACAATTGACGAAAGAAATAAGATAAACATTATTAGAATTGAGCGTCGCTCTGAGAAAACTTATCGAAATTTATAAACACTTGACTCCCTAGGGGGGGGATGTATATTCAAATGAGATTAAAAATATCAGTAATTACCCCGGCGCCTCGCTGGAAAGCATCTCTTTTAACGAAAAAGGTTTTATGATCACTCCTGAAGATGTTTTTGAAATGCAGACGGTGAGAGGCGGGAAGTTTGTCAAAACAGAGTAGTTGAAAGTAGAATGATTGAATGACCAGCCGACTAATCTGGCTTCTTCTTTTTGTCGTTACTGCCGCCATCTTACAGCAACTGCCGGGTTTGCAGTTGGCCGGGGTGCGGCCCAATTGGACGCTGGTGGCCTTGCTCTTGGCCGGTTTTTTAGTGCGGGACTGGGTGGAGTATTTGCTGTTGGTGGCGGCCGCGGCCGCCCTGCTTAATGTTTGGGGGTCTCACCCCCAAACATTAGCGGCCGCGGCCTTGGCCGCGACCGCGGTCGCGGCCAAGCTCCTTCGGTCTATCCTGCCGTGGCAGTCGTTTCTTAATTATCTCCTGCTGGTGGCTCTGGCCACACCCGCTTTTTATCTGCTGATTGACCGCGCCTTCCTCATCAGCCGCAGCCCGTTGTTTTTCCAAGAATTATTATATAACTTGATACTAGGCGCGGTGCTTTTTCTGGCAGCCACACGGTTTTATCACAAAAAAACCGGCATCCGCATCTAAAGAAACCCTAAACCCTAAACGCTAAACCCTATACCCTAAATATTCTGTTTAGAGTTTAGAGATTAAAAAATTTTGGCATCGCGTCAGCTTCTATGAAGAAACAGGAACTAAGCTTTGAAGAGGCCATCTTTGACCAGTGGGCCGGGGATTTAAAGCGGCTGGAACTGCCCATTACCCGCAGTACTTTTTTGCTGGTGGCGGGCGTGGGCTTGATCTTGGCAGGGGCTGTTATTGCCCGACTGGTTTATTTATCAGCGGCAGCGGCTGATTTTTATCAGGCCCGGGCCGAGATTAATGTCAACAAGGAATTAGTCGTCCCTGCCTACCGCGGCATTATCACCGATCGTTTCGGCGAACAATTGGTGAAAAATATCCCCAGCTTCCGTCTTAGTTTGGATAAAAGTGAATTACTGCGGCTCAAAGAAGGCCGGGACGATTTACTGGCGAAGGTGGCAAAAATTCTCAGCAAAGAAGTGGCAGATTTAAAAACAACGATCCAGAAGATTGACTTGGAAAAAGGCACTAAGGCCATTGTCGCCCGGGATATTACTTTAGAGCAGGCCATTGATCTGCGGGCTTTGCAGAGCGATGCCGTATTAGTAGAGGATGACTTCCAGCGCCAATATCTTGACCCACTTGTCTTTTCTCATATCCTCGGCTTCACCGGCCTGGTTAATTGGACTAATACTGTTGATGGCAAGACCGGCGTGGAAGCGGTTTATGACAAGCAGTTGCGGGGAGTGGACGGAGTGAAAATTTTTTATCGCGATGCCGGCGGCAATACTTTGCAGGAGAAGATTGAAAGTGAATCCCAGCCCGGCTTTCCTTTGCAGCTAACCATTGACGGAGAATTTCAAAGATTTTTTCACGAGGCCTTTCGCCGACATCTGGCCCAGCTTAATCGCAGTTCCGGCACCGGCATTGCTCTTAATCCCAAGACCGGAGAAATTTTGGCTTTGGTCAGTTTCCCTTCATACAACAATAATCAGCCAGAGGAGTATCTGGAGGGCCGGCAAAACCCGATGTTCAACCGGGCGGTCTCGGGGCTTTATGCGCCGGGCTCGATAGTCAAGCCGCTGGTGGCCCTGGCCGCTCTCCGGGAAGGAACAGTCACTCCTCAGACGACTTTTTACTCACCCGGCTATTTGGAAATTCCCAATCCCTATAATCCCGAGACCCCTAATCGCTTTTTGGATTGGGCCAAGCACGGCGAGGTTGATTTGTATTCAGCCCTGGCTCGTTCCAGCAATGTCTATTTCTATATTGTCGGCGCCGGCGTTCCCAAGGGCGCTGAAAGCCATCAGCCCTTCCGCGGTCTGGGAGTTGAGAAGTTGAAAGAGTATTGGAGTCAGTTTGGCTTTGATGCCATTACTGGCGTTGACTTGCCGGGAGAAGCCGTGGGATTTTTGCCCGGGCCGGCAGAGAAGAAGGAGCGAACTGGTCAGCCGTGGCGCATCGGTGATACTTACAACGTCGCCATTGGCCAAGGGGATTTGACGGTGACGCCTCTGCGCCTGCTGACAATGACTGCGGCTATTGCCAACAACGGAGTGATGATGAAGCCCCGGGTGTCGAGCGGCGAGTATCCAGAGGCGCTGGCGGATTTTTCAGATTGGCAGGAGGAGATTAAAGAGGTGCGCCGGGGTTTGCGAGAGACAGTAGCCAAAAACTATGGTACTGCTAACCGGCTTTATGATCTGTCTTATAAGACTGCGGGCAAGACCGGGTCAGCCCAGATTGCCAACAACACCAAGACTAATGCTTTCTTTGTCGGCTATGGCCCGGAAAGCGATCCGGAGATTGCTATTTTGGTTTTAGTGGAAGACGCGGCTCAAGGCAGTCTTAACGCTGTGCCTATCGCCAGGGATGTATTGGAGTGGTATTACAGCCATCGGCTCTAGCCGATGGGGAAAGCTAAACCCTGACTATAAACCTGACTATTGACAAACCACAAATAATACATTATAATTACAAAGTAGTAATGGCTCTTTGAAAACAGGGGGTTTCTCTATTTCTTTTAAGAAAGGGAGGATCGCGATGGCTGATCAGATATTGGTGGATATGTTGAAAAGGTCAGTGTCAGAGTTCAATCAATGGCGAGCAGACAACCCTGACGCGCCTATTGATTTCCAGGGGGCTAATCTCCAGGAGGCTGATCTCCGGAGGGCTAATCTCCGGTGGGCTGATCTCCAGGGGGCTAAGCTTGAGGATTCAACTCTTGATCCTCAAATCTAACTGCCTCCTTTCTTGAAAAAGAGCGAACCAGCTTCCCAGACAGAGTCAGGGGGGTCAACTGACCCCCCTTTTCTATTCTTCCTATTATTGATTTTGTAAACCCCCACACCTAGTTAATTACGATATAACATATTTACTCACGATCGTGAGTAAATATGTTATATTCTGATTTTCAGGAATAGGCGGGGAGTCATAGATTCGGCTGTTAGAATTCCTTAACCTATTGATCAACAAAAATTCTCTAGCTGATCAATATCCTGCTAATGTTTAGGGGTTTCACCCCTAAACATTAGCATTACCTGACTATTGACAAACCTAAGCATCTCTGCTATACTTATATATAGGACATCAAATTTGGTCTATCAGGTGTTGAAAGGGAGCCCCTTTTACAAAAGTAGTAATGGCTCTTTGAAAACAGGGGGTTTCTCTATTTCTCTTAAGAAAGGGAGGATCGCGATGGCTGATCAGATATTGGTGGATATGTTGAAAAGGTCAGTGTCAGAGTTCAATCAATGGCGAGCAGACAACCCTGACGCGCCTATTGATTTCCAGGGGGCTAATCTCCAGGAGGCTGATCTCCGGAGGGCTAATCTCCGGTGGGCTGATCTCCAGGGGGCTAAGCTTGAGGATTCAACTCTTGATCCTCAAATCTAACTGCCTCCTTTCTTGAAAAAGAGCGAACCAGCTTCCCAGACAGAGTCAGGGGGGTCAACTGACCCCCCTTTTCTATTCTTCCTATTATTGATTTTGTAAACCCCCACACCTAGTTAATTACGATATAACATATTTACTCACGATCGTGAGTAAATATGTTATATTCTGATTTTCAGGAATAGGCGGGGAGTCATAGATTCGGCTGTTAGAATTCCTTAACCTATTGATCAACAAAAATTCTTTAGCCGATGGGGAAAGCTAAACCCTAAATTCTAAACAAAGAAATTTTCAATTATATTGAATATAGTTAAAAGTTTAAAAATCAAAGTTTAAAATGACAGTTTAAAGTTTTAAAATCTTTATAACTTTTAATTGTCATTTTAATTTTTGAACTTTTAATTTTTAACTTATTTCAAACCCGCTGGTTTGATTAATTGATCCATTGAAAATTAATTGAAAATTGCCTGCCCGCAGTGCTAACAGCGATGCAGGCGGGCCCGCCCGCCATCGGCCTGAGCCTCGCCTGCAACACTATGCCCGCCAGCAACGCTAAGCGTAGCTTTGCGGGCTGGCGTAGCATTGCGGGCAGGTAAACTCTAAACAAACTCAAAACTCAAATATCAAAACTATCAAAACTCAGAAACGTTTTTGGATAAAGTTTCCACTGCAGAAATTTTTTGCGTTTGTCTGCGTCTGGTCTGCGTTATTCTGCGGCTCTATTGACAAACCCGAGTATCTCTGCTGTACTCATATACAGAACATCAAATTCAGTTCCCGCGCTCATAGAACCCTTTTGACAAGAAAGGTGGATTAAGATGACAGGGCTAGTTATGGAGTTGGCAGAGTTGAAAAGAATGTACGACGACGTCAGCCCCTTCTCTGAAGGACTGGCTTGTGTTAAGAAGGACGGGAGGTGGTTTCACATCCGTCCCAACGGGAGCCGTGCCAACTGATCCAAATCTTGACTGTTCATAGTCACCCTGATTACACCCGCTCCGAGGCGCGCATAGCGTGTCTGGAGTGGGTTTTTTCTTTAGTTTGTTTTTTAAAAAGGGAATGGACTCACTTTACATCACTTTATTCATCAGTTATTATTACGAAGATGCATGTTACTAAGAAAACTAAATTAAATATCCGAACAAGCAAGGGGTTTTTTGATATTATTCTAGAGACTTGGAATGATGAGTTGGGCTATGTCGTTCGTGTTCCGGTTTTTCCTGAAATTGTCACTCAGGGCAATACAATTTCTGAAGCCAAAAAAATGGCACGTGAGGCCATAGAGCTTTGTTTAGAATGTGAAGCAAATGGGAATCATCCCGATATTAAAAGCAAAAGACGTTCTTCGGTTGCTGTTGCGGCTAGGGTTTAGAGAAATTTCAAGAAGAGGCAGTCACATCAGATTGGAACATTTTTTGGACAGAACTAGGAGAGTTACGCTTCCTTTCCATAATAGGGATTTAAAAAGAGGCACTTTACTTTCTATACTAAAGCAAGCCAGAATCTCTTTAGAAGAGTTTCTACGTTTATTAGGTAAGAAATAAACTATGGCCAAATTGGTAATAGCCAACTGGAAAATGAATCCTGTCACCGAAGCCGAGGCAGTGGCCTTGGCGCAGAGGAGTGATCATGAAAATCTGGTTATTTGCCCGCCCTTTCCTTTTCTTAAAGCCGTGGCGGGCGCGCTCAAGAAGGCTAATCTGGGCGCGCAGGATTTGTTTTGGAAAAGCCCCACCGGCGCCTTCACCGGCGAGGTTTCTGCCGCTGAATTAAAAGATGCCGGAGTCAGGTATGTAATAATCGGGCATTCCGAACGTCGGCTAAATTTAGGGGAGACTGATGAGATGATTGCCCGAAAGTTGACTGTGGCGGTGAAAGAAGGATTGGTGCCGGTGCTTTGTGTCAGCGAGGAATGGCCGGAGCAGATCAAAGCTGACTTGAGCCAATTGCACGTGGCGATTACCCCGGAACGTTTCCCGATCTTAATTGCCTATGAGCCGCTCTGGGCCGTCAGCACCTCATCTGAAGAGGCGGTGCCCGATACGCCGGAACATACAGCTGAGGTTATTAGCGGCATTAAAAATTTATTGACAGAAATGAATTATAAATTTAATGTTAAATTTCTCTACGGCGGGTCAGTTGACTGGAAGAACGCCGACCGCTATTTTGAGTTAAAAGAAGTTGACGGTGTCTTGGTCGGCGCCGCCAGTTTAAATCCTGAAGAGATTATTAAAATTGCCAATTATGGACTTGGGTACTAAAAAACTTTTAGCTTGGGCAGGAGTTTTCTTTTTGGTGGCCGGCGGCATTGGTTATCTGGTGGCGGCGGCATCATTTTGGAATTGGATTAGTTCGCTCCAGCCCGATCGAACCATTACTGTCAGCGGCGACGGCCGGGCGGTGCTTAAGCCGGATATCGCCCTAATTTCTTTTTCGGTTGTTTCCGAAGGCAAAGATATTACAGCGATGCAAGATGATAACAATCAGAAGATTAACAAGGCGATTGAGTTGGTGAAGGGGCTGGGGGTTAGTAAAGATGACATTAAAACCTCTGGCTACCATCTTTCTCCGCGTTATGAATACAACAAAGAGCGCCAGCGCTCTTTCATCAGCGGCTATACTTTAAGACAAACAGTGACGGTTAAAATCAGAGATCTCGATAATGTGGCCAAGATTTTGGGGGGACTGCCCAGTGTCGGCATCAACGAGCTTAACGGCCCCAACTTTACCGTTGACAATCCAGAGGAGTTTTTGAACGCGGCCCGGGCCGAAGCTTTTAAAGAGGCAAAAAAGCGGGCAATGGAGTTGTCGGCTTTGGCCGGCGTCCGGCTGGGCCGGGTGGTTGGTTTTAATGAAGGCGGCGGCAGGCCCATCCCTCTTTATGTCAGAAGTTTTGAATCTGTTGGCGGCGCGCCAGAGTCAGTCCTGCCGGAAATCGAACCGGGCACAGAAGAAGTCACAATTACAGTCAATGTTACTTACGAAATTAAATGAGGCGGCTTTGGGTTTTGATTATAGTAGTTGTAGTTGGGGTCGGCTATTACTTTTGGCAAAATAAATCTATGGACGAGGTCTCAAAAATACAATTGACCGCCAGCGACGGTGTGAAAATCGCCTACAATTATTACGAGCCCGAAGGTAAGCCGCCCGACAAGTTTTTTGTGCTGATTCACATGATGCCGGCCGCCAAAGAATCTTGGAAAGAGTTTGCCGAATTGGCTAAAACTAAAGGCCATGCCAGTATCGCCATTGACTTGCGCGGGCATGGCCAGTCAGCTGGGGGGCCGGATGGTTATAAAAATTTTAGCGATGCCCAGCACCAAGCCAGTATTAAAGATGTTGAGGCGGCAGTGAAGTTTGTTTTGGATAAAGGCGTCAAGCCGGAAAAGATAACTTTGGCCGGCGCTTCCATCGGCGCTAACCTTGCCCTTCAGTATCTGGCGGAGCATCCGGAAATTAAAAAAGGCGCTCTGCTTTCACCCGGCTTGGATTACCGCGGCATTAAAGGTGATGATTTAATAAGAAAACTTCACGAGGGGCAAAAGGTGTGGCTGGCGGCGGCTGATGACGATAATAATGGTTTGAATGCCCAATGGGTGAAACAGCTCTATGAACTGGCGCCGCTCAATATCCAGAAGCTGGGCGTCACTTTCAAGACCGGCGGCCACGGCACCGATATTTTTAAATCCTTCCCCGAGTTGATGGAGAAGTTTATTAATTTTTAGGGAATCGCTTTTAATACCCGCCAGCCAGCCCACTCCTACTTCTGAACAACATTTCCCGAGGACGAGTCAGAAGAATAAGGAGCGCTGAGGGAGGTCTTTTTGATTAGAATAATTAAGGAACAGGAAATCCTAAATTAGCTTAGCGAACCTGAGCTTGCCGAAGGTGAGCTTAGCTAATTAGGAGGAATGCCGGAACCTTAATTTTCTTCAAAAAGAGCCAATGAGCCCTTCACTTTTCTATGAGTCCGAGTGGTTGTTTGAAGAAGTAGTGAGGAGGGCTGGCTGGCGACTTTGGAGTTATCCACAACCCCCTTGCGGAAATTTTATGGGTATGCTATAATACCTTTTAGCATGAGAGCTCTCTTCTTCCAGTCGCCTTCGGGCTAGATTGAGGAAGGGGTGGCCCTATTCACGGACAATGTAGACAAAACCCGCCGCTTGCGGCGGGTTTTGCTTTGTATATAATAGAGTTGGGGGCGGTATAGCACTCATGCAACAACATTGTCATTTTGAGGTTACGTACTGCCCCCACAGCCAAAGCTGCGCTTTGGAAACCCTAAACCCTAAACCCTAAGCTCTAAATCCTAAACATTTGTTTGATACAAACGTTAAACTTAGCCAGTTCAGCAATTATAAAATTGGCGG
>ERZ1292623.1979-Hain-H51-01um-R1-1979-length-18951-cov-4_pt3 | contig 10043 bp, 5 predicted proteins | sample MGYA00564398_ERZ1292623 | MGnify/ENA primary metagenome ERZ1292623 (study PRJEB36523, sample SAMEA6512633) | groundwater metagenome | collected 2019-01-07 | study: AquaDiva: Metagenomics assemblies of 32 groundwater samples
TCCCCATTTTCGGTTCACGAGAAATACCGCGGTCGCGAGTGCGAAAAAAATCTCCGCGTGTCCCGAGGGAAAACTCGGAGACTGCGGCGGTGAAATGAGCGGCTCAAAGTTCATGGAAACCGATGGTCTCGGCCGGTGGTAGAAAAACTGAATCGTTTCTCCGATGATCCAGCGGGAGAGGATCACCGCGATCGCGGCAAGCGCGAACTTACGAAAACGTACCTTCCAGTTTGGCTCAATAATAAGAAACACGAGGAATACCGCGACAAGGAGGAGTGGGAACGCCCGTGCAAAAAAAACACCCGCGAAATCGAGTGCCGAGAATCTTCCGGCAATACCATGGATTGTTTCAAAAAGAGTTGTGTCGAAATTCATACGCGCTGCGATGCTAATATACTAATTCATGCTAATGATACTAATTTACAGAACATTCGCATAATTAGTATGCATTCGCATATTGGCATCACATTTACCTCCGCACGAACGGAAGGAGCGCCAAGAACCGTGCACGCTTCACCGCGCGCGCAAGCCGGCGTTGGTGTTTTACACAGGTTCCCGTGTAACGCGGATCAACGATTTTTGCCTGACCAGACACAAAACGCCGGAGTAGTTCTACCTCCTTGTAGTCTACCTCGCGCATGTTTTGGGAACAGAAAACGCATTGGGACATAATCAACTAGGTTAAAGTAAAAAGTGACACGTGACAAGGGCGGTTGCTAAAACGGTAAATCTTCCGACTTAATTTCTTCATCGACGCTAATGACCGGAATTTCTTCCCGCTCCGCTTCAGCGGAGCGAGGCTCGCCCCCACTGGGGGCGGCAGCTGCCTGCTGATCTTTGAATCCTCCCCCTCCTGCTCTCGGTCCCAACTGAATCCGCTCTGCGATGATTTCGGTCGTCCTCCGTTTCTGACCCTGCTTGTCGTCCCACGCCCTGGTCTGGATTCTTCCTTCGATAAGTGCCAGACTCCCCTTCGCAAGAAATTTACTCGCGACTTCTGCCTGACGACCCCAAACCACCACGCTGTGAAATTCGACTGCCTCCTGTTTCTGACCACCTTTGTCATTCCAGACGCGGTTCGTGGCAATCCCAAACGTCGCGACTTGCTGCCCGCCCGAGGTCGAACGAAGTTGAGGATCCGCGGTAAGGCGTCCGAGAATGAAGACTTTGTTTAGATTCATGAGGTTAGGTTAAAGTAAAAAGTGACATGCGACAAGGACGATACACGGTGGCGTATGTTCCTTTTTACTTGTCGCTTTTACCATGTCGCTATTTCAATATTTCCTCGAGCCGTTTCTCGAGCGCTTCGTTCGTAGTGATTCCCGCCCGTGGAGTTGCAGGTTGCGCAGTCGGAACAGGAGCTGCGCTCGGAGCCGAAATCGGCTTCTCGACTTCCCTCACGTCTTCGGGAAGTGCTTCGATAAGCAAGAACCGGAGTACCGAGGATTCGCGATTCAATGCTTCATGTATCTTTGCGGTTTCCGTACGGCTAAGCGTGAACTGGAAAAAACCAAAGTAAGCGCTCTCTTCACGTTTGATCGGGTACGCGAGTCGGATCTGATTCACCGGCCCCTGGAACGTAATTTCAGCACCATGAAGAGAAAGGACGGAAGAAACCTTCGCGTGGTCCCCGTCGGATCTCACGAGGAACGAAAGTTCATAGCGCGTCCGCACTTCATCATTCGATATATTGGCTTCAGCCATAGCGCTCATAAATTATCAGATTCTCGCATCCGTGGCAAGGGCTAGGCCCCTTCCTTGGCCTCGGTGCGGACACTCTCCCCTTCCGCCTTCCGCAGGGCTTCTGCAGCTCTACTTGCAAGCCCCGTGCCTGCGGGGATGAGACGTCCGATGATGACATTTTCTTTCAACCCGCGGAGGTTGTCGATCTTCGATTCCACCGCTCCATTGATAAGTACCCGTGCAGTTTCCATAAAGGATGCGGAAGAGAGGAAGCTTTCGGTTGAAAGTGCCACTTTCGTGATTCCCATGAGGAGCTGCTGGGCTTTTGCTGGAACGCCACCGGACGCCTTGATCTTGCGGTTAATTTCAAGAAACAGTGATTTTTCTACCACGTCGCCACGCACGAAATCGGTATCACCTGAAGAGAGTATCTTCACCCGCGCGAACATCTGGCGGACAATCACTTCAAGGTGCTTGTTGTTGATGCTTGCTCCTTCCGAGAGATAAATCTTCTGGACTTCATTCACAATATAGCGCTCAACCGCACGACGCCCGCGAAGCTTAAAAAGTTCTTTGAGATCGAGAGGGCCTTCCGAGAGACGGCTGCCTTTTTCTAATTTATCTCCGGGTTTTACCGAAAGCCACGAGGAACGCGGGATAGAGTATTCGGTTACCTTTTCCTTCTTTCCTTTTCCATCGCCGGCAATTTTAATTACTTTCACAAGTCCCCGCTCTTCGATTGAAACCACTTCGCCCTCTTCTTCGGTTAAAAACCCTTTTCCTTTCGGGGGACGAACCTCGAACACTTCTTCAACCCGGGGAAGACCATGGGTGATGTCAGCGCCTGCAACACCTCCGATGTGGAATGTTCTCATGGTGAGCTGGGTACCTGGCTCACCGATCGACTGCGCCGCCACAATACCAACCGCTTCCCCTATTTTAATCGGCGCGTTGCTCCCGAGGTCGAATCCGTAGCAGGCCGAGCAGATGCCATAGAGCGATTTGCAGGTAATGGGTGAGCGGAGAATTGCATTCGTCACTTTCGGGTTTGCGTCAATTTCCTTTGCGGTTGCGCGGTCGATCATCTCTCCCGCATGGACGAGAATTTTATTTCCCACTTTAATGTCTTCAAGGGTAGTTCGGGAGAACAGGCGGTTTGCGAACGAGTGGCCGAATTCGAGACCATCGGTGCGCTCAACTTCAGTTCCCTCTTTCGTGCCACAATCTTCCTCACGAATAATGAGATCCTGCGAAACATCTACGAGACGGCGGGTGAGGTAACCAGCAGAAGCGGTTTTCAAAGCAGTATCGGTCAGTCCTTTCCGAGAGCCGTGGGTTGAAATGAAATATTCCAACACTCCGAATCCTTCCTTAAAGGAAGATTTCACGGGAAGTTCGATGGTTTCACCTTGTGGGTTTTGCACGAGCCCCTTCATTCCCATCATCTGTGCGGGCTGGGACCATGAACCGCGGGCGCCGGAATCGATGATCGTGTAGACCGAGCTGTGTGAGGGAAGCGTCTGGGGAACAATCTTTTTCCCAAGGTGGTCGTTCGCCTTCTTCCAAATCTCTATAATCCGCTCCCGCCGTTCTTCGTCGGTTAAGAGCCCTTCTTCGAACTGGTTTCTCACTACCACCTCTTCTGCTTCCGCGGCCTTGATAATCCCCTTTTTTTCGGACGGAATCACAAGATCATCCATGCCCCACGAAACACCAGAGTAGGTTGCGTACTCAAATCCCACACGCTTGATCGCGTCCAGGTGATATTTCGACCGCTCGATGCCATAGCGGTTGATGATTTCTCCGATGATGCGCGAGAGGTCTTTCTTTGTTACTACATGGTTTACGAAATCAAAATCTTCGGGGAGCGTAGTGTTGAAGATGAGACGGCCTATCGTCGTGTCGAGTTCTTCATCCAAGGTTTTCAACTTCATCGTCGCGTTAATCGCAATGATGTCGTTCTCGAGTGCCATGTACGCTTCTACGCGGGACGAGAATATTTTGCCGGTTCCCAAGGCATCATCTTTTGCTTTTGTGAGGAAGTAACACCCGAGCACCATGTCTTGAGTTGGCGTTACAATCGGATCTCCGGTCGCGGGCTTTAAGAGATTCAAGCTCGAGAGCATGAGCTCGCGGGCTTCCCGCTGGGCTTCGTCCGAGAGCGGAAGATGGACTGCCATTTGGTCTCCGTCGAAGTCAGCATTGAATGCAGTGCAGACCAAGGGTGGAATCTGAATTGCGAGATCTTCGGTTAAGAGCGGCTTGAATGCCTGCACGCCAAGGCGATGCAACGTAGGGGCGCGGTTCAAGAGCACCTTCCGGTCTTTGATCACCTCTTCAAGAATTGCCCACACTTCCGGCGGCGCTTGTTCAATTAAGCGGTTCGAATTTCGGATATTGTGCGCGAGCTCACGTTCGATGATTTTCTGAATTACGAATGGTTTGAATAGCTCGAGTGCCATTTTTTTCGGAAGTCCGCATTCATCGAGCGCGAGCGTGGGGCCAACGACAATAACCGAGCGACCAGAGTAGTCAACGCGTTTGCCGAGAAGGTTCTGCCTGAACCGACCCTGTTTTCCCTTCAACATGTCCGCGAGTGAACGAAGGGGTCGGCGCTGGCTTGAGAGCTGCTGGGTACCGAGCCGTGCGGAGTTATCAATGAGCGCGTCCACTGCTTCCTGGAGCATCCGTTTTTCGTTCGTGACAATGACCTCCGGAGCTTTGAGCTCCATGAGTTTCTTTAATCGATTATTACGGTTGATGACACGACGATAGAGATCGTTTAAGTCGGACGTTGCGTAGCGGCCGCCGTCTAACGCGACCATCGGCCTAAGATCTGGCGGGAGTACCGGAAGCACCGAGAGAATCATATACTCGGGCCGCCTTCCACTCCGCAAAAACGACTTCGTGAGCTTCAGACGCTTCAGAATCCGGCTCTCTTTCACCGAATCTTTGAGGTGCACCAGTTCTTTCTCGAGTGTTGTCTCAAGTTTTTTGAGATCGATACTTACGAGGATTCTTCGAACTGCTTCTGCGCCACTCCCCGCTTCAAAGATACTCCCGAACTTTTTTGCAAGCCCGTGATACTCGGCTTCGGAGAGCACTTGACCGATTTCGAGGGACTCGATGAGTTTTTTCGTTTCCACCATCCCTGCCTTCAGGTCTTCCACCTTCGCGCCTTCCTGCGCTACATTTTTCTTCCGGGTCTTAAATTCCTGATCGAGTTCAGCAAGCACCTTTTTCTTTTCATCTTCGTTTACGGAAATAATGATATAGGCGGCATAATAAATCACCCGTTCGAGCCGTGAGAGCGGAACGTTCAAAAAGAGACTGATTTTCGAGGGAACGTTTCGAAGGAACCAGATGTGAGCAACGGGGGTCGCGAGCTTGATATGACCGAGCCGTTCGCGGCGTACCACCGCACGTGTCACCTCGACGTTACACTTATCGCAGACCACGCCTTTGTAACGCGCCCGACGGTATTTTCCGCAGTAGCACTCCCAGTCTTTGGTCGGACCGAAAATGCGTTCCGAAAAGAGCCCGTCTTTTTCGGGACGTTGGGTCCGATAGTTGATCGTCTCGGGTTTCAAGACTTCTCCGTGAGACCAGTTGAGAATGTCATCCGGCGAGGCAAGGTTAATTTTTATAAAATCGAATTCAGTATTCATGGTGAGTGTTGTGTTTCCCTTCGTCCTCTTCATCTTTGCGTCCCTTTGCTCCCGAATGACTCAAAAGCTCGATCGAAAATCCAAGTGATCGAAGTTCGGAAACCAGCACATTGAATGATGCGGGGATGTTCGGGTTTTTGATCTTTTCTCCACGAATAATGGATTCATAGGCAGCGGAACGGCCAATCACGTCGTCGGATTTCGTAGTGAGCATTTCCTGAAGGGTATGCGCCGCACCGTATCCTTCGAGCGCCCAGACTTCCATTTCTCCGAATCGCTGACCGCCGAACTGCGCCTTACCTCCCAGTGGTTGCTGGGTAATCAGAGAGTAAGGACCGATCGAACGCATGTGAATCTTGTCTTCCACTAAATGATTCAGCTTCATGACATAGAGAACGCCGACCGTAACCGGCGCAGAGAACTTTTTCCCGGTTCTCCCGTCAAAGAGATCCACTTTTCCGGATTCGGGGACGCCGGAAGCCGCAAGTTCGTCTTTAATCTGCCGTTCGTTTGCACCAGAAAGTGCTGGAGTTACTGCCCGATAGCCAAGCCGCTTCGCCGCCCATCCAAGATGTACTTCGAGAATCTGCCCCAAGTTCATACGAGAAGCAACTCCTAAGGGGTTCAAGATGAGATCAACAGGAGTTCCATCTTCGAGGTAGGGCATGTCCTCAACCGGTCGCACCTGCGAGATAACACCCTTGTTGCCGTGCCGGCCGCAAAGCTTGTCGCCCGCGCGGATCTTCCGGAGCTGTGCCACTTCAACCTGGACTCGCGTGATGATTCCCGGTTCGAGTTTATCGCCACGCTCACGAGAAAAAATCTTGATCCCGACTACGCGTCCATACTTTCCGTGCGGCATGGTAAGCGAGGTGTCTTTCACGTCACGCGCTTTCTCTCCGAAGATGGCGCGAAGTAACCGCTCTTCGGAAGTAAGCTCGCTCTCGCCTTTCGGAGAAATTTTCCCGACTAAAATATCGCCCGCGCGCACTTCCGCACCGATTCTGATAATACCGGCTTCATCTAAATTCTTGAGTTTTTCCTCTGAAACGTTCGGGATGTCGGGGGTCGTCATCTCGGGACCAAGCTTCGTGTCCCGCACGTCGCAGTAAAAATCTTCGATATGGATCGAGGTGAACCGATCGTCTTTCACCACCCGCTCGGAAACAATAATTGCGTCTTCAAAGTTCGCACCACCCCACGAGAGAAAGGTAACCAAAAGGTTCTGTCCAAGCGCAAGCACCCCATGGTCAATTGAGGGACCGTCCGCGAGAATGTCGCCCTTTTTCACCTTATCTCCCTTAAGGACGGTGGGACGCTGGGAAATGCAGGTGAACTGGTTCGAACGCTTGAATTTGGTGAGTTGGTATTTTTTTGTGCCAGACTTCGTTTTTAAAACAATGTGGCGCGCATCCACTTCTGCGATCACTCCCTCTTCCGGAGCACGGACAAGATAGCCAGAATCCGTCGCAACTTTTTCCTCAACGCCTGTTCCCACGAACGGCGCCTCGGGACGAACCGAAACAACGGCCTGCCGCTGCATGTTTGAACCCATAGCTGCACGCGATGCATCGTTGTGAACAAGAAATGGAATGAGCGACGTCGCAACTGATACTGCCTGGTTTGGCGCAACATCCACGAGGGTGAGTTCATCCTTCGCACACGTTCCCGGTTTTCCGTGGATCCGAGATTCCACCATATTCTCGACGATTGTTCCGCTCGAATCGATTTTCACACCGCCGTTTGCAATCTTGTTTTTTTCCTCTGCAAGCGCGTCAAGCCAGACCACTTCGCCAGTCACGCGGCCATCCTTCACTTTGACGTAGGGGGTTTCTAAAAATCCGAGTTCGTTCAAGCGCGCGTAACTCGCGAGATAGTTGATGAGTCCGATGTTCGCTCCTTCCGGAGTCTGAATGGGACAGATCCGACCGTAGTGCGACTGGTGAACGTCTCTCACTTCGAACCCTGCGCGCTCCCGGGTAAGTCCGCCGGGGCCCATCGCGGATACGCGCCGCTTGTGTTCGACTTCAGCGAGCGGGTTCACCTGATCCATGAATTGCGAGAGCTGGGAAGAAACGAAAAATTCGCGCACGAGAGAGATGAGCGGACGCGCGTTCACAAGCTGCACCGCGGTTAAAGTATTAATATCGAGAGTCGACATTCGGTCCTGTACGATGCGGCGCATCCGCGCGAGACCGATTCGAAGGCGCGACTGGACGAGCTCCCCTACCGGCCGCACCCGCCGGTTTCCAAGGTGATCGATATCGTCCGGCTCGGCAGCAAGGTTGTTGTTGAGCTTAATGATTTCCCGAATAATAAGCACAAGATCTTCTTTGGTGAGGAGGCGGGATTCCGGTTCGCGCCGCTTCGCGGGGAGCCGTTGGTTCATTTTGAAACGTCCTACTCCCGAGAGATCGTAACGGTCGGGTTTCTGGAACATGGCATCAATCAAACTCCGCATGTTTTCGATGGAAGCTAAGTCGCCGGGCCGGATCCTCTTGTAGATTTCGATATAGGAATCGTCCTGGTTTTTTGCGGCATCTTTTTTAAGTGTTGCCGCGATGTGGGCAACGGTGCCGGTGTCTACGTCCTCGAAATCTTTTGCGCCAGTCAATTCATCCCAGCCAAATATCCGGAGAAGACTTGTCACTGCGACTTTCCGGCGACGGTCTATTTTCACGCCGATAAATCCGTCCGAGTCGGTTTCGAATTCAAGCCACACGCCGCGGTTCGGAATTACTTTCGCGCCGAAAAGTTTGCGGCCACGCCACATCCCCGCGGTGAAGTAGACTCCCGCGGAACGGATAAGCTGGGAAATGACTACCCGCTCGACTCCATTGATGATAAAAGTCCCCCGGTCAGTCATGACCGGAAAATCTCCGAAGTACACTTCCTGCTCTTTCGCGTCTTTCGTGCGATGATTCACGAGCTTCAGTTTCACGCGGAGTGGCGCCTCGAAACTCAAATCTTTCTGCTTCGCATATTCTTCATCGTACTTCGGCTCATCGAAGTAGTAATCGGTGAAGTGAAGTTCCAGGTCTTTACCCGTGTAATCCTTAATTGGAGAAATCTCTGCGAGGAGTTCCTTTAATCCAATTTCCTTGAACCAGCGGTCAGACTGGGTCTGAATTTCCGCGAGGTGGCGCTGCTCGACGAGCGATTTCGGGTGAGAAGAAAAGATTTTTGTGGGGAGTGGATGCATCGATGTAGTTTAAAGCTAACAAAACGATAAAAAACACGCCGCCGTATGACGATTCCCAGTGGACGCTTGAAGGTCTAGACTAGCACAGTTAGTACTACCGTTTCAAATACCGGGCCCGATTCTCGTTGTGCTGTTCGAGCGTTTCCGCGAATACTGTCTTCCCTGTCGCTGGATCAGAAAGATAATAGAGGTAGGAAGAAATCCGCGGCGACCGCGCTGCAACGATCGAATCAAGTCCGGGGTTTGCGATAGGTGCAGGGGGCAAACCCCGCACCACATAGGTATTAAATACAGATTTTAGGGAAAAATCCGCCCTTGTCAAGGGGGGGCACCCCTGGAAAGCCCCGGCACATTTTGCGTAGCTTACCGTGGCATCCACCTGGAGCGGCATCCCGATCGCGAGCCGCCGCTTCATAATTCCCGACACGAGACGCCGATCTTCAGCTCCCGGAACCTCGCGTTCTATAAGAGAGGCGATGATAAGGTCGCGGTAGAGCGTTCCCTGTTCGATATCCTTTGTATGAGGAGCAACTTTTGCTCTGAAGTTATCCAAAAATTTCCGGAGCACGGTGATGCCATGAGCACCCGCGGTCACCCGATATGTATCCGGAAAAAGAAATCCCTCAAACGCCGCTGCATTTCCAAGAAACGGATACTCTCCCCGAAGTTCGTCTACCGAAACCGAAGTAAGCGCGCCCGGTGAGATAAGCGCGCGTGCGACGAGCTTCGTCTCGACATCTTTCAGAGTATCTCCCTCGACGATTAAGACTTCCGCCTCGGCAGGACCTTCGACAAGCTGCCGGATAGTCGCGGGAATTCCGAGATTTCCCTCGAACCGATATGATCCGGGCTTTAACTGATGCGCCGATCCGGAAATAATTGCATAGAGACTGAACGCCGCCCGTGATCGGATGAGACGACGCTCGTGAAGAACACGCCCGACTTCACGAATCCCTTCCCCTGCTCGAATCGCAACCACGTCTGGTATGGCATTCGCGGGAGGATTCATAAAAAAAGTAAACCCGAGAATGACGGCGAGTGCAGAACCTGCAAAAAAAATACTGGCGCGATTTCTGATGTTATCCATATCGCTAAGATTTCGAAGCTATCCCTTGGATGATGCCGACGAGCTTCGCCTTCGTCAAGAGACTCGATCCTCCGTAGCTCAGAAACGGAAAGGTAACACCCACAACCGGCAGAAGCGCGAGGTTAGATCCAATGTTCAAAATGAACTCGGTGAGGAAGAGTTTCGCGGTGCCGAGACAGACGAACTGCGAAAAGCTATCGGTGGTGCGGAGCCCTACCTTCACGATCCGGAATATGAGGAAAAGGAACGCGGCGACAACCGCGATCCCCCCGAAGAAACCCCACTCTTCGACAAAAGCCGCGAAAATAAAGTCATTCGTTGGCTCCGGCAGAAACCCGAGCTGCGTCTGCGTCCCCTGCCCGAACCCCTTCCCGAAGAACCCGGCTGAGCCGATCGCAATCTG
>ERZ1292623.2818-Hain-H51-01um-R1-2818-length-15239-cov-40_pt1 | contig 10043 bp, 8 predicted proteins | sample MGYA00564398_ERZ1292623 | MGnify/ENA primary metagenome ERZ1292623 (study PRJEB36523, sample SAMEA6512633) | groundwater metagenome | collected 2019-01-07 | study: AquaDiva: Metagenomics assemblies of 32 groundwater samples
GCGGGATCGACCGCCACCGAGCGCTCGCGCGTCAACGGCACGTTGAGGCTGCCGAGCGGACCGGGCAGGGACGAGTCAAGCTCGGCGAAAAAAACATAACTCGGATTGCTGTTGAGCACCTCCATCGCCCGGTCCGGATTGCCCGCCAGCCAGGTACGGATCGTATCGAGGCTGACCTCCTCGCGCTTGAGCTCGCCCATCTCGATCAGCCGCCGGCCGATGGATTGATAGGGATGACCGTTCTGATCGGCGTAGCCGACCATGACGATGCGGCCATCGGGCAGGCGCACGCGTCCCGATCCCTGGATCTGCAGAAAGAACAGGCCGACCGGATCGTCCACCCACAGCAGTTCATTACCCGCCAGCGGCGGGCGGACGTTCGCCGCGCCGACGTGGCCATTGCCGGCGTCGATCTGCGCACGCGAGAGATAGGGCACCACCCGCCGGCCAATGAGCCGTCCGCGCAGCCGCTTGCCGGACAGCTCCGGATAGACCTCGCCGAGGTCGACGATCAGCAGGTCCGACGGTGGGCGATAGACCGGATAACGGTAACGCGCCGAGCGCGCATGACTGCCGTGCAACAACGGTTCGTAGTAGCCCGTGATCAACCCTTGCGATTCGCCGTTGCCGTTGCTGAGCGCACGGGCCTCGAAACGCGTCTCGAAGAACGCGCGCGCGGTGTCGTCGTCGGGATCGGGGAACAGCGCCGTGTCCTCGCAGATCGTCTTCCATTCGGGGCGTTTGGCGAGTCGCCGGCACCCGGCCAGCAGCGCCGGCCAGGCCTCGGCATGGCGATCGTCGCGCCAGCCGGACAGTTGCGACCACGGCACCGTCTCGCCATCGCGTGCCGACGGCCGTTCCGTGGTGGCGCAGGCGGATAGCGTCAAGGCGATGACGGCAATGACCAGAAGGCGTTGCATGCGGTTGGTTACCATTGCTGCTCATGTTGTAGCATGGGATGGTCACTATCGTCACCGTTGGTTGTCGCTGCAATGGAATCGCTTGAGCCCACCATCCTGATATCGGTTCTCGCGCTGATCGTGCTGGCCGCGGCGCTGTACTCCTCCGTCGGTCACGGCGGCGCCTCCGGTTATCTGGCCGTTATGGCCCTGTTTGGCATGGCGCCGGCCTTCATGAAACCGGTGGCGCTCAGCATGAACGTGGTCGTGGCCGGTTACGTGTTCTTCCGGCTGTGGCGTGCCGGCCACTTCAATGGGCGGCTGTTTGCGCCGTTCGCCATCGCCTCGATCCCGTTCGCCTGGCTTGGCGGGGCATGGACGTTGCGCGACACCTGGTACCAGTGGCTGGTCGGTGCCGCACTGTTGCTGGCGGCGATACGCCTGTTCACCGAAACGCGCGACACCGAGGCGCGCGCCCGGCCCAACATCGCGCTCGCCATGGGCATCGGCGCGGTACTGGGTCTGTTGTCCGGCCTGACGGGCGTCGGTGGCGGGATATTTCTGAGTCCGGTCCTGCTGCTGCTCGGCTGGACGACGATGCGTCAGAACGCCGCCATGGCCGCGGCCTTTATCCTCGTCAACTCGCTGGCGGCGCTGGCGGGTCACGTCGGATCGGGCAAACCCTGGCCGGCGGACATCCCGTATTACATGATCGCCGCCATGGCCGGCGGACTGATCGGCGCGGAACTGGCGGTGCGCCGGCTCGCGCCGGTCACGCTCAAGAAACTGCTCGGGGTGGTACTGGTAATCGCGGGCCTGAAGATGATCCTGACCGCCTGAACCGGATCAGGCGGCCGGCGGCGGGGCGGGCGCGGCGTAGTCCGGCAGTTCGCCATCGTAGGGCTCGGCGAATCCGCATTCCTTTACCGGGCAGACCTTTTCGACGCCGCGGCGCTTGGTGGTCTTGATGGACAGGATCGGCCAGCCGCACTTCGGGCACGGCTCCTTGATCGGTGGGTTCCAGCAGGCGTACTTGCAGTCCGGATAGCGGGCGCAGGAATAAAAAATCTTGCCATAACGCGACTTGCGCTTGAGCAGCGTGCTCTGCTTGCACTCCGGGCATTCGACGCCGGTGTCGGCCGGTTTTTCCAGCGGCTCCATGTGCTTGCAGTTGGGATAACTGGAACAGCCGATGAACTTGCCGTAACGCCCGCGCTTGACGACCAGATTGGAATTGCATTTCGGGCACAGCCGGCCCTCGACGATCTGCGGCTCGTTGATACTGCCGGCGGCTTCGTCGACGTTGCGGGTGTAGTCGCATTCCGGGTAACCGGTGCAACCGATGAAGTAACCGTTGCGGCCAAGACGCTTGGCCAGTTGCTTGCCGCATTTCGGGCAGTTTTCCTCCATCATTTCCACCCCCGGCCGATCGACCGTTTCCTTATCCTTTACCTGCGCCTTGAACTCAACCCAAAAATCCTTGAGCACCGGCTGCCAGACCTTTTCGCCGCGCGAGATGGCATCGAGGTCATCCTCCAGGCGGGCGGTGAATTCGTAATCGACGTACTGGTGAAAATGTTCCGACAGGAACTTGTTCACCACCCGGCCGACATCGGTCGGGAAGAAGCGGCGCTTGTCGATGATGACGTACTCGCGGCTCTCGAGCGTGGCGATGATGCTGGCGTAGGTCGACGGCCGGCCGATGCCGAAGGCCTCCAGCGTCTTGACCAGGCTGGCCTCGGAGAAACGCGGCGGCGGCTCGGTGAAGTGCTGTTCCGGGCGCAGCGCCGACATCTCGACCACCTCGCCCACCTCGAGCGGCGGCAGGATGGTTTGGCCCTCGTCCTCTTCTTCGGATTTTTCGTCCGCGCCTTCCTGATACACCGCCATGAAGCCGGGTTTGACGATGGTCGAACCGGTCGCGCGCAGCACCGCCATCGGTTCGGCCGCGGTTGCGCCCGGATGCAGGTCGACCGCCACGGTGTCGAGCAGGGCCGGCACCATCTGGCAGGCGATGGTGCGTTTCCAGATCAGTTCGTAGAGCTTGTGCTGCTCGGGCTTGAGATGATCCTTGATCGAATCCGGCGTGCGCGCCGCCGAGGTTGGACGGATCGCCTCGTGCGCCTCCTGGGCGTTCTTCGAACGGTTCTTGTAGACGATCGGTTCCGGCGGCAGGTTGTCGGCGCCGTAGCGCTCCTGGATGGTCGCGCGGATCTCGGCCACCGCTTCGTTGGCCAGGTTGACCGCGTCGGTGCGCATGTAGCTGATGAGACCAACCACCTCACCGCCGATGTCGAAGCCTTCGTACAGCTGCTGGGCGGTGCGCATGGTGCGCTGGGCGGTGAAGCCGAGTTTGCGCGACGCCTCCTGCTGCAGCGTGGAGGTGGTGAACGGCGGTGCCGGGTTGCGGCGGCGCTGTTTCTTGTCGACCGTGACCACCTGCAGACGACCGCCGGCGGCTTCTTCAAGCGCGCGCGTGACTTCCGTCGCGCGGGTCTCGTTCTCGATCGAGAATTGCTCCTGCTTCTCGCCGCGGAAATAGGTGAGCCGGGCGACGAAGGTCTTATTCTTGCTGACGGCGTCGGCCTGGATGGTCCAGTACTCGCGCGCCTGGAAGCGTTCGATTTCCTCTTCGCGCTCGACGATCAGGCGCAGGGCCGGGCTCTGCACGCGCCCGGCCGACAGGCCGCGCCGCACTTTTTTCCACAACAACGGCGACAGGTTGAAACCAACCAGGTAGTCGAGCGCCCGACGCGCCTGCTGGGCGTTGACCAGGTTGACGGAAATCGCGCGCGGGTTCTGGATCGCCTGCTGGATGGCGGTCTTGGTGATTTCGTGGAACTCGACGCGGTGCACGGGCTTGTCGTCCAGCACCTCGCGCTCCCGCAGGATCTCGAGCAGGTGCCATGAAATGGCCTCACCCTCGCGATCCGGGTCGGTGGCCAGATACAGGGAATCGGCCTTCTTCATCGCCTTGACGATGGCCTCGACGTGTTTTTCGTTTTTCTCGATCAGCCGGTACTTCATGGCGAAGTCGTTGTCGGCATCGACCGCGCCCTGCTTGGGGAGCAGATCGCGGACGTGGCCATAGGAGGCCAGGCAGGTGAAGTCCTTGCCGAGATACTTCGACATGGTCTTGGCCTTGGCCGGGGATTCGACAACGATCAGATGCATGGCATGTCAGTCAGTGAGCAACCCGGCGTCCGCCGGCGAGTGACGAACGCCAGACAGGATCGGTGGGGGTGCAGTTATGTCGGGGAAGGACGTGGCTTGTCAAGTCACGACCCGCGACGGGCATCGGCACGGGGCGGCGCCGGGGACGGTGGCGCCGGGCAACATCAGTGCAGATGACCTTCCAGTTCGTCGTAAACAATATTCTCCAGCAGGTCGTAGGCAGTCTCCTGACCCGGCTGGTTGAACAACACCATCAACATCACCCATTTGAGCTGCTCGAGCGAGATGTCCTCGGCCTCCAGCGCCATCACCCGGTCCAGCACCAGTTCACGGGTGACCGGGGTGAGTACGCCGAAGGCCTCCATCTGCAGCAAAAATCCGCGGCACGCGGTACTCAGCCGGCGAAGCTCTTGCCCCGAAAAGTGGCGGATGGCATTGCCGCCCACCATCGTCTGGGGTTCCGGCCGGTCGCGTAACTCCGACAATCCCTCGAGCCAGGAAAAGGCCTTGCCGATCTCACCGCGGGCGAAACCGGCCTCGGCCAGCTCGGCGGTCAGGCGTTCCTGGTCGGGATTGAACTCGGGGCCTTCGTCCATGTAATTCTCGAACAGATACATCAGTACATCGAAGACGTTTTCTTTCATTCCCCTGGCCCTTGGCTGCGGGTGATGGGCTGGTAGCGGCCGCCGCCGCAGGGAGCGACAAGCGCGGCAAGCTCCAGTCGCAACAGAATGGAGGAAACGACATCGGCAGTCAATCCGCTGCGCATCACCAGCTGATCGACGTCCGCGGCGTCGTGGCCGAAGGCCGCCAGTACTTTCTGCGCTTCAATATCCGCTGGGCCGGGACGCGGCGTCTCGCTGGCGGCGGCACCCGCCGCGGCGATGGCCGAAAAACTCGCCAGCGCCGCGAGTTCTTCGAGAATATCCTGAGCGGTTTCAACCAGTTTCGCGCCCTGACGGATCAGGCGGTGACAGCCGCGCGCCTGCGGCGAGTGGATCGAACCGGGGATGGCGAATACCTCGCGCCCCTGCTCGCCGGCCAGCCGGGCGGTGATCAGCGATCCGCTGCGCTCGGCCGCCTCAACCGTCAGCGTGCCGAACGAAAGCCCGCTGATGATGCGGTTGCGCACCGGGAAATGCTCGGCCTTCGGCGGACTGCCCAGGGCAAACTCCGACACCAGCGCGCCACGCCCGGCAATGTCGTGGGCCAGATCGCGGTGCGCGGCCGGATAGACTCGATCGAGCCCGGTGCCGGTCACCGCAATCGTGCAACCGCCGGCGTCGAGCGCGCCGCGATGCGCCTCGCCGTCGATGCCCAGCGCCAGTCCGCTGGTGATGGCCAGCCCGGCACCGGCCAGCGAGCGCGCAAAGGCGCGGGCGTTTTCCCGCCCGCCCGGCGTTGGATTGCGGCTGCCGACCACGGCCAGTTGCGGTAACGACAGGCAGGCGCGATCGCCGATCACGTACAGCGCCAGCGGCGGATCGGGAATCTGCCGCAGCAGCGGCGGGTAGTCGGGATCGAGCAGGGTCAGCAGGTGATGGCCGGGTTCGGCCAGCCACGCGAGTGTCGCCTCGACGGCGGCGCTGTCCGGGCCGTCGGCGATGGCGCGCACGGCCTGGGGCGCATCGACCAGATATTTTCCCAGCAAACCGCGCGAGGCGTCGAAGACCGCCTCGATCGAACCGAACTGCTCAAGGATTTCCTGGCGCCGGCGCAGGCCGACCCCGGGCAGGTGAATGAAAGTGATCCAGCGGGCGAGCGATTCGGTGCGGGCGGACGCTGAGATCGCCTCCCCGCCCATCGCTCAGGGGTTGGTCACCCGGTCCTTGATGTGTACCGGACGGATGGAGTTCATGACCAGCGCGTAGCTGATCTTGTCGAACACACGAAACACCATGATCAGCCCGGACTCCTCGTCCGGCAGCTTGTAACGTCCGCCGGCCACCGGGTCGCGGTGCGAGCCGGCACTGCGCATGACGCGCAGCACGGTGCCTTGCTCCATGCCCTCGCGCTTGCCCAGCGAGATCGCCACCACCGAAAAGGGCCCCACTTCGGAGACCGCATTCAGGGCCGCCACCACGCGGCCGTTGACTTCCTTCTTCGGCGCCTGCGGATAGTAGAAGGGCAGGCTGGCCTTGCGCTCGGAGACGAGCAGACGGTCGGTCGGGACGATTTCCTGCTTGACGCTGGTGACCACGAACTTCGCCGGGTCGCCGGCTTCGAGCCGGCGCGCATCGCCGAGGTAGATGGCCTCATAGGCCAGCAGCTCGCCGCTGTCCGGATGGTAGATGGGCTTGCCCGGCCGGAAGATGTGGTAGTACTCGCGGCTCTCGCCCTTGAAACCGCGCGCGTAGAATTCGCTCTGGTCGCCCAGGGCGATGCGGTTGTCGAGACCGGTGGTGATGTAACCGGCCTGACTGAGTTCATTGCGGCCGACGGCGAGCGGCTGGCTCAGGAACGGCTCGATGGCGTTGGGCGGAATGGTCGGGATGGCGGACGCCAGCGGCTCATCGTGAACGCGCGGCGAGACACGCACGGTGTTCGGATCGGTGGGGCGCTGGTCCGGAACGCCATCGGTCGGGGGCAGCGTGGGGGTGACTTCCGGCACTACCTTGTCGCGCGGCAGCAGCGAAATCTGCGGTTGGCCATCCACCCAGGTCAGCACCAGCACGTCGCCCGGGTAGATCAGGTGAGGGTTTTTGACCTGCTCATTGATCTTCCACACCCGCGGCCAGTGCCAGGGGCTTTTCAGGAAACGTTTGGAGATGTCCCAGAGGGTGTCGCCTTTTACGACCGTGTAACGCTCGGGGTGATCGGGCTTGAGCTGCACGGTGTCGGCCGACAGCATCGGCGACAGGACAAGCAGCGGGATAATAGTAAGAATCTGGCCGAGTCGCCGCAGGGTTTTTGACGACATCTGAGGGGTTTCCATATAATCTTTCGGGCTCAGTGTAGTTCACCGGGTGACAAACGCCAAGTTCAGGAAATGGCTATTTTCGCTTGAGATTCAGCACCCTCGGTCTCGATAATAATCCAGTTTCGCAGGAACTTAAAGTAAACCCCATGGCCATCCGCTCCATTCTCCATTACCCGGACCCCCGCCTGCGCCGCCGGGCAGAGCCGGTGGCGGCGGTCACGGCCGAGGTCCGCCGGCTGGTCGACGACATGGCCGAGACCATGTACGACGCCCCCGGGGTCGGGCTGGCCGCCATCCAGATCAGCGAACCCTGGCGGGTGGTGGTGATCGACATCTCGGAAACCCGGGACCGGCTGCAGGTGTTCATCAATCCCGAAATCCTGTCGGACGAGGGCGAGCAATCCTTCGAGGAAGGCTGCCTGTCGCTGCCGGGCATCTTTGAGGAGGTCACCCGTGCGGCGCGCATCCGGGTGCGGGCGCTTGGCCGCGACGGCCAGCCGTTCGAAACCGACGCCGAGGGTCTGCTCGCCACCTGCCTCCAGCACGAGATCGATCACCTCGACGGCAAGGTGTTCGTCGATTACCTGTCGCGCCTGAAGCAATCGCGCATCCGCAAGAAAATCGAAAAACAGCAGCGCCTGGTGATGTAAATCAGCTTGAAGCTTCAAGCTTGAAGCTTCAAGCTCACAAGATGAATCTCGTTTTCGCCGGCACCCCGGCCTTCGCCGTTCCGTCGCTCGACGCGCTGGTCCACGCCGGTCACCGCCTCCTGGCCGTTTACACGCAACCCGACCGTCCCGCCGGGCGCGGACGGAAACTGCTGCCGGGTCCGGTCAAGGAGCGCGCGCAGTCGCTCGGCCTGCCGGTGCGTCAGCCGCTGACCCTGAAGGAGATTGCCGAGCAGGAAGCGCTGGCCGCGCTGGCGCCGGATGCCATGATCGTCGTGGCCTATGGCCTGATCCTGCCGCCCGCCGTGCTCGCGATCCCGCGCCTGGGCTGCATCAACGTGCACGCCTCGCTGCTGCCGCGCTGGCGCGGAGCCGCGCCGATCGAGCGCGCCATCGACGCCGGCGACACCGACACCGGCGTCACCATCATGCAGATGGCCGCCGGGCTCGACACCGGCCCGATGCTGGCGCGCGCCGCCACGCCCATTACCCGCTCCGACACCGCCGGCGGTTTGCACGATCGCCTGGCCGCGCTGGGCGCGAACCTGCTGGTGGAAACCCTCGCGCGACTCGAGCGCGGAGCGATCCGCGCCGAGCTGCAAGACGAAGCGCTGGCCAGCTATGCCGCCAAACTCAACAAGGAAGAAGCGCGCCTGGACTGGACGAAAAACGCCGAGGTTCTGCACCGCCGCATCCGCGCCTTCAATCCGCGGCCGGTGGCCCATGCCCGTTTTCGCGGCAAGCCCGTGCGGCTGTGGGAGGTAGCGGGTGCCCTGGGCCGGGCGCCGGCCGGGGCCGGACCGGGCGAAATCGTGCAGGCCGGCGCGGACGGGATTCACGTCGCCTGCGGAGATGGTCGCTCCATCGTGCTGACGCGCCTGCAACTGGAAGGGGGCAAGGCGCTCGATGCCGCGAACTTCGTCAACGGCCAACGGCCCGCGCCCGGCGAACGTTTCGACTGACCGGCGTGGGCGCGCGCATTCCCCCCCAGTCGCTGGCGGCACGCATCCTGGCCGCGGTCGTGGTGCATGGCCGCTATCTCGACAGCGCCCTGCACGAAAGCCGCGACCAGACCGGCACACTCGCGCCTCTGATTCAGGAAATGACCTATGGCGTGGCACGCCACTATTTTTCGCTCACCGCCATCGCCGGACAACTGCTCCGTCAACCGCTCAAGGCGCGCGACGAAGACATCCGCTTGTTGCTGCTGGTGGGCCTCTACCAGTTGCGCGACATGCGCACGCCGCCGGCGCGTGCGGTGAATGAAACAGTCGAGGCCACCGAGACCCTCGGCAAGCCGTGGGCCAAGGGCCTCATCAATGCCTGCCTGCGCCACTACCAGCGAGATCGTGAGCGTCTTGAAGCCGCTGTCGCGCCCACGCATACAACAGGACGAATGAGCGAAGCGAATAGGGATTCGTTTACGGCGCGCAGCCCTCGACTTCATCCGGAAGTCGAGACCGCGAGCAAGCAACACGATGAAGCCCGCACCGATCATCCGCGCTGGCTGCTGGAACAGTTGCAGGCCGCCTGGCCGGACGACTGGCCGGCGATCGTGGACGCCAACAACGCCCGCCCGCCCCTGTGGTTGCGCGTCAACCTTCAGCGCGCCAGCCGCGATGATCTGGTGACGCGCCTGCGGGGCGAGGGCATCGAGGTGCAAACCGTCGACGCCCCCGACTCGGCGATCCTGATCGATCCACCGCGGCCGGTGGAAGCGCTGCCCGGCTTCGCCGAGGGATTGTTGTCGGTGCAGGACATCGGTGCACAATTCGCCGCCGGCCTGCTCGGCGCACAACCCGGCGAGCGCGTGCTCGACGCCTGCGCGGCACCGGGCGGCAAGACCGCGCACCTGCTCGAGCGCACCCCGGGACTCGAGCTGCTCGCCCTCGATGTCGCACCCGAACGGGTCGAGCGCATCCGCTCCAACCTGGAACGCCTCGGCCTGTCCGCCGTGGTACGCTGCGCCGACGCCACCGACCCGGACCGCTGGTGGGACGGCCGGCCCTTCGACCGTCTGCTGCTGGATGTGCCCTGCTCGGCCAGCGGCGTGATTCGCCGCCACCCGGACGTAAAGCTGCGACGCCAGGCCGCCGACCTGCCACGCCTCCGGGCCACCCAGGCGGCCCTGCTGGAATCGCTGTGGCCCTTGCTGAAACCGGGAGGTAAGCTCTTATATGTCACCTGCTCGGTCCTGCCCGATGAAAACGAGCGCCAAATCAGCCATTTTCTGGAAACCCACCCCGAGGCACGCGAGTGGCCCGTGCGACTGCCCGTGGGACGGGCACGTTCGCATGGCTGGCAACTGCTTCCCGGCGAGACCGATGGCTTCTACTACGCCGGCCTCGTCAAATCGTCGCAGCCGTAACCGCGACGTCCCTG
>ERZ1292623.5527-Hain-H51-01um-R1-5527-length-10042-cov-6_pt1 | contig 10042 bp, 16 predicted proteins | sample MGYA00564398_ERZ1292623 | MGnify/ENA primary metagenome ERZ1292623 (study PRJEB36523, sample SAMEA6512633) | groundwater metagenome | collected 2019-01-07 | study: AquaDiva: Metagenomics assemblies of 32 groundwater samples
ATTCATAATTTAAGAAAATGGAATTATTATGGGCTATTCTGACGCAATGCCTAATCTGCCGAAACATTTATAATAACTAAATATTTACAATTATTAATTAAGTCCATAGGATCTGTAAGGATCCTATGTTTTTCAAATGAAAGAGGTTTCTAGTAAGGAAAAGATTGTAATTTATATTGATGGAAGTAACTTCTATTTTTCTGTAAAAAAGACATTTAACTTAAAAATTGATTTAGAAAAATTTTGTAGAAAACTTACTGATAAAAATGAATTAATAAAGATAAATTATTACATAGCTCCAATTGAGCAGTTAAATAACCCAAAAATGTATGCAGAACAGCAAAGCTTTTTTGAAAAGTTAAGAAAAATAGATAATTTAAATATTATCTTTGGAAGATTAGAAAAAAGAAAAAGAGATGGTGAGATATACTATATAGAAAAAGCTAGCGATGTTAATTTAGCTTTAGATTTAGCCTTAGATGCACAAAAATCAATTTATGATGAAGCCTATCTTATTTCAAATGATGGAGATTTTTCTGGAGCAGTAAACTCAGCTATAAATTTTGGTAAAAAAGTTATTTATATAGCAATTGGAAATAAAAAATCAATTTCTCATCATCTTAAAAAAGTTGTTTCAAGAACATTTTATATTACAAGGGAGTTTGTTTTAGATTGTCAACTATAAATTTAGTTAACCAACCTCTTTCCAAACTCTCAAACTCAAAACAGAATCTTTAACAGGATCAGGAGATTCATTAATTATCGTAATATCGCACTTATTCTTAACATTTTTTAATTCCTTTAAAAGTTCTTCAAGTTCAGACTTAGGTGTTAAAATATGATGTTTCTCTCCTTTATCACCATAAACAATACCGGAGAAATGACAATGCCAGTCTTTGAACTCAGAAAACTCCTTAACCATTTCCTTATAGCTCATCTTTCCATTAGATCTAGCTTTTAAATGAGCAAAATCCACACAGAAACTACATTTAGTTTCTTTAACTAATCGTTTTATCTCATCAACTGTCCCAAAAACATTAACTTTTCCCATAGTTTCCAAACAAAGTTTAATTTTCCATTTATTTTTCTTAATCTCTTCCATTAACTCAAGAACTCTTTCTTTTATATTATCATAACTAAGATTTCTGTCCATTTTCCCATAATAACCAGGATGAACAACAACAGCATAACATCCTAACTTCTCGCCAACTCTCAAACAATCCATAATTCTCTTTTTTGTTGCCTCAACTTTTTCTTTCTCAGCAGAATTAAGGTTAACCCAGTATTGAGCATGAATGCTTAATTTAATTCCATATTTCTCAGCAGCTTCTCTTATTGCCTTGATGTCTTTTTCTTCTTTAACATAAACTCCATAAGTAAATGCCAGTTCACAAGCTTTAATTCCAAGTTTACTATAACTTTCCAAATTAGAAACAGCTTCTTTAATTCCTCCAAGGCCCGAAGGGCCAAATATCACAGCCATGATTTATTATAGGATACTAATATTAAAAAGCTTGTTAATCTAAATTAGTTAATCCTAAACTTATCTTTATAGCTAAATCTACTTTTCTCATAATGAATGAATCTACAAAAGAAATTTTTTTTGAAATTCTAGATTTATCAATTGCTCTTATCTGATTTAACAAAATTGTAGAATCTACCTTTAATTTAGATTCTTCTTTTTTTATTATTACATTTGTAGGATATTCTTGTTTCATTATACTCGAAGTTATAGGAGCAATTATTGTAGTAGTGCTATATTTATTACCAATATTATTTTGGATTATCAAAACAGGCCTAGTTCCTCCTTGTTCTGATCCTTTAACAGGTTCTAAATTTGCTAAAACAATTTCCCCTCTTATAATGTGTTCCATTTTTCATTCTTATCCAAACCATCCATTAAAGTGCCTTCCCATTCTTTTGCTATTCTTAAGCTCTCTTCAGCCATTTCTTTGTAGCCTTCAATTAATAATTGTTCTTGTTCTCTTTTATGTTTCTCAGCAAGTTTCATTAGGTTTAAAATTACATCTTCATATGTTTCTTTCTCAGTCTTAAGTCTGTCAAGTTCTTTCTTAACGCCCTCATTTAGTTGAATACTAGTTACCATCTTACTATAGTGTAACTATAGTTTATAAATTTTACTATCTTAAGAATTAAAAATTAAAAGCTTGTTAAATAATCTTAAAACTATTTTTTAGCTATAATAATCAAAGATGATTTCATCTTAATAATTTCTGGGTAATATACATTTCCAATATGATTATAAAATGGAGATTTATGTTCTTTTCCACAAAGTTTTATTTTGTCTTTCGTTGGTTTGAGTTCAATAAAATCAATTTTTTTAAAATACTTACTAAAATATTTTTTATAATCTTCTATGGTCCTATGAAAATAAGGAACAAAGAAAGTTTTTCCATTTTCTTCAACAATAGGATATTCTCCAGCGAACCTCCAGGATTTATCTGTGTTTAAGGAGTTTAACGTCCTGTTAATTCTTAAAACATTCTTATTTTTCATTGATTCTCCAAAAAGAGGATGAACTAATAAAAAAATTCCCACTCCTTCGTGATTTAATACTTTATTAATATCTTCTAAATATTTTTGAATGTCTGCAACATCCTGCAAAACAAAAATGGATGTAACTATATCTATTTCATTTTGTAAGTTATATCTTTGTAAAAATTGGTCTATTGAATTATTCCCAAAAGTTATCGGAATTGAAGCTTGGGAGTTATTTGTAGTTTTTGCAATACTAATGAATTCGCTTTCTGGATCATAACCATACATAACTCCAGAATTGCCTATTTGGGATAATTTATCTCTTATATAAAAAGTTTCAACTCCTTCGCCACAACCAATATCTAAAAATTTTCCATTTTTTATCTTTTTAATTGATTTTAATGCTTTGAAAATTCCTGGTCTTGCTACGATATCTCGATAGTTATGGTCTTGATTTCGTTCTTCCCAACTTTGAACTGCTCTACTCCAAACTTCTTCTGACCATTGATTCGCCTTTAAAATTGAATTTTCCATGAATAGTATATCATATATAATTTTAAAAATTTAATCAAACTATTTTACTCTTAATCATTTCAATAACTTCATTTAAATCCTCTTCTTTTTCAAAATCTAAATCATCTCTATTAACATAAATATACTCTTCCTTATTTTCATTATAATGTCTTCTATGAGCATTTCTTATAGAAATATTTCTCTGCAAGAATTCTTCATTAATATCAAAATCTCTTCCTCTTTCTAAAGTCATTTGTTTTATTTTTTCTTCAGAAGCATCTAATAATATTACTTTATCCGGCTTAGGCAAGTATTCTCTGTCTATCTTAGCCTGTTCCATTAATACTTTTTGTATAAATCCAGAAACCATTGTTGTAATATGTAATTCATTTGAAATCCAGTAAGTGTCCATTACAACTGTCTTTCCATGATTTTTCAATTCAAGAGCTTTCTCCATATCTTTTATACATTTATTTCTAAACCATAAAAGAATTTCTACAGCTCCAGTATCATTTTTAAAATGTTCGATTATTTCAGAAGGTATTTCATTAACATCTTCAATAATCTTAACAGCATTTAACTTCTCAGCTAATTTTTCAACTAGAAAACTCTTCCCTGTTCCAGGTCCTCCAATAACTGCAATTATCTTCCCTTCCATATTCTATCTATCTCATCCAAACTATTTAATGTTTCTGCAAAATTAGCATTTCTAGCAACGAATTCTAACATTTTTTCTCTAGGATTCATAGCATATCCATGAGTTATACCATAAAATCTTAAATTTTTAGCTCCAGCTTTCCTAGCTTTCAAACAATCTTCTCCATCAGAAACTAAATCTCCAATATAAACCACTCTTTTACCCTCATTTCCATTACACATAGCTAATTTGTATAATTCATTAGCTTTACCCTGCATAGGATTATCAACCCTATCAATATAGTGTATTAAATTATCTCTTTCAAATCTTTTTCTAACTCCTTCTGTTGTTTCATTCGTTATAATAAATATATTATTATGTCCTATAGCTTCTTCAGTTCTCCTTAAAGCTTCTCTAGCTCCAGGAATTAATTTCGGGGATTCAGTAGCTTTAAATCTTTCAATAAACATTTCTATGACTTTTTCCAAATCGTCATCTCTTATACCTAAATCTCTGTAAAACTTATTCCAATCTCTTGACTGAAATTCAGAAACATAAAATTCAGATGTTATATCTGGATACCCTAGCTCTCTCCTTATTACTTGATCAACTGAAAAACAAATCTTTCCAAAATCATATAAAGTTCCATCAAGATCATAAGCTATTATTAAATTTTCAGGTTTTTGATGATCAGTTTCATTGCCTAATCCTAATGCAAAACCCCCATTTTGATACTCTCTTCTTAAACGTAAATATGACGTCGTGTGACTATCTTGCTGAGAACTTTCGTTAGCAGGCGAAGCCTTTAATTCCAAAAATCTACCTTGTTCATCTAAAACATTAATAAATTGCCTTTTTTCCATATATTCTCAATTCCAAATTAATTTATAAGACTTTCCTTTTATAGGACTAATGAGTGGTAACAAGATAGATTTAAAAATAGGGCTTATTATAAATTTTAAATAAAATGACAGAAAAAAATAATAGAGAGTTCTACTCAAGGATTAACAATAATAGAAGGGCTATTATGGGAAGAGGTGGAGCTTCTAATTGTATTGGAACAGCATTATTCTTAGTTGGTGAACAGCCAACTGATGATTTCATTTATGGTAGAGGATTAGATGGAAATTTTCCCCTAGGTATGGACCATACAGATTATATAGAAAGCATGGAAGAAATTCCTGAACCAAAAACTGGTTGTTTGGTGGCATGGGAAAATATAGGGAAAAACATAATCCACCTTGGAGTCATTGTTAACCAAAATCCTATTTTAGTCGCCCATAGAGACGGAGCTAATGGTCCGTTTTATAAAAGTATGCCATTAGACAAAGTAAATGAAACTTATGATGCTGGAAATGTAAGAATCAGATATTTTATTCCTCCAAAATTAAAAGGAGTATCAACCCTTTAAAATGGAAAGAGATAAACAACAAAATAATACCTTGCTGAGTAAAATTCAGAAATTTGGCAAATATTATTTAGTGGATTCTACCTCAGGATTAACAGAATCAACACCAATTTTTGCCGCATTTGAAACCCAGATAGTGGGAATGTCTCCAGAAGTTTCAATGAATGCAAGATTATATACAGCAGGTTTAACATATCTCGGAACAGGTTATTTATTTGCTAAAGGAAGAGATAGTTGGAGAAGCATGTTAAATGTGAATGATGAATCAAGTAATAAAGTTCAGGGAATTACAGATTCGTTATATGGGGGATTATTTACATTAGCTATATGCCCTCCATTATACATGTTATCAGGATCGAGAGATTTTAAAGAAATAGCTTTGGCATCAGTTGTAAGTGCAGGACTTGCTACATTTAATGGATTTTTTGCTGGATATGCAATTGATTTAGGAAGAGATTTGACAGGAGTTAAAGAATCAGCAAGAATTCCTAAAACAATTAAAAACAGAAGTAAAACCTTCAAGAGAACTTTAGCTTTAGGTCTTGTAGCAGCATCTTTAGCTTTAACTGCAGGAGTATATTCTTTATCAGAAAATAAAATTCAAGATAGAAATGAAAATCCAATAGTTAACTCTCAACAGGCAATTTTAAATTCAAGAGAAGATAATCTTACCCACTAGAATTAGTCGAATTACTTGAAGTCTGATTTAAAGAATTTGTAACTCCGCTTCCCCCAATCGGGCTTAAAATATTCTCATTTATCTGTCCAAGATTCTGTACAATATATTCATGAAGTTTAGTTATTATTAATGCCTGCATTTCCTCTTTCAGAATGCCATTACATAAATTAATGTTAGATTCGGGAGAATTAATAGCCCCAAGAGGAAGTCTGCAATTCATATTTTTTCCCTCTAAAACTTTTGTACTTACAAGACCTTTCTTTATTTCAACAAGTTCAACATTAATTTCACAACTTCCAGATTTTTTACCATTTATACTATAGCTCCATATTACATCATTTTTCTCATTAATATAATTAGCTTTAGAACATTTATTCATTTTTGTCTCCCAACATGCTATATCTTTGCATTTTACAGAATAAAAAAAAGTAAAATAAACAGCAGCTATCGCAATAACCCCCACAATAACCAATAGAATTATCGATTTATTCCATCTCTTTTCCATTTAATCAAGAAGGATAAATTGTTTAAAAATGTTTGTGACAAACATTTTTAGATGAAGATCACAAAACCCTCTTAGTTATACCACACACTTTAGTGTGTGGTTTGTTCGTAGGGTTTTTTGGTTCCCAAAAAAATACTCTACATGATTAAACCTCTATGTCAAGAATGAAATTCTTGAGCACTATCAAGATATTCTATCTTGAAGTCTAAAGATAGAGGATTTTTTTTAGGATTAATAGAAACTGAAAAGTGAACAACTCTAAGCCAAGACCTTAACATCTTGAAGTTATGTTTTATTAACATATATTTAACATTCAATAGAAATTTTCCATTAGAGAAAAACACTAAAAAATTATTAATTTTTGGTGCCATTAAATTATAACTAATTTAAGGTTTTACATTTATAATTTTAATATTAAATGATATTAAGCAAACCCCATTAGTATTGTTACCTATAATTATCTTAAAATTTAAAAAATAATTAACAATTTTACATTTAAAATTAAATAAACTTTGTGAATTTGTTACCTAAATTTAGAAACTAATATATTCTATATCTTCTTCATTTTCTGCAAAAGTATTTGCTGCAATATATTGTATTCCAATTCTTTTAGCAGCAGATGCTATCTGGCTTGTTGCTTTTCCATCAATTGCTAATACAACAGCGCCCCTTACTCTTGAAATTTCTTTTAATATATTTGTTTTAGGAATTTTCTTTACAACATTTAAACTTTGATCTAGAAAATAAGCTTTTTTTGAATTCGCAACCTCTTTCAATAAAATAGGTCTTAATTTTGCCTTATCTATAGAAACTTTTTCAACAGGTTTAGATTCTTTTTCTTCAGCATGTTCTTCTTCACCAGAATTATATTTGGAAACTTTTTCTAAGGGTTCATAGTTATTTTTGGGAACCTTTTCTAAAGGTTCATTTTCATATCTATTATCTCTTACAAAATCTCGTCTATCATCTCTTCTCTCATAACTTCTAGTTCTATTTTCATATCTCTCTCTATCATCAGACCTAGAAGAATAAGAGGAAAATTCCTTTGCAGGAATTTTCTTTCTTAAACTTGCTAATATTTCTTTTCCATTAAGTTCTTCAACTTCTTTTCCGTCTGGAGCAAATACAATGAAATCAACTTCAGCGTTTTCAATTACATTCTTCGCAATAAGTTTTCCTCCACGATCCCCATCTAAAAACAAGGTGATTTGCTTTTCTTTACTAAGATCAATTATAGTCTTAGGAAGTTTAGTACCATTCATACTTATAACATTGTAAACTCTATTTTCTAGTAAATTTACAACATCTGCTCTTCCTTCTACAACAATAATTTCTTCTCCTGAAAGATCTCCGCATGGGAGTTTGTCTTCACCATATTCAATTAGTTTTGAAGTTCTTGATGCAGATCTAAGCATATCAGAAATTTCTCTTGAATTTGTACTTCCGTCAAATCCCTCAAGAAGTCTTTTAGCTCTTTCAATAATGTAATCTCTCTTATTTCCTCTGACATCTTCAATTTTCTCAACTACTATTTTAGCTTCTGTAGGGCCTATCTTTTCTATAGTTTCAATAGCAGCTGCTATCAAACTAGTTTCAGATTGGTCTAGAGCTGTAGGAATATGTATTTTACCAGTAGTTTTTCCATTTGCGCTTTCAGTTTCAACTTCAATTCTACCAATTTTACCTTCTTTTTGAAGATCCCTTATTTCTAACTCAGCTCCTAAAAGCCCTTCAGTCTGCCCAAATATAGCTCCAATTACATCAGGCTTTTCTACAGGCCCGATAGCTTCGAACTTTGCGTGTATCATATATTTTATCGATACTGGACTTATTTTTGCCATTTTAACAGTTTTACCTCCTGTAATTTAGGTTGTTTAATAAAAACCATGGGTTTTTATTTTAAATTAGAAATTTTAGAATATCACTATATACTTACCAATTGCTCGGTATTTTACCTTAAAATAAAAGGTGAATGTGAGTATGAATAATAATATAGGTTAATAGTAACATCCTATATGATTTCTAACACAAAAGAATGTGTTAAAGTCTTTAAAAAGCTTTCTATAAGCCATTTTTCATTAAGTCAATAATGAATTAATTTGTTGATAATAATTAGTCCCACAAATTAAAGAAGTGTTTCTTGAACAAATCAAAACTTCTTTCTATTTGTATTTCCTGTTTTGCTGTAAGGTTTTTATGATCAGCCTTAAGCTCAGCTAGTTTAAATCCACTTTCCATATCATCTAAGTACTCTTCCATTTTTTGTGAGTCATTCCTTGTGGAGAAGAATTTCCTTTCTCTTTCATAAATTTTAAGGAAGGAAGAATTGTATCTAGAAAAAAAGCCATATATTGCCACTTTGCATGATTCTCCCATTCTTTTGGTAGTTTAGTTAGTTTCATTTTTCCAATTTCATACTAAAAAATATTAATCAAGTTTTAAACTTGTTAAAACAAATTTTTAAAACCCTTCAATTCCCAAATCTTCAAAACTTCCAGGATTAATCTTTCTAACATTATCTTCAGGTCTTTTAATCTCTCTTGACTTGAACGAGTTGTAATCTCTTATTCTTCCAACCTTTTCGTAAATCTTAAGTATTTTTTCCTTAATAGCTGATTTTTCTTCATAAGAAAGATCCATTGAAAACATTTTCTCATAAAATTCAAGTGCTTTTCTGCTTTTTCCCTCTTTCTCAAGTTTATCAGCAAAATTCCTATAAAATTCAAGATATTTAGGTTTCATAGAAGCCTGCTCAACACGATTACCGCAATCCAAAGCTTTCAAGAATATTTTATCAGCTAACACAAAATCACTAGCTTTAATCAAAAGCTCTGTCTCTTTCATATAATAATCCATCTTTTCCTTAAATGTTAAGGACATTTCAGCAGCAGAATCTATATTTTTAGCAGCATCCTTAAAAAAAGTCCTTGCTTCATTTATCGTAGCAAGATTCAAAAGAATAAATTTTTTAACATCTAAACTATCAGCATTTCTTAAAGCCCGGTTTAAAACATCAAGTTTAGTGTAATCATCTTTCCCATTCAAAGCATTCTGAATTTCAATCCTAGTTACCATTTCTTTTTTTGCCTCTTTTTTAAGATAATATCTATCAAGAAAGCTTATATATAAAGATTTTTATGGTTATACGTGTTAAGTTAATTTGTTCTTTAAAAGTAATTCATAAAGATTATAGAACAAAAGAGCTATTCTAATTTATAATCCAAAGTTTGCTTAGTTTTCAGAATTGCATTTCTTCTTTCCTACATTTCATGACTTTTTTCTTCAACTCACAATAATATTATATTCCGTTGGAAAAATCTAAAATTTCCAATAACTTTATATATTCTTTAATTTGATATAAATAAATGGAAAATCAAGAACGAATATCAAATTCAGATAAACCCAATCATCAAGATTATTCCTATCACATTAAAGATTTCCTTTTAGAAAATTATAGGGGTAAATGGGTTGCAGTTAGAAGTGGAGTTGGAGTTATAGAATCAGATGATACTCTTCGTGGATTATCTTTAAAAATGGAGAATAATTGTGATGAAAATGGTAATTTAAATGCATGTTTTCAAGCAGTAGTTGAAGATCAGTTTCATGATAAAGCTGAGGTTTTCCCAATATTTTTAATGTAAATAACTAAAACATCCAGTTTCTAAAATTATATCAAATTAATTTTCTTGAATTATATAATATTTCGAGATATTTATAAAAAATCTTATGTTTAAAGATGATTGTCAAGATTTCTATGATAAAATCCTGTATTAATTTTATAAAATCCAAGGAGAATAAGAT
>ERZ1292623.5528-Hain-H51-01um-R1-5528-length-10041-cov-4_pt1 | contig 10041 bp, 10 predicted proteins | sample MGYA00564398_ERZ1292623 | MGnify/ENA primary metagenome ERZ1292623 (study PRJEB36523, sample SAMEA6512633) | groundwater metagenome | collected 2019-01-07 | study: AquaDiva: Metagenomics assemblies of 32 groundwater samples
GATTCCAAAAGAGGATATTTTATCTTTTGTTTCTTTGCTTAATTGAATTGTTGTTGTTCCCATTTCTATAGTTGTTATAGACACTATAGTTTATAAATATTCCCCATTATTTTTCTCTTTTTTCTTCACTTTCATCTTCATATGTTTCATCATTAGAATTAGTGAGCAGCTTCTCTCCCTCGGTCTTGTCCATATCGTTGATGGCGGTATAATCAAAATCTTTTGTGCGCGTTAATACATTTTCAATTTCTTCTCTTATTGTTTCACTTGGATTTTTATAAGTTTCATCTTCAACCCGGATGTTTGCCTCAAATTCATGCTGCTGTTCAATTTCTTCTAATTTTTCTTCTTCAATACTTCGATGGATGTTTTCTGATTCTCTATTAATATGTTTAAGGTCATTAAATGGTTCAATAGGCCCGATATTCTCGTGTTGTTCTTCCATTCCTTCAATTCCCTCGAGCTCAGCCTGAATTGGTATATTGCTTAATAAGTTGTTATTCTCAGGTTCATAATTATTTTCATGTTTGTAATTATTTTTTTTATGTTCATGATATACTTCTGCGAGATCAATGCCTCCTTTTTTATCCCATCCTGTTTTTTGAGGAGATTTCTGATAATTATTATTTTTATTTTGCTGATTATGAGGAGGAATTTGTTCTCGTTTGTAGTTAATTTCTACTTTTTTATTTTCTTTTTGTTGATTTTGTTTGTTTTTTTGGAAATTATTATCAAGCTTATTATGAAATTGTTGTTTCTGTTGGTTATTGTGTTGTTGATACTGTTGATTTTGTTGTTGATGATACTGTTGAGGTTTGTGATGCTGCTGATTTTTATTTTGATTTTGTTGTTCCTGTTCGCTATAGTTTTGTTGAGCATTTTGTTTCTGCTGAATATTTATTTGTTGGTTATTTTTAAATTGTTGGTTAGTTTCATCTTTTCTTTTTTTATAGTCATCCTCCATTTTTTTTATTAATACAGAAACGTCATATGCGGCGTCGGCATTGACTGAAATACTGTTAATTCCCTTTCTAACTAAAAATTCCACCATTTCTTTTTTGCTTCCTGCCTGTCCGCAGATGCTTGTCTCAACTTTTTTCCTTCTGCAGACATCAATGACTTTTTTTATCTGAGAGAAAATTGCAGGATGCATTTCATTATACAGATAACTTACATTATTTTCTCCTCTGTCAACAGCAAGAGTAAATTGGGTTAAATCATTTGTTCCAAAAGAAATAAAATCAACTTCATCGCTAATAGCTTCTATAATCTGCACTGCTGCAGGAGTTTCAATCATAACTCCAAACTCTATATTGTTTATTTTTGTTTTATTAATTATTTTGGTGAAATATTCCCTGCATTTTTTAACCTCTTCCATAGAGATAATTTGCGGGAACATAATACCTAATTTTTTTTCTGGAAATTGTTCTGCAATTTCCTTGACTGCAGTTAGTTCTGCTTCGAAAATTCCTAGATGCTTTAGGCTGAAGCGAATGCCATGAAATCCTAACATAGGATTAATTTCTTTTTCAGGAGCTCCCTGTAAAGAACTAAATTCATCAGTGCGTATGTCACTTGTTCTTATCCAAATGTTTTGAAAATGTTCTGCAATTTTTTTAATTCCGTTTTTTAATAGTTCTTTATATTCTTCTAATTGCAAATATTTTTCATAATAAAGGGGATGTTTGCCTGAACTTGCGATAATGCCTTCTAATCTCAACAAACCGACGCTGGTTATGCCAGTAAGAGCTGCTCTTTCTGCATATTCTGGAATATCCAAGATAACTTTTAATTTTACTCTGTCAGTTAGAAGAATTTCTTTTATTTCAGCTTGCCGTGTTTCTGCAACCTCTCCTTCATATACTCTGCCATTAAATCCGTCAACTGTAATTTTCATTCCATCTTTTAAAAGAGATGTAGCATGAGTGGTTCCAACAACTGCAGGAATGCCCATTTCTCTGCTGACAATTGCTGCATGACTCGTGGTGCCTCCTTCATCAGTAACAATTGCAGATGACTTCTGCATTGCAACAACCATATCAGGATTTGTCATTTGTGTAACTAAAACATCTCCTTTTTTTATTTTAACTAAATCAGCCATTGATCTTATAATACGAACAACACCCACACCAATTCCAGGACTTGCATTTAAACCTTCCAACAAAATTTTTCCTTCAATAGTTTTGCTTTGTTTTTGTTTTCCAAGAGTTGTTATTGGGCGAGACTGTATAATATAAACTTTCCCTGACTCTAATGCAAATTCAATATCCTGCGGTTTTTTATAATGTTCTTCTAATTTTAATGCGTAATTAGCAACTTCAAGCATTTCTGCATTGCTTAAAACTTGTCTTTGGGCTTTTGTCTGAGCTAATTTTACTATCTCATTTTCTCCCCCTGAATTCCTGACTATGGCAATTTTTTTTTCAGATATTTTTACATTTTTAATAACAAGATCTTTTGTTATAACATAGTGGTCTGGTTTTATCATGCCAGACACAATTCCTTCTCCGAGTCCGAAGACTGCCTCGAGGACAATGCTTTCACTGTTGTTGTTCGGATCTTTTGAGAATACAACTCCTGATTTTTCGCTGTCAATCATTTTTTGAATAACAACAGCTAACAGCGCCTCGCCTTCAGTGAAGCCTTGTTTTTGCCGATAATAAATAGCACGGGGAGTGTACAATGAAGAGAAGCATTTTTTAACATGCTCTATTAAACTTCTCTCTCCTTTTGTATTAAGAAAAGTTTCCTGTTGTCCTGCAAAACTTGCTGTTGCAAGGTCCTCTGTTGTTGCCGAGCTTCGCACTGAAACAAATACTGGCTCTTGCGCATTTCTCAAAATATGAAGTGCATCAAAAGAAATATTATTGTTAATTTTTTCACTTCCTAAAATATTGTATGATTCTATAATCTCACTTTGAAGATCTGAAGGCATTTTCTGGCTTTCAATTAATTCCCTGATCTTTTTAGAAGATTTGTTAAGCTCGTCGGTATTTTCAATGTCAACTTTTTCAATTATTTTTTGTATTGTTTCTTTGATTTCATTTTTTGTTAAAAAATAATCAAATGCCTGCGCAGTTATTACAAAGCCAGGAGGCACGGGAAATTTATGGTTGAACATTTCAGCCAGGCTTGCGCCTTTTCCTCCTGCAATTGCCACATCTTTGTTAGAAAGTTCGTAAAACCATTTGATGTAAACATCATTTATTATCTCCTGTTTTTTATTTTCAGAATTTTTCCCAGGATTTTTTCTAATTGATTGATTCATATTACTAATTAAACTAACTCTTTTTTCATCCATCTCTTTAAAACAGGAATGAATTATTTAAATCTTCACATTGTGTTTGTTAACTCCATTCATAAAAATGAGTTGAGAATTATTTCTTTTTCTTCAGATCTAAGTCTCTGATATAAATTAAGATGTAATTGCGACTTTTATAATTTATTATAGAGGACTTTGAATAACCACTATTTCCGAAGGAAATCGCGTCAAAGTCCTTCTTAGAGAGTTTTGAATTTGAGGTTTTTCAAAACTCTCTATAGTCGAGAATATGTGATTTTAAAAAATGTCCATTATTTTTTTCTTGATATTTCTTCATTCACGATTCTTTCAAATTCTGAATCTTCAGCATTTTCAAGCGCTTTTCTTATGCTTCTGCTGTGAGAAAAAACTCCTTCATCCCTTACTACAGTAATATCCATCGGACCGCCGGAATAAATATCTCCTTCTGCTCTTTTTAGTGCCATTCTACATAAAGTTAACGCTGTTTTTATATTAATATTTGCCGAATCATAGGTTTCCCCCTCAAATTTATCAAGCAGGTAATCATTTACTTCTTTTTCAGAAGTTCCAAAAACCATAAAGGGGCATTGATCATCAGAGTGGGGCCTTAAATTTCCAAAAAAATCGATATGATATAATTCTATTTTTGGTTTATTGATTGCAAGCAAAAATTCAATAAGATCTTCATCGTCCTTGGTTCGCTTATAATATTTTGAGTTAAGAGCGTCTACTTCCATGCATCTTTGAGTTTCTACGGCAGTTGATATCACTTTTTTTGCATACTCCTCATCCGAAGATTTTGATAATTTATTATAGAATGTCCTTACTTCATCAGTAACCGCACCTACATGCGCTAATGCCCAGAAACTGCCATATGTGATTTTATAAAATGGTTTTTTTCCATACGGTTTTCCTTTTTCGTCAAAAAGATTCATTTGTGTGTCTGAAGCAAGCACCACTGCATCAAGATCTGTGTTTGTTCTTATCCCAACAATGGTTGTCATTAATCTTTTTGTTAAAACAAACTTAAAAATATTATTATATGAGAATATAGATGATTTGTAAAGAAATGTTGACATTGATAATAAAAAATGGTTAGATGTTAATCAATTCCAACCAATAGGTAGGAGAAAGTTTAAATAGATATTCTTACTCTAAAATTTATGATAATAAAACGAGAAATTAGCGAGAAAGGACAGATCGTTATCCCTAAAGATATTCGGGAATATTTAGGATTAAAGGAAAGAGAAAAAGTTATTTTTGAAATAAAAAACAATGAAGTTGTTTTAAAAAAAGAGCAAACATCAGAAGAATTTTTAAAAGATTTTCTGGATGTTCCGAAATTAAAAAGACCAAAAAAAACAATTAAAGAAATGATTCTTGAACAATATGATGAAGAGATACATTGATACTAATATTTTTCTGAACTCTATTTTATATAGTGATAAAAAGGCTGCTCAATGCGTGAAAATAATTTCTAAAATTATAGAAAAAGAAATAATAGGAATAACTTCTGTTTTAACATGGGATGAATTTGTCTATGTTGTATATAAAAATCTCGGAAAAGAGATAGCAATAAAAGAAGGTGAGAAATTTCTTAAATTACCAAATCTTTATCTTATTAGCGCAGATAAAAATATAATAATGAAATCCCAGAATTTGATAAGAGAATTTAATGTAAAACCGCGTGATGCGATTCATGCAGCTACTGCCATATTAAACAACATTCATGAGATAATCTCTGATGATATGGATTTTGATAATATTAAAGAGATAAAGAGAATTTCACCAGAAAATTAACCTAATTTTAATATTAAACTATTTAAATCACCTTTTATTATATGAATTATGGCAAGACTGCAAAACCAAAGATTAAGAGTAGTAGACAACAAACCTGCGACAAAAAGTTATGTCAATCATTTTTTAGTGTTGTTGGTTATTTTATTTGTGTTGCAGTCAATTATTTTAGGAATATTATGGAATAAAATTAATACATTGACAGAAGAGCTGGAATTTTATAACACTGAGATAAACAGGAAAGTAGATGTAAATAGCGCTGAAACGCAGAATAACATCAATCAGCTGAGCGAAAGCGTTTTGAATATTGAAAAAAGCCTGCAGACCGAAATAACAAGTATAAAAACAAATTTAAAAAATTCGGCAAGTGCTGATTTTTCTCTTGTCATTGAGGATGTTGTTGATTCAGTTGTCAGTGTGATGACTGATGCAGGACAGGGAACAGGATTTATAATTTCAGAAGATGGTTATGTTGTTACTAATGCCCATGTGTTGGTAGAAGCAAAATATGCGAACGCGATAACTGCTGATAAAGAAAAAAAGTCAATGACGTTAATTGGTTATGATGCTGAACTAGATCTCGCTTTGTTGAAAATTGATGGTTCATTTAAACCGTTGGAATTTGAAGCAACTGATAATGTGAGAATCGGGGAAAAGGTTATTGCTATAGGCAATCCTTTAGGCTTGGCTTTTTCAGTTTCAGAGGGAATTGTGTCTGCAAAAAATAGAGTTGGTAGTAACGACCTTTCCGCGTATATTCAAACTGACGCTGCGCTTAATCCTGGAAATTCTGGTGGACCATTAATAGATGCAGAGGGAAAAGTTGTCGGCATAAACAATTTCAAATTAAGCGGTGGGGAAAATATTGGTTTTGCATTGCAAAGTGATTATATTGTTGAGGGAATAAATAAAATCGCTGTTGATAATTTGAATGGAACGATTGTGTGATTGATTTTTATTTTTCGGATTATTTTATTAATTATAGTAAATGAAATTAATAATCAGACACTTTAATTTCATTTCCTAAATAGTAAAGGAATAAATTTTTCCGAAAATTTATTTCCTTTCCTATAAATAAAGATAATAAGAAAAATCAATATAAGCTATTCTTAATTTAATAGTAATTATATAGTAGTCACAAATAGAAAGATTTAAAAAGATGGGGGTTGTAGGAGGGGGATGGTAAATAGACAGTATCCATTAAAACAAGATGTAACAAAAGGCGATTTGCTTTCAGCATATGTAGTTGCTCCATTTGATGAAGGTCTGGATGTTTTACGACAAAACGACTATAAATTAATTTCTAGTGATGAACAGGGAGTGTTACGAGTGCAAGAGGGTTATACTGCTGATGTTTCTAAATTTGGAAATTGGGTGTTACAAGGTCCGTTATACAGAAAAAACGAACGCACACTATTATTGCCTGCTGGTTTGCCATTGAGACATCCAGTAGATGCAGTACATGCTCATAGAAATTATAAAGAGTATATTCCTTCTGATGACGACATTCAGCAAGCAATAGCAGAGGGATTAGAAGTTCTTCCAAAAGATGTAGATAAAAATGGAAATATTGTTGTTCCTTTCAAGAGCATTGGCTCTGACAAATATGGAATGTTCTTTTTTGGAGAAGAGGGAACTGACACAGAAAAAAGCAAAAAAGCACAGGCATATGGAGATTGGATAGTGCATCAAAATAATCCTTATAGAATAAAAGATTTTGTTGTTTTGCTTGATAATCAAAATTATACTAATGAAGTTGGTACACACGCGAATCAATTCTGGTTGTGGTGGCTTGAGAACGGGTCTGAGCTCATTGGCTGGAACTGGGAACTGGACTATGCCAACAGAGTGCGCGGGGTACGCAAAAATCTAACAGAAAAAGTTGAAGAGAAAAACTAACATGAAAAAACTATTCTTATTTTTAATTGCAGGATTTACTTTTTTAATTGGAATGAGTTTTGTTTCTGCAACGCTGTGCCAAAATAGCCATGGATATTATGATGATTGCAGTTTTGGTTCTTCTGGCGGATACAAACAATATAACACCTATAATTATGCTCCAAAACCAATCTTTAAGGGAAGCTATGGGAATTATCGCTATGACCGGTATCTTCATGGTGATGATTTACCGACGAGCTGGTTTGGCGGCTCTGGATTATATGGAGCTTATGGACATCCGTTTGGCGGCGGCTATGGCTATTATGGTTATCCGGCGTTTGGATATGGAGGCGGGTATGGTTACGCACCCTTTAGCAACACATTTGGTTATAGTTCTTATTACTGGTATTGGTAACTTTATTTTTATTTAGTACGCACCTTCGAAAAAAACCCTGCTAAATTTTAAACCCAAGATTGAATTTCATTGTGTAAAATATCTTTTTTTGTTACAAAATTATTTATCAGAAATTTATTTTCTGCTCGTTAGAAATTTTTGGGACAGAAAAAAGACGAAAGCAACTACTTTTTTCTGTATTATTAATATAAAAATTCTCAATTATTTTTTAGTTATAAACATCCTACAATTAGAATATTTTTAATATTTTTAGTAATTTGAACAAAAAAATCATCACAATAATTCTTAAATAATCCATTCACTTATATTTTTTATGAAAATAACAAGAAAAACAATTTTATCTCTATTTTTATTAACAGGAATTTTTTTAACAATCAATTTTGTTTCTGCTGGATTATGCAAGTCAAGCACTGGCTATTATGAAGACTGTTATTCATACAGTTATTATAACTATGGAGATTACGACTATGATTATTATAATTATTATCCTCCCCATCAGCCTCTTCTTCCGCATCCATTTCCTCAACCATCTACTCATTATCATTATGTTTCAGCATATAATGAGGGTTATTATGACGGATATAATTATGGATATTATAGCGGCAAGCATGATTATCCAAAGTATTATTATTATAATGCTAACAAAGAATATCCCTCTAAATATTATATTCATAAATGGAGATATTAATTGAAAAATATGTTACCAATATACTGTGATATAGAATCTGTAAATTGAATATTATCTTATTAACAATTATTTTTTAATTAATCTTTTGTAATTAGCCATTTTTCAAACTAATTTTTTTGATTTTTAATGATTAAATCTTAAATAACAATAATTAATAATTTTTAAATATAAATGCTAACAACCTTTTTTCATTAATAATTAACAAATAGCATTTAAAATCAATAAGAAATTTTTATAGTGTAATACAGCAGAATTCTAAAATTCAATCTTAAGAATTTTACTTAATTCCTCAAATAATCGTGATTCAAACACTGCTGATTTTTCATCTTCTTGTTTTTCCACATGCAGTGCATCCATTAATGGAAGAATTAGTTCGTTAAATGATGAGGGGTTTGATTTTTTATATTGTTCTACAAGAACTTCTTCTATTTTTTCTTTGTCTTTTTGCGGTTCTATCTGCATTTCTTTTTTCTCCATTTCTAGTTGAGAGGTATTTTTAAGAAATGAAAATGCTTCTGCTTTTTCAATATAGTCTTGAATTTCCTTGAAGTTAATGTCAGCAGTTTTTCCGGTGGTGATTGTTCCATATACTTTTAACAATACAATAGTATCTTTCAAATCCCTTTTTTCCAGCTCAGCAATTATTTTTTGTGTACCATTGAGTGCATTGGTTATTTCAACAGGAATATACATGGTTTCCTTGAGTTTAATCTCTTTTTTTGTAATTTTAATATAACCGTTAATTTCGACAATATAAAAACTGCCGCAGCCAAGCTCCTCTAATTCTTTGAAGTTGTTAGGGAATAATGGGCCGCCGTAAATTACTTTTTTTCCATTAAAATCTTTCTCAAAATCTATATGAACATGTCCTAATGCATAATAATCTGCCTTTGGCAACTCGTCCAACGATACAGAATCTATGGGAAGCCCTTCTGCAACTTCTTTCAGTGTTGTATGGAGCATCAGAATCCTGAAATTTTTTTCATACGGTTCTTTAATTTTTATTTTTTTTATCGAGCTTACTTCCAGCGAGGATTTTTTTCCGGGATAGCCGTAAATATGAATAGTCTGATATGTTGACGGATGCAAGACAACTTCCTGCTCATTTTCATCGTATTTGCAGATTTCGCAGAAGCCTGCTTTTTCCAGGACATCTAAAAATGTTTTTCCTGACACAGAGTAGTCATGGCTTCCTGCTATCAAAAATGATTTTATCCCCGCGTCTCTTAATTTTTTAAATTCGGCAAAAGTATCTTTGAGTGTTTCTATCGGGGGAAACGCAGAATCAAATAAATCTCCTGCGAACAATACAAAATCCACTTTTTCTTCAACGCAGGTTTGTATTGCTTTTTGGAATGTCTGCATGTTTAACTGCTGTAATTCCGGCTGGCGCCATCCCCCTAAATGACTGTCAGCAATATGCGCGAATTTCACCATGTTTTCTTGACCCCTCGTATGTAAAGGGCGAAGGAGATTATATAAAAATAGTGGTGATGAAACTAATGTAAAAATTATAGTTATACACTGTTTTACAAAGATATTTTAGAGAATGAGAAACCAATAGATTTTTTAACTTCTTTTACTTGTAATCATTATGACACAAGAACAACTTGACTCTAAGGAAATTTTAGAAGAATTAGCTAAACTAAAGAAAAAAATAAATGAGATAGAGATAGCTGTAGCTGTTCAGGAAAAAAATGGTAAAAAAAATGTTTTACGAGAGATGTTTGGAACTTTTAAATTTGATGAACCAGTAGAAGATATTATGGATGAGATAGACAAAGATTTGTATAATGACCGATGATGTTTTTGTATACGATACCTATGCTATTATAGAGGTAATTGAAGGAAATGAAAAATATGAACCTTATTTGGATAAGCAGATAATAATTAATGATTTTATTTTTGCTGAGATCTGTTACACTTTTATAAGAAAAAAATATCCTGCCTGCAATATCTTATTGAATAATGGCAAAGAAG
>ERZ1292623.4059-Hain-H51-01um-R1-4059-length-12117-cov-16_pt2 | contig 10039 bp, 9 predicted proteins | sample MGYA00564398_ERZ1292623 | MGnify/ENA primary metagenome ERZ1292623 (study PRJEB36523, sample SAMEA6512633) | groundwater metagenome | collected 2019-01-07 | study: AquaDiva: Metagenomics assemblies of 32 groundwater samples
CGTGCCATTTCCTGATTTCTTCTTCCACTTTGGCGCGCGGAGTGGCGCAACAGGCGCGGGTATTAGCGATAATTTCCTCTTTAAATGACCGTTCCGGAGCTTTAATCGGCGCTAATGTCCGCGCCGAAAACGGTTTTGAGCCGACCCCGTCAACCATCAGCGATAAATAAATCTGGGCAAACCCAAGATTTATCAAATCCTCTATAAGAAAAGTCGGGGTGAAAACTTTCTCCAAAAGTTCCGCGTCAAGCGGGCCGACCCGAAAAGCGATAGTCGTGCCAACATTGCCAAAAACTGCCGCCTGCACCTCTTCAGGCATTTGTTCAACATACTGATGGGCGATAGTTAAATTTAATTTATACTTGCGCGACTCGGACAAAATGTCGGCAAACGACTCATTGGCAAAAGACTGAAATTCATCGACATAAAAATAGAAATCCGGTAATTTCTCCATCTGAGACGGCGCCACATCGGCCCGCGACATCGCCCCCAAATAAATCTTAGTAATAAGCATGCTCCCAATGAGGTTTGAATTCTGGTCCCCCATCCGGCCCTTAGAAAGATTCATGATAAGAATCTTTTTCTCATCCATTAATTTGCGCGGGTCAAAAGATGATTTTGGCTGGCCGATAATATTCCTGATAATCGGATTGGAGACAAATTGCCCGACTTTGTTTTGAATGGCCGCGCCGGCCTCTTGCATATAGCGGTCGCCGTATTTAGCAAATTCATCCGTCCAAAACGCCTTAACCGAGGGATCGGTAATATTGTCCACTACTTTCTTACGGTATTCTTTGTCGGAAAGCATGCGATTAACGCCGAGCAAAGTTGAATCTGGATACTCAAGAAGAGCAAGGAGGGTGTTATTCAAAATATATTCCATGCGCGCCGACCAGGCATCAATCCAAATCTTTTTAAAGGCCGACATCAGGCCGTTCGAGACAAGGTGCCGTTTATCGGCACCGACGTCTTCCATAACATTAAATGAAATCGGATAATCGGCATCGAACGGCGCAAAATAGATTACATCTTTGATGCGATGCTCTGGTATATAATCGAGTAATTTTTCAGCCACTGCGCCGTGCGGGTCAATCACCCCGACGCCTTCCCCGTTCTGAATATCCTGAATAGCCATATTTTCAAGCAGGGTGGATTTACCCATGCCGGTCTTGCCGATAATGTACATATGGCGCGGACGGTCTCCACGCTTAATACCGAAGCGGGTTTGGGTGTTGCGGAAGTCGGCTTCGGCGAAATAAGTTATGTCGTCTTTGCTTGGCATAGTAAATTGTTGTTTAGGGTAAAGTATAACAAATTCACCCTGTTAAATGTAGGCAGATTTAACGGGGTGAAAAACGAATGACCACATCAACGGCTTATGTTTTAGCTTTGAGAATTTTCTCTACACCCTGACGGAAATGCGATGTCAGTCAATCAATTATTGTGGGTTAAGCGCGCTTACAGTATATTTATTCCCCGGGTCCCATAACATCCATGAAGTTAGACCGGCGTCGTATGTAGCTTTCATTTGCGCACGCACTTCCGCCTCGCCGTAATTACCGCCGTAATCAAAATCTTGAAGCCACGGGCGAAGCTTAAGCGGGCTTGTTGAGGCCGCATTTGCGCGCGCTACGGCGCGCGCCATTGAGAACTTAACCACATCATAAACATGGTCATTCGGGTTTGCCCAGCCGTTGAACTTAGGCGGATAGTGCGATGGGTAAACCATCGGAGCCACGTAATCAAAATACATAAGCGCATCTTCTAGGACCTGTCCGATATTCAGGTCATCTGTGTTCGTGGTCGTCATCCCAAAAAGGTCGGCAGAAAGGGCCGACCCGGTGCCAGAGAGTTTTTCATGAATATAAGAAAAGAAATTTTTAAGCACCGTGGCTTTGGTTGTCGTACCGCTCCATGTATAATTAATGTCCTTCATGTTTCCATCCGAAGGAAAACGGATGTAGTCAAAATTAAGTTCATCGAACCCGGCCGCGTATGAATCTTTGCTTAGCGCCACGATGTAATCCCAATACTCTCTCGCGCCGACATCAATGAAAGTAAGACCCTTATAATCTTTCCATACTTCTCCGTCAGATAGTTTGTGAACAGCAAGGTCAGGTCGCTTGGCGGTGTAATACGGGTCCTGAAACACGGTTATGCGCCCAATTACATACACCCCGTGCTCATGAAGTTTGGCAATGAACTCGCGCATATCCCTCACATAGCAACCCTTACCTTTGTTGCCGGAGAGCAAAGGATTTTCTGTTTCAAATGAAATGGTCCCGCTATAATCTTTTATATCAATGACGATTGAATTTATTTCGGTATCGTTGGCAATTTTCAAAAGTTTCTCGCGCCAAGAAGGTGTCCCGGCAACGCAGGCGGTCATGTAAATCGCCTTGACCGACTCCGGCGTTTTTATGTGCGTGGCAACAAAAACTTCTTTATTTTCTATAGATTTAACAGAGGCAGTTTTTTCGGTTGTTGTTGCAATGTCAGTACTGCTATCGTAAGAAGTGTTATAAATATAAGACGAACCAAAATAAACTGTAGGGACCAAAACCAAAAAACTGCCTAAAGCAAGAATTGCGGTGCGAGAAAAATTAATCATCTTCCTACTAATGGATTACTGGGAGGTTCTTCTGCTTTTGGATAGGTCGCTCCAGGAATATCGGAAATTTGGGAAGTTTTCACTTCTTCTCTTGTAGAAGAAGATTCCTGGGTAAGAGTATTTCCTTTGTTCCCTCTTTCAGCACGGCGTGAACGCATAACTTTATGCTTACTTAATTGATAGGAATTAACTGCGATAAGAACACCGGAAATAAAAAATACTACCGATTTCCATCCTGCAGGAAAGCCTAAAAGAGGCAGTACCGCCACCAAAACCCCAAGCCACATTATAGTTTTTCGTTTTGACATAATTAGCAAGAGTATACCAAAAAATCTAACGCAGAGAAACTATTACGACAAACTCCCCGCGTAATTTATCTTTATGTTTTTCGAAAAATTCCGTGATTTCTTTCGGTATTCCGGATATTATTTCTTCATGAATTTTGGTGAGTTCTTTGGCAACGCAAATACTCTTAGTTGGCACGTGTTTTTCCAAAGATGCGAGGGTTTTAAGCAAACGATGAGGTGACTCGTAAAAAACTATCGCCCTTTTATTTTTAGCTATTTCCTTAAACAATGTTTCCCTTCCCTTCTTGTGTGGTAGAAATCCTAAAAATAAGAATCCTGATGTGGGCACTCCTGCAATAGAGAGCGCGGTGGTGAGCGCCGACGGCCCGGGAACGGATTCTATTTTAATTCCAAGGTCGGACCTTGAATCCCCTAAAGGTCCGACCTTGAATTTCTCGCGCACCTTTGAAACTAACATTGCTCCTGGATCGGAAATTGTCGGTGTCCCAGCATCAGAAACAAGCGCCAGATTTTTGCCACTTTCCAATAATTTAATTATTTTCTCGGCATTGATTCCGCTTTTGTGTTCATTGTATGTTGTCAGTTGTTTGTTGTTTATTTCAAAACGATTTAATAATCGTTTTGTCACGCGCGTATCCTCGCATAATATCAAATCCACTTCCTTTAAAATTCGAAGTGCGCGCAGTGTTATATCTTCAAGGTTCCCAATCGGCGTTCCTACAACATAAAGTGTAGCCATAGTTTCATTCTAACATTCTCAAGAATGTTAGAATGAACTTGGATCAAAAGAAAAAACATATGGAGCGAAATATCTTCCAAATTTCCGATTGAAGTTCCTACTACGAAAAGCGTAGACATATTATGCCTTTGGTTGGGCAGTAAGACTCAATCCTACCAAAAGTTTCCTATAAAGCAGCGCATAGGCAATCATTGAGATTGGTACGGTCACAAAAAGTCCGATACCGAGGAGAATCACACCTAGAATATTGAGGAGTGCGATAAGGATTAGGAAAAGGAAAAGATTCCATGCGTGATTATCAGTTATTCGCCAGCTTTCTTTAAGCGCCATTATTGGACCAATGTCTCCTTTATCCACAATCAGAAATTTATAGAATTGAAGGCGGACTGCTAAATAAATTCCAGGAACCACAAGAAGAATGAGGCCGACAAGAACAATAGCCCCTGTGGCAATTGAAGCAATAATATAATTTACGAAAATTTTGTAATTACTGTATTTTGAAAACAACCCTTTAAAACTTGGTGTTCCTCCATCGGCAATCGCGAGCGACACGGTAATCACGCTAATGCTTACAAATATCGCCACAATAAATGTGATGATTGGATGAATGTTACTTATGCCGGTGGCCAAAAGTACCAGCACCAACATTCCAAACAAAAACCAAAAGTGTTCTTTAGTCTTATCCCACCCCGATTGCAATAGTTCTTTTTTTGAAAATAATGTGTCCATATATTGATTGATTATACTACATTAATGCGAGTGGAAGGAATCGGACCTTCGGCCTCTGTCTTATCAGGACAGCGTTCTACCACTGAACTACACTCGCAAAATATACCGCACTATATCAAAACCACCCTTTTGTAGCAACGAATTTAATAAGTGGCCTATATTCCCCCCACAAGCTTTTCCTCTATTTTGTACACATCCCCCGCGCCCATAGTTATTATTAAATCGTCAGAATCTGCAGAATTTTTTATCTCGTGAACAATATCTTCAAACTTGGAAATATAGAGTATATTTTTATTTTTTTCTGAAATCGCGTCAGCGAGTATTTTCCCGTTAATACTGAAGTCATTTGGTTCTCGGGCGGCGTAAATGTCCGTAACAATGACCTTATCAGCCATAGAAAGTGCTGAAACAAAATCATCAAACAAAATTTTTGTGCGTGAGTAAAGGTGTGGTTGGAAAATAATCGTTACTTTTTTATCAGGAAATTTTTCGCGCGCGCCTAAAATAGTCTCCTTGATTTCCGTCGGATGGTGAGCATAGTCGTCATAGACAAGCGCCCCGTTTTTCATTGTGCCCTTATACTCAAATCTTCGCCATGTGCCAGAAAAAGCGACAAGAGACAGGCGAGTAGTCTTAAGTGGAATTCCTATCACATTCGCCACGGCAAGTGCCACGGCAGCATTTTTTCTATTGTGCTCGCCGGGAGCCTTTAAATCCAACTTGGAGGCGAAGCCTCCAAGTTGGGAGAAATCTATGATTTTGGCTTTTATTCCCCCTAATGCCTTGACTGTATTTTTGTCACTCAAGTCAGCGATAATATATCCATCTTTGGGAACTTTGTCCGCAAATTCATGAAACGCGGAAATAATGTCGTCTATGTCCTTATAGTAGTCAAGGTGGTCATTGTCAATATTAGTAATTACAGCAATAGTTGGATTGATGTTTAGAAATGAATGTTTGTATTCACACGCTTCCACTATAAAATACCCGCCTCGCATCGACGAGTCGCCACGAGTCGAGGCAGGTTCTCCTTTCCCAGCGACAAAATTGCTTTTCTGTTCTAGAAGTTTACTTCCAACTACAACCGTTGGGTCTTTCCCAGCATCAAGAAAAATTTTGGCAATCATGGCCGTTGTTGTGGTTTTGCCGTGAGTTCCGGAAACAGCAATTGTTTTTTTATGTGCCGATATCAAGCCAAGTACTTCTGGATAAGAAAGTATTTTTATACCGCGCTCAATGGCTAAAGAAAATTCAGGATTATTTTCCGGAATAATAACCGTGTAAACCACCAAATTGGTGCTTTCGGGAAGATTTTCGCTCCTATGGCCCATTGAAATAGTTGCCCCAGCAAGAACTAATTCTTTTGTAATTTCTGATTCGCTTAAATCAGAACCGGAAACTTTTTTGCCAAGAAGAAGCATCATTTTAGCAATCGCCGAAACACCGATTCCGCCGATGCCGATAAAATGAATGTTATTAAATTTTTCAATATCAATATCTTTCACTTAAGTTTTTTCACAATGGTATTAAACTGGTCGCCTCTGTCATATTCGTTCTTAAACATTCCGAATGATGCAAAAGCCGGACTCAAAAGAATAACTTCATTTTTGCGCGCACGCTTGAATGCGTAATTAACCGCTTTGCTCATATTATCAAATTCGTGCTGGATAATTTTTGAAAGCGGATATTTTTTTCTGAAATGCTTCGTTCCTGTCCCTTTCAGAAAAACTATCTCTCCTTTTAGTTTTTTTAATTGATTGGCAAGATTACCCATATCAAGACCCTTATCGGAACCACCCATTATCAAAATAATTCGCTTGTTCTTTAACTTGGCGGTTTCACCGCCAAGTGCCTTAAGTGCGGCAATAGTGGCTTCGGGTGTAGTAGCTGTTGTATCGTTATAAAATTTAATTTCCCGCAGAGTGCGGATTAACTCAAGTCGATATGGGATACCCTTAAAACTTTTGAGGGCCCTTTTTATATCCTGATTGCTTATGCCTATAAAACGCGCGGTTGTAACAGCAAGCTCAACATTATAGTCATTATGCACCCCCAAAAGTTGCGTAGAAAATTTTTCCGGAGCAGGAATTATAACTTTCCCCTTTAATCGCCCACCCCAACGTTTTATATACGGTAGTGTTTGTCTCCCGACGACAAAGATGTCTTCTCTCTTTTGATTTGAAAATATAAGCGCCTTGTCGGCAAAGTAACTTTTTATTTTATTTCCGTAGTAATTCATGTGGTCGGGATAAAAAGTAGTAAATACTGAAATATGTGGGCTCAATTTTGATTCTCCAAAACCTTGAAGTTGCCATGAATCAAGTTCAAGCACGGCAAAATCTAAACTGCATTTCTTTAACAAAGGAAGATTGGAAACACCAAGAACATTGCCGCCGAGCATAACTTGCTTACCAGCAGACTTCAAAATATGAAAAATTAAATGCGCCACAGTTGATTTTCCGCGCGTGCCAGTTACGCCAATTATAGGAACCCTAGAAAGTCGAGCAAAAAATGAAGCACTCATTTCAATCGGAATTTTATTTTTTTTCGCCTCTTTAATATATGGGGAGTTAAGTGGCACACCGGCGGATTTTAAAATAAAATCACGATTGCGAAAATCCTCTAATCTGTGCTTGCCAAAAACATAGTGTATATTTTTAAATTTCTTAAGCTTTGAAATAGATGCCGTGAGTTCATTTTTACTTTTCAAATCAGTGATAATAATATCCGCGCCACATTCCGCCAGAAAAATAGTGTCCCCCAGCCCGCGCCCCAAAAGACCAAGCCCCATGACAGTTACGCGTTTACCTTTAAAATATTTTTTGTAATTAAAATTCATTATTATGTGGGCGCGAGAGGATTTGAACCTCCAAGCCTTGCGGCATACGGTTCTGAACCGTAAGCGTATACCAATTCCGCCACACGCCCTAAAACATTTATTTAGTAATTGTTCGGGCGTCCCGCTCTTGCGGGATTAGCCCGAACACGTTGATAGAGTATCACGAGAATGCTAGCATAAAAACGGAATACTAACCGAGAAGGGAGTTCTTAATATGTGCTGTCGGCAAGAGAGAATAGCAAGAAACGGCAATACAATCCGTCCTGCGGGACAAGAGAGGAAAGACAAACCGAGGCGTCCCGTCAGAACAGAGAAGCAACGCATTGGACGGATAAGGGATGGCAAAAAAAAGTTCGCGGCTATCGCCCGAATTGAAGAAAGAAAAATCGCGGAATCTCGGATGAAGCTCGAGCAAGAATTTGAAAGAAGAAAACTGAAGCCGAAACCGCACTGACCCAATGAAAAAGCCCGACTTTACGGTTCGGGCTTTTCTTCTTGGAACGCTACTCACGTAGCAAGTCCCATAGAAGACGGATGGCAAGAATGAAAGCTGCCACCGTGATGATGGTGGACGGAACCGTCCACCATTGGAACTGGTCTTTTTCGATGTGCTTACACACCTCGTAGCCGAAAAATCCGGCGATGAGAAGAGAAGCGCAGAAAACATCGAGTTTACCGGGGGTGCTCCATTGCATTTCGCCCCCCCTAGCGGATGACCGACCAGAAATGCCGCCAGTCGGTTGTGAGAAAAATGGCGAGAAGTAAGCCACCGACAATGACCCAAGGCGCTATTTCGCCCATTTTTGTCGGCGGCGGACCGGCGTTGTACGGACCGCTGAACGGCCTCATGATAAGGCCGTCGTTGTCGCGATACTCCACGACTCTTGGCTTGCGTTTTTTGCGAAAGAACGCGAACATCTTTGCCTCCTTGGAGGAAGTTTCGATGCGCAAACCCTATCACATTTTTATATAAAAGTCAATCACCAAAAAACGCCTACTTTAAAGGCGTTTTTTGAGTATTTAGAGCACATCTATTTGGACCAAAGGTTTTATACATTCGGCCTGTTGGCTTCAGTATTTCGTTGCCTTCGCTCCTCAATATTTTTTCTTTTGTTCCGTTTTGCCGAATTCTCACGAATCGGACTTTTGCCTCTCTTTCCCTAAACCATCTTGCGATGGTCGGGCGAACAATTTCCCGAAGGAAATTGTTTTAGCCTCGAGGCAGGAAGTTAATTTTAAGAGTTATAACTATCTCTCGTAAATCCGCTTGTGACGGATACTATCGACTCAATAAGTCACTTCATAAAAATGAAATAACGGTTTTCAATTGAATTAATCCACGACCAGCTTCCGCTAGCCGTGCCTTGTTACGACTTCGTCCCTGTTACCGAGCTTGCCTTAGGCCCCGCAAAGCGGGGACTTCGGGTACTCCCGGCTCCCTTGACGTGACGGGCGATTATCTTCGTTAAACTACGAATTGATGTTCCCTCCTAAAACATTTGCAAAGCAAATGTTCGGACCCGACTGCGTGTCAACCGCAGTATAGGGACGCAGCGAGCGGATTTCCCGCACTGCGCGAGCTCTAATGCATTTTTTCTACGACAGTGTAGATTCTCCTTAATCCTTTATCAGAGAGGTGACTTCCCTTTTCAATCATTTCCATTACCTTGCAAAAAATTTGAAAATCTTTCTGCTTGGAAGATAATTTTAATTCGTTCTTTTTAAAGAACGGAATGATTATTTTATTGAGATCATCTCTTTTAGTAACTTCATAGCGATAGCAATTCTGATGTCGCGGGCGGGTATCTTTTTGAAAATACACGCTACCACAACCAAAAAATTGCTGTAACTTATAAAGAATTTCTTTATCGCGCTCTATAAGTTTCAAGTAAAACCTCGGTTCTACCCGCGTGCGTCTTAGCACCTTATCTTTGCGATTAAGATTCTTTACATAAACAGTAAAACTTCCTTCACCGTCTACGAGTCCTACTATGTAGTTAGGATTAAGTAATTGCATTCTAGAGTGAGTCCTTCTCCAGCACATTCAATGAATGTTCCGGGTACTATGACTCAGCTGACTTCTGACGCTGCGTAAGTTTCATTATCCAGCACTTATTTTAACCTAAAAATAAGTGCTGGAACAGCATCAGATCTCCACAGGTTACGCATTATTCTATTCCAAACATTCTTAACGGGCTTTTTATGAATCTTCTCTACCCTCACCGCCCACCGATAGGTCGATTCGCCCTTTCCCACTCTGCCGAGTGGGGTCGAGACTGTTTTTTGCTTTAAAGTCCTTCGCTTGTTCCCTCGCGAGAACAAACTACCTCTTGGCTACGCTTCCGAGACGATCGGAAGGGGCCGATTTTAACGGCCTAGAACAATGCGCCGCTGCGCGCTTTTATTGTGAGTACAAGATCTGAGAACGTATTCACCCCGGTATAGCTGACCCGGGATTACTAGCAATTCCGACTTCATGTGGTCGAGTTGCAGACCACAATCTGAACTGGGGCAATTTTTATAAGGATTGGCTCAGCGTTACCGCGTCGCGACCCGTTGTAATTGCCATTGTATTATGTGTGTAGCCCAGGATATCAGAGGGACATGCTGACCTGGCGTCATCCTCTCCTTCCTCCCAACTCAAAGCGAACAAATGTTCGCTAGCTAAATAACTTAATAACAAAATATCTAAATAATTTTAACGTATTAGCTATTCGGCTATTTTGCTATTTTACTAGCGCGCTTGCGCGCTCTGAGTTGGGCGGTCTCGCCTGACACTTGTAACAGACGACGAGGGTTGCGTTCGTTGCCCC
>ERZ1292623.4201-Hain-H51-01um-R1-4201-length-11892-cov-7_pt1 | contig 10039 bp, 12 predicted proteins | sample MGYA00564398_ERZ1292623 | MGnify/ENA primary metagenome ERZ1292623 (study PRJEB36523, sample SAMEA6512633) | groundwater metagenome | collected 2019-01-07 | study: AquaDiva: Metagenomics assemblies of 32 groundwater samples
GTTCTGCAAGCGATTCCACGACACTATGAAGCAGGTCATGAACGAGTATGAAGCAAGCGGCAAGGTTGCATGGGTGTACCGCCATTTTCCGCTCGACCAGCTTCACAAGAAAGCCAGGGGCGAGGCTGTCGCGCTTGAATGCGCGAACGAGCAGGGCGGTAACGATGCGTTCTGGAAGTATGCAGATCGTCTGTTTGAGATAACACCGTCAAACGACGGACTCGATGCTGCTGAACTCCCAAAGATCGCAACCTTCGTCGGTCTTGACGCGGCTAAGTTCAGTACCTGTCTTACAAGCGGCAAGTACGATGCCCACATCGAAGCCGAAGCGCAGAACGCTCAGGCAACTGGCGGAGAGGGAACACCGTGGAGTGTCATCGTAACCAAGAGCGGCAAGAAGTATCCGCTTTCAGGAGCCCAGCCGTACGAAGCAGTGAAGCAGGCGATTGAACAAGCTCTCAAGAAGTAGCGCTTACTATCCCGAACAATCCCATGCGTATGAAATGTCCATTAGACGGGAGTGAACTCCAGATGACTGAGCGAAGCGGGATAGAAATCGACTATTGCCCTCAGTGTCGCGGTGTGTGGCTCGATCGGGGAGAACTCGACAAGATGATAGAGCGAGGCACACAGATACCTCCCCAGCAATATAGTGAGCGAGAAAGCAGGCGAGAAGGATACGGGACTCATAGATCAGGCAAGCGCAAGGAAGGATTCCTCGGCGACCTGTTCGACTTCTAGAACGAATTATGAACCTAGATCAATATTCTCTTCTGCTAACGCTCGGTTTGTTTGCCGTAAGCGGAATACTACTTGCGTGCAGTGTTCTCTACGCAATCGTTCCCAGAGTGCGACGACACATAGACAGGCATGCATATCGTTCATTCCTCATTGCGATAGCGACGCTCGGCCTGTCTTCGATAGTCGGTGCGCTCATCTACCAGCTTGTGTATCTGACACCTGTCTGCGAGTTGTGCTGGTGGCAGCGTATCTTCCTATTCCCGATTGCCATTATCGCGCTTGTCGCGATCTGGTATCGGTCTAAAGAAGCGCACATAACGGTGGCGATACTATCTGCTATCGGGTTGTTCTACGCCGCCTACCATTACTACTACCACTTCCAAGGACTCGTGCTCGAAAACAAGCTTGCGCTCCCGTGCTCAAGCGGCGGACTGCTTCCGGCATGTACCGATTCGCCGATACTTGTCTTCGGCTTCGTGACGATCCCGTTCATGGGAATCCTCGTCTTTACCAGCATGCTTGTTCTTGCATATTTCGCCCATAGGGCGCTTACGCGTGAGAACGGGCTAATCAAGTAAGATATACGTATGAAAGCCAAGAAAAACATATGGGCTGTAGTGGGACTTCTCGCACTGGCTGGCGGACTTATCGGTCTGTCCAGTCTGTTGCGCCCCGCTTCCACGACTACCTCTGAACCGTCGCCGGTCCTTGCTGTTGCTACAGACGATCATGTAAAAGGTGCCGCAACCAGCACCGTCGTACTCGTCGAATATCTCGATTTCGAGTGCGAGGCATGCGGCGCATACTATCCGCTCGTCAAACAGCTCGAACAGGAGTACGGGGATCGCGTAACATTCGTTGCCCGATACTTCCCATTACAGGGACATCGTAACGGCCTTCCGGCCGCGCTTGCCGCAGAAGCCGCAAGCCGCCAAGGGAGGTTCTGGGAAATGCATGACCTCCTGTTTACGCGTCAGAAGGAGTGGGGTGAGAAGCAGGTAGCGACACCCGAAGTGTTTGAAGGATTCGCGCAGGAACTCGGCCTTAACATGGAGCAGTTCAGAGCCGATGTTGCTTCTCCTGAGGTTGCCGCACGCGTGAAGCGCGACCAGGATGCAGGCACAGGCCTTGGGGTAAAGTCGACGCCAAGCTTCTTCTTAAACGGAAAGCGCATAAATAACCCGCAAGGATACGAAGCGTTCAAGGCGCTCCTCGACGCGGAACTTAGATAGCGTATGGGGAGCGCAAAAACTGCATGCGATAGCTGCGAAACAAAGAGTCCTTCCGAAGCACTCTATAAGAAGCTTGCGACCGGCAGCTCAGGTGCTCTCACCGCAATGGGATTCCTGCTGCAATTCCTAAATCTTGCGCCTCAAATCTCTTCAAGCCTGTTCGTCCTTGCAATCGCTATAGGCGGCATCTATGTCGTTCGCGGTGCCTTCAATGGATTGATTAAGCAACGCTTCCTCAATATTGAATTCCTCGTCGTTATCGCCACCATCGGCGCGCTCTATCTAGGCGAGTTCGGCGAAGGGGCGGCAATCGTGTTCTTCTTCTCGCTTGCAGAGGCGTTCGAGGAATTCGGTATCGCTCGCTCGCGCAAGGCGCTCGAACGACTGGTGGAAAAGAGCCCAAAGCAAGCAGTGTTGCTCGACGGAACGGAAGTTGCCGTTGCAACTGTGACGGTAGGAACCGTGATTGCGGTAAAGCCCGGCAAGATGATCCCGCTTGACGGCAAGGTCATAACCGGCCAGTCAGCCGTAAACGAAGCATCAATCACCGGAGAGCCGCTCCCGAAGGAAAAGGCTACGGGAGACTTGGTCTACGCTGGAACCTTGAACGAGAACGGGTATCTTGAAATCGAGGTAACCAAAGCGAGCCAGGATTCCACGCTTGCGAAAATCGTGAAGCTTGTCGAGGAAGCGCAGGCATCAAAGACCGATGCTGAAGAGTTTATCGACCGTTTTGCGAAGTTCTACACCCCGGGTGTGGCGATTATCGCTCTCGGGTTATTCGTGATTCCAACGCTTGTGTTCGGGGGAGAGATGGCCGTGTGGCTTGAACGTGCGATTACGCTTCTCGTCATCGCGTGTCCGTGCGCTCTCGTGATAGCTACGCCAGTCACCGTTACCTCAGCGCTTGGCGGCGCATCACATCGCGGTGTGCTTATTCGCGGAGGACGGTTCCTTGAGGCTCTTGGTAAGGTAAAAGCAATATCTTTCGACAAGACAGGAACGCTTACTGAAGGTGAGCCGCGAGTATCGGATGTAGTTGCCTTCGACGGCTTTACCGAGCAGCAGGTACTCGAAGACGCAGCGGGTATCGAATCGTATTCGTCGCACCCGCTCTCAAAAGCCATCCTCGCGTACGCAGCAGAGAAGAACATCACGCCGCATGTGATGGACAAGTACGAGAATGTGAAGGGAAAGGGTGGAAAGGCCGTCTGCACCGTTTGCGAGGATACTGAGCACCTGATCGGCAACCTTAAGATGCTTGACGCGCATAATGTCTCTACCGAGGAAGCAATCAGCAAGACAGAACGGTTTGAGAAAGAGGGGAAGACGGTCGTGCTCATAACCGAGGGACATACTGCGATGGGTGCGCTTGCTATTACGGACACTATTCGCGACGTATCGGAGTCGGTCATCGCTCGTCTTCGCACGTATGGAGTCGAACCTGTGATGCTTACGGGCGACAACCAGCAGAGCGGCGAATACGTTGCAGGTAGGGTTGGTATTACCGAAGTGTATGGAGGACTCCTGCCTGAACAAAAAGTCAAAAAGATAGAGGAGCTGAAGCAGCGTTACGGGTCGGTTGCGATGGTTGGAGACGGGGTGAATGATGCCCCTTCGCTTGCGATTGCTGACGTAGGCATCGCTATGGGTGCGAAAGGATCGGATGTCGCCATCGAAACGGCCGATATTGCGCTCATGAACGATACGCTTGAATCGGTTCCCGAGACTGTACGTCTAGGCAAAAGAACGCTAGCGACAGTAAAAGTGAACGTATTCTTAGCCATCGCATCGAAAGCGGCGTTTATCATTCTGGTTGCTGCCGGAATCTCAAACTTAGGCATCGCGATAGCCGCAGACACAGGAGTTGCATTGCTGGTGACGCTTAACGGGCTACGCATGTTTAAGGCTTAATATAAGCCATATTCTCGTCCCCATTCCTTCATGAACGCTACATTGACCACCTACTTAGGGAAGCTATACTAAGGAAACTGGTTAGATACGGTTGTACTCAAGAAAAGCCTATACAGGCTTTTTTGTATTATGAAGGAACGCTGAACATCCCTTGGTTTTCTTATATTGCACTTCAAGTTTTTCTCCCGTTCTAAACGTGCGTTGAACAGGGATACATACAAGGCTTATGGATTGCTAGCGACGGTTCCCGCGCTCTTCCTTTTCATCCATATAATCTCGCCGGAGTCGGTGGACGGCATCTTCCCGTTCCCGCACAGCGCACACGCTCAAACCGAAGGAGATGGTGGTATCTTGCATGATCCGTCTATAGACTTGCTCCAAGCGGCAATCAATTCTGACCCGAATCCCACTAAGGGAGAACATGAGATGGAAGTTTCGAACGGTTCCGCACTCCTTCCTCATGGAGATATTGGTTCTGGTGATGGTGTAGCCACTGATAATACTAAGGTTACGAAGAAAAAATCTGGCATATCCCTATACACCGTGAAAGAAGGCGATTCGCTTTCTGAAATTGCCGAGGAACACGGCGTATCAAGCAACACCATCCTCTGGGCGAATGATATTCGTGACGCTAGCACTATTCGCATTGGCGACGAGCTCATTATCCTTCCCGTATCAGGCGTTCAGCACAAAGTAGTTTCGGGAGAAACGCTCCAGTCTATCGCTAAGAAGTACGGTTCTGATGTATCTGACATTGCGCTGTATAACGGCATTAGCGAGGGAGCAGGACTTAAGGCAGGGGCAGAAATAGTTGTTCCAGGCGGTGCATTTGCATCTGCTCCTAAGAAAGTGGCAAGTTCAGGAACTGCGAAGAAGTCCTCAGCTCCAGCTACGAAGTCGAGTAGCTCCAGCTCTTCAGGTAAGTTCGGCAACCCGCTTCCGGGCGCCGCTATAACGCAGGCTAATCACGGGTATAACGCCGTAGATATTGACGGCGAGACGGGAGATCCTATCTATGCGTCTGCAGGAGGCACCGTTATCATCGCCAAAGGTGGCGGAGGCTACAACGGAGGATACGGAAACTACATCGTTATCGAGCATGGAGGAGGTGTACAAACTCTCTATGCACACATGTCTTCACTTGCTGTCTCAGGAGGCTCTGTAAATAAAGGAGAGGTTATCGGATATGTAGGCAGCACGGGCAAATCAACTGGCTCTCATTTACACTTCGAGGTTCGCGGGGCAACAAATCCTCTCTAAGGTTTTAGTGCGATTTCTTTGTCTTGTAAGACTATTCTGCTTTTTAAACAACCAAGTAGTTCTCGTTTCTCTGTACTAACCCCTTCCCGTAATAAGTATTTTGCATAGTTCCGTATATCTACATCTTTCACCTCAGCTTTTTCCGTAACCCCGAGGACTGACTGTTGGAACTTTTTGAATCGTCCCACTTCGGCCTTTATCTTTTCTTTAATACCGATCTCATCGATATCAATAGTATCCATGAGCTGTACGAACTGCTCGATAAGAACTTCTTCGTTTAGGTAGCCATTCTTACAATTTCTATCTTTAGACCTCGTACAGCTGTAATAAACATGTCGATGGATATTTCCATTCTTTTGCTTTTTAAACTTCTCGTCAGCAGTAACACCTGAACCGCACATCCCACATTCCATAAGACGCGTGAACGCAAATTCCTTACTCTCTGAACGAACAACCTGGCTTTTCATTTGAGCTTGAACTTGATCAAATAGCTCCTTAGAGATAAGTGGTTCATGTTTCCCTTGATACCACCGTCCAGAGTTTTTCGGGTACTCAAAGACCCCGTAGTAGAAATGATTCTCGAGAATGCTAAAGATATTTCCGAGACTAAGATTTTTGTTGCCGGCAGCGGTCTTAAAGTTAAGCTCGAATTTCAGCCAGTTATACACCTTTCGTCCGCTCCACTTCTCGTATGCAACCTTCTCAAACATTTTCTTAATTATCATCGCCCTGTCTGGGTCGAGAATACTCTCGCATTTCCTATCCATTCGTTTCTCGTTCAGGTATCCCGTTGGCGCTCGGCTTGGCCAAAGCCCCATTTCTACGCGCGTTTTCAAACCTCTCTTTACGTTAATGCTTTTATTATCGTTTTCGAGCTTGGCTTGGGAGCAGAGAATCATCAGGAGGAATTTCTCGTTAGGGGAGTTTCTGAAGTGTTGCCCATAGGTACGGATCTCAAGAAGCAGCTTCTGATCCATAAGGTCTACGAGCGTTCCTAGGTCGCCAGCGTTTCTACTTAATCGGTCAGGTGCCCAAGTAAGAATGGCGTTGAATCGTTGTCGCCGAATATCCTCTAGCAATTCTTGATAGACAGGTCGTTGCCCTGAATCTTTGGCCGAATGGGACTCTCTTCGGATATCAACTATCTCCAGATTCTCTCGTTCAGCTATTTGAAGCATTTCCTTAATCTGGGAATCTATCGAAAGGGCTTGCTTCTCGTCTTGCTCGGTAGACTTGCGAGCATAGAGGCAATACTTAATCTTGTCAGCAATGATTATTGGCGAAGAGCCGATCTGAGAAGTTTCTAAAGTTTGCATAAAATCTACTTCAATTTGCTTAAGGCTTCCGCTCGAAGTTTTTCCATATCCCGAAGTACGCCTAGGTATACCTTCCGACCCCTGTCCGTTCCTTGATATGTATTCAGCCAGTCGATAAGCTCATCCGGTACATAGGTAGCGAGGGAACTATAGGAAACTATCAATTCCTCAATCCTTTCAAGGATTGCTTGTTTCAAATCTTTCTTGGAATTGGGGAGAAGGGAAATCCTATTTAAGTAGGCACTATCGGCTTCTTTCGTAAAACGGTAATGGGCTGCTTTATCTAGAATCTTGTCCCTGTACTCCACTTACTAATTGATGCCAGACAGGTGGCTGGTGCATAGTCTATGCAGGGCTAAAAGACGTCGCATAATCATTTGTTCTCCGGACGTCTTAGCAAACCCTAGAAACTGCGATAACATGAAGATTAAGTAGCTCTCGGGCTACTTTGGGCACCCAGGACCTAACCCTTAGAAACCCTAAGGCATGGTCAAAAATCCTAGTAGAGATCAAAGGACTCCCGGTCGGAGTCACTCTACTAGGTCATATCTGGAAACGGGTATGGGTCTGACCGAAAGGTTGGATCGCGACGGCCGGGAGTCCTTTGGTCCATTCAAGGGGCTTTCGGTTCTTAAAAACCTAGTAGAGAAAATTACATATGGCCGAAACGCTTGATCCGACAAAGAAACTTTGTCCGCATTGCCAGAAAGAAATTTCAAAGGGTGCGAAGAAATGTCCTGAATGTCAGTCCGATCTTAGAAGCTGGTTTAATCGTCATCCGATTCTAACGGGTATCGGTGTCCTATTTATTCTTGGAAGTGCCATAGGCGCAGTGAGTGATTCTTCAAGTTCTACGACAACGAGTCAGGGTGCTAGCGAATCTCAGGAGGAGGTATGGACGCAGGTTACGTCTCTTAAGGGAAAGGGTAATCAGAATTCAGAGTCGTTCGAGGTAACGAGCAAGAAGGTTCGCATAACCGCAACGACTACCGGCTCATCAGTAGGGAGCTATTCGAGCGTCAGTCTTGAGAAAGAAGATGGCGGATATTCAGGACCAGGTCTCTCAATCATGACTGAAGGATCAGAGGCAGGTAAGGGTCAGACTACGTATCGAAGTCTCAAGCCCGGCCGCTATTTCATTCAGGTCATAAGCGGCGTGAACTGGCAGGTAACTGTAGAGCAGACGAACTAATTTCGCCTCGTCTAAAGCATAAAGATTCGGAAAGTCCTCGGAGGGTCAGCAAGCGCGTCTAAGACCAGTGCCGAGAACGCGTCCGCAAGGTCGTCATGCTTCTCGACACCAAAGTGTACGATCTGCTGAATCAGCTGTTCGGCTCCTTCGCGCGGGAATTTCACAGCTCCGGTCTTGATCAAGTTCGCAGTGAGCATAAGTCGTGCGCGCTTATCAGCATTGCCCGGCTTCACGGCGTGTATGCGTGTAAGTCCTTCGGCCTTTAGTTGCTGGGGAAGGGCGCTCTGATACGCCACGTCCTCAATCACAAATACCGGCCCGTTCCAGTGCTTGATGTTCTTATACGATTCGTTGATTACCTTACAAGTCTCGACTGTCTCAGGGAATGAAAGGCGTTTGTTGATGATCTTTGGAAGGATATAGATGTCGTATCCCTTACTCCTTTCATATAGGAGAGCCGGAACCATTGAGGTGTAATCGGCGGTATCTTTCTTTGAGATTGCTAGGTCGACACCAATGCGCACTTCAAGATTCGTCATGTACGTCTCATCACGATAAACGTGTACACGCGGAGGAATCTCGTCGTAATACTGAATCCACGCAGGATCGATAACCTGATCCTCTGCGGGAACAATGTTGAGGAGATACTCGCGTTGCCATGCGTACTCGTTTGCCGCTTTCTGCCGCTCCTCATCGATGTCATCCATCGTTGGATACTTTCCAAGCCAAAGGATTGTTTGGCCTTCCAGCAGCGGATACGCTTTGAATACACCCGGAATGCGCTTGCCTTCAATGTCCTCTCGGAGGCGCATTATTAGGGAGTCTTCGTGCAGGAGATTTCCAATGACAATGAGTCGCGTCCCTCGATCTCCAGCAGGTATCACTTCACCCGTGAGCCACTCGTAGGTCTTGTTGCGACCCTCGCGTGTCTTGGTCGAGGCGATGTCTTCTAGATCGTCTCCGATAATGAGATCTGGACGATGCTGGTTATGGCGCAGACCACGAACGCTCTGCTCGGTAGATACGGCAGTAATGCGTGCACCGTGCCTTCCGAACACGAGCGATGTCGCGCCCCATTCGTTACGCTCTTCTTGGAACGGTCCAAGGTCGCTCTTGAGAAGCGTGTTACTTTCAAGCTCACGCCTCAGGTTCATCATGTGCTGCTTCGCTTGTGCTTGAGTCTGCGAGAGAATGACGATGAATTTCTTCTGCTGTTTTCCAAGGATTGCCCAAATCGGATACGACATGGTGAAGATCGTGGACTTTGCCGATCCGCGAAAGGCAACCACGACGAGATTCTTCACATCCTCGCGTTCCGAAAGGCCCATTAGCTCCTTTTGAAACGGAGCAGTCGGATACTTTACGTAGTGGGCGAAGTAGAAGTGGAAGAAATACCAGTGGCTTTCCTTAGTGATCGCCGTTCGTACCTTCCGATCCTTCATCATCGTTTCCATCAGGTGATGCGGTAGCGGGTTGTGTTCCATGGTTGGCTTCCTTTAGGTTGGTAATGGGATCCATAGAGGCAAGACGAAGAGCCTCGCGCACCGTCTCTTCCTGTTCGGGCGTAAGTTCTTCCTGTTTCGGTGTGACATCAACTTCTATGCGATCTTTGAATTTCGGATTGCGCTTTCTGAGCCAGAAGCTGATCGCTGACCAGTTTTTTTCTTTTATCATAGTGAGGAGCTGTCCTTCGCTCATGTCGTTTACCAACTCCTCTCCTTCGGCGATAGCTACTTCCATCGCCTTGCGGAACTCGGCATCATCGTTTCGCCAACGGTACACGCTATTGCGGGACAGTCCCGTCTTCTCGCACGCGACCTGTACGATTGGGACCTTTCGAAGTTCATCTAAGAACTGCTTCTGGAATTTATTCTTTTTCATAGTGTTCGATGACTGGCTTAATTCCAGTAAGTGCCTCGAAGCGAGCTGAGATCAGATCGCAGAATCTCGGCTCAAGTTCACAGCCGTATACACGTCGCCCGAGCTGTTCTCCGGCAAGGAGAGTACTGCCCGAACCAAGGAAGCTATCGAGGATAATGTCATTCGACTTTGTGCAACGCTTGATCGCCTTCTCGTGGAGCGTGATTGGCTTTGATGTCGCGTGCTTGTAGTCCTTTGCAGCAAGACGCTTGGCCGTCCAGATTTCAAGGAAGTCGTCTACTTGCGCCACAAGCTCGTTGCCAGTGGTGAACTCCTTGTTCATTACTTCGTTGAGATCGCTTATGGCCTCCGCAAGGTACGGTTTCCCGCGCGTGCCGTATACGGCAGGCTCGTACGCCTTGTTGCAGTACACCTTCGGTACGGGATTCTGCGAGTTCTTGAGCCACAGGCACACGCGCTTGTTCGCGATGCCAAGCGAGCGGTAGATTTCTTGAATCAAGCCG
>ERZ1292623.5532-Hain-H51-01um-R1-5532-length-10036-cov-4_pt1 | contig 10036 bp, 12 predicted proteins | sample MGYA00564398_ERZ1292623 | MGnify/ENA primary metagenome ERZ1292623 (study PRJEB36523, sample SAMEA6512633) | groundwater metagenome | collected 2019-01-07 | study: AquaDiva: Metagenomics assemblies of 32 groundwater samples
ATTGGGAAGATATTATGAAGAAAAATGGCAGAGACGAAGGTTGGATGAAAGAGCATGTTATTTATTTATCACCTGAAACATATCAAAGAGCAACTGGCGAAGAGGGTTCTGCATTTGATACGGAAAAACTTTCGGAGGTCGTGCGGAAACAGACCTTAAAGGAGGTGCGAGAACGGAGTCAGTACGCGAAAAAGTTATATGCTCCCGTCTCTACCGATCCAGAAAAACTAGGTAGATTCTCTCAGCGATGGGTGGAAACAGGTATTGAAATTTAGTTTGTATTGCACAAAACAAATTACGCACTATTCTTTGTTACTTTGAATTACAAACTTACTTGCTTTTTCTCTCTGAATTGATAAGATAACATCATGAATGAACCTGAATTGCGCCAAGATATTGTGAGTAGTGACTGGATTTTGCTTGCCAAAAGCAGGGCTAAGCGCCCGCATATGGAACTTTTTCCTTCTTCGCCGCAAACCTTCACGTCAAAACGCGTATGCCCGTTTGAAAATCCCCGCGAAGCGGGCAACAAAATAATCGCGAGCTATCCAGAAGAGAATAATTGGTTTGTGCAGGTTATTGCCAACAAATATCCGGCGGTTATCACCAACGGAACTGATACATGTCCGGTGCCTTACGCGGTGGGTGCTTATCGCAAAGCGCAGGCAATCGGCTTCCATGACGTGGTGGTAACGAGACCTCACACGCGAAGTTTGGGAGAAATGACCGCAAAAGAGGGCCTATGGGTAATCCGCGCTTGGCAGGATCGTATGCGTTTTTTAAAAAAACAGCCGTGCGTTGACTATGTCATTCTTTTCCACAATCACGGGAAATCCGCGGGGGCTTCGATAAGCCATCCGCACTCTCAAATTATTACCACACCTACCGTGCCGCCCGATGTTTCCCGCTCACTCGCCGGAGCGCAACGCTTTTTTAAAGAAAAAAAACAATGCGTGCACTGCGTAATCATTGCCGAGGAGTTGCATGAACAAAAACGCGTTGTGTATCAAAATGATCGCTTTCTTGTTTTTACTCCTTTTGCTTCCCGGGTAAATTTCGAGCTCCGCGTAATACCGCTCGCCCACGAAACTCACTTTGAAGACACAACGCCTTCTGACCAACTGCTTTTTGTTGAGGCACTTCTCAAAACGTTCTCAGCGCTTCATAAAAAAGCGAACAACCCATCGTATAATTTCTTTATTCACACTACCCCGCCGCGCGATAAGAGCGGTATCTATCACTGGCATCTGGATATTTTGCCAAAAACCACCACCTGGGCGGGTCTGGAGCTTGGCACCGGCTTAGAAGCCATTATCGTCGCACCCGAAGATGCCGCCGCTTTATTACGAAAATGAAGATCCGCTTAAAATTTCTCCATCGCCTCTATCAATGGACCCTCAAATGGGCTTCTCATCCGCGCGCGTCGTGGGCGCTTTTTGGCATCGCGTTTATCGAATCATCGTTTTTCTTGATTCCGCCCGACGTACTCCTCATCCCCATGACAATCGCAAAGCCGCGCCGTTGGGTATGGTATGCGGCCATCACTACGATCGGCTCCGTGCTTGGCGGTATTTTTGGCTATGTAATCGGTATTGCTCTTTGGGAATCTGTCGGGGAGGCAATCGTCAAATTTTATCATTTTGAACCCGCGATTGAAGCCGTGAAAGAAAGTTATCACGCTCATGCGTTCGTTACGGTATTTACCGCCGCGTTTACTCCCATTCCCTACAAAGTTATTACTATCGCTGCGGGATTATTTCGCGTATCGTTGCTCACTCTTATTGTTGCCTCACTTATCGGCCGCGGGTTGCGATTCGGGCTTGTCGCCGCTCTCATTGGATTTTTTGGCGAATCAATGAAACAGTTCATCGAACGATATTTTGATATGCTCTCTCTCCTCTTCTTTATTGTTTTAATCGGCGGCTTTCTTCTTATAACCGTAGCGTTATGAAGCCCCTTATTGTGGCCAACTGGAAAATGAATCCCCAAACGTCGCGGGAAGCAGAACGTTTTTTAGACGCAATGGAGGAAATCGCGAAACGCCATCGCCGCGAAGTGGAAGTAGTGGCATGTCCGCCGTTTATTTATTTTTCTCTCGCAATGACTAAAAAAATAGGGGTGCGACCCCGTAGTGAGCGCGGGGTACTCTCCTACGGGGCGCAAGATTGCTTCTGGGAAAATCCTCGTGGCGGAGGGGCGTATACGGGAGAGATTTCGGCAACCATGCTTAAGCAAAGCGGCGCGCGATTTGTAATTATTGGCCATTCGGAGCGGCGGGAATATTTTGGCGAAACAAACGCCGTGGCGGCAAAAAAAGTGGCGGTAACCCTCGCCTGCGGGCTCACGCCAATTCTTTGCGTGGGAGAACGCGAACGAGACGACGCGTCATCGTATCTTTCTTTCGTAAAACAAGAGGTGGAAGAAGGGCTTTCTCTGGTGAAAAAAACGCAATTCTCGCATATCGTCATTGCCTACGAGCCGATCTGGGCGATTGGAAAAGATGAAAAACCAATCACGCCCAAAACGGTTCTTGAAATGAATCTTTACATAAAAAAAATTCTCTACGGCATCTGGGGCAAACACGCATCCGTCATACGACTTATTTATGGAGGATCCGCGGCACCCGGTTATGCCGCGCAATTTCTTACCGAAGGAGGTGTAACGGGTTTATTGGTGGGGCATCAGAGTTTAAAACTGAAAGCGTTTGAAAAAATTGTTGGGGAAGCGGCAACAATAAAATTATCGTAAATCATGCGTCAATGAGTAACGAACTGCCGGCATTTCACGACGTCGATGTCGCGGAAAAGCGCGCGTTGGTCCGCGTTGACTTTAATGTTCATGTTCAGGATAACGAAATTGCCGATGATTTTCGCATTCAAAAAACATTGCCGCTTATCAAAGATCTTTTGGCAAAAAAAACTCGTATCGTTCTTTTAAGTCATTTAACTGAACGTAAAATCCACCGGAGTTTCCGTGAACTTATTCCCGCGTTAGAACGCGTTTGCGGCATGCCTATCGCGTTTGCTCCCGCCATTCCTGCCGCGCATGCGCTCCAGCAAAATGTGCCCGCGCCATCAGTTATTCTGCTTGAAAACTTACGCGCGTTCTCCGGCGAAGAACAAAATGATCCCGCGTTCGCAAAAGAACTTGCTTTACTTGGAGAGGCGTACATAAACGAGGATTTCTCCCAGTCCCATCGACCCTATGCTTCAATCGTAACCCTTCCTCGCCTTCTCCCTTCATTTGCCGGCCCTCTTTTTCAAAACGAAATAAAAAAATTAAACGAAGCGCTCAATCCTCCTCATCCGTTTCTCCTTATTTTAGGCGGTGTAAAATTTGAAACAAAACTCGGTGTGGTGGAACGCTTTATTTCAATTGCCGACCGTATTTTCATAGGAGGAGCGCTCGCAAACATATTTTTCAAAGCCCAAGGGAAAGATATCGGCGATTCTATCTATGATCGCGAAGCGCTCCCGCTTATTCAGGCCTGCCGGCAATCACCGAACATTATCCTGCCGAGCGATCCGATTTTTTCAAATGGTGCTATTATGGATAGCGGCCCCGAAACAAACGCTGCTCTCAAAAAAGAAATCGCCGATGCCGCAATGGTGGTATGGAACGGCCCTTTAGGCGCCATTGAGCAAGGATTTGATCAAGGCACAAAAGAGATTGCAATCGCGCTTGCTAAAAGCAAAGCAAAAGTGATTGTGGGTGGGGGTGATACGGTCTCGGTAATCCGGCGCCTCGGCCTTGCCGGTGCCTTTTATCACGTCTCTACCGGTGGGGGCGCTATGCTTACCTTCCTTGCCACCGGCACCCTTCCCGCCATTGAAGCACTCCTTCCGAATAACGGATAAATCTTCAACCTGCCGCTTGTGCCGGAATAGTTGACAGACGCTGTTTTAGGAGTATGCTCTTTTTAGTTTAGTTTTTGCACCTTGAAAAGAAAGGAATGGCAAATGGACAGAAAAATGCAACAAGCTATTAAATCGACCGAGGAATCCACCGAGAAGTTAGAGCTCTTTCTAAAATTGAAGGGCGCGATAGATACAATTGATCTATGCACAGACTCGATAGAATCCATGGCTAGGTTTATCCATCTCGTTAACGATTCTGAGCCTGACGAAGGAATTAGGGTAAAACTGATTGAGTCCATAAAAGAGATGCTTCCATCCTTGTACCATATTATGGAGTGGATCACTAGAGTGGAACTTTATACACAGGGCTCTATTAGCGATTTTTTATCTCAGAAACCAAGGTCGCCTCTTCCCGAGATCCGCATAATAAAAAAGGAAGATGCATTCTATCTGCCGGATGTCGGGGGAAGGAATATAACAGTAAAAAGGCTGGCTCCTGACTCTCTAGAGAGAGATACCTACAAAATGGCAGAAAAGCTTATCGCGAAATTGGAAGGTCTTAAAAAAATATCTTTCGGCTAAAACGGCGCACCTTGTTTTTGTAGAACCACTCAAAGAGAGACTAATCATCTCTCTTTTCTTTAACTACAGTTATGTTGCGGGAAGCATATGGTTAAGTGTAAGCTGTCTAATCTGCCCCAAACCTTGCTTGGGTCACTGATCGAGATACCCATCTATCTCTGACCGTGTCTCCTCTACAAATTTTCTATACTCGCTCTTGTTTTTAAACTGTGAAAGAACTGTGCTGTACTTAAGCAACGCGCCCCAACGACTTGTTCCGAGATAATCTTGATAACTTGACCATGGATATTGATGTTCTTTATGACGCCACTCCTCAAGATCCTTAGAATTCAAATGGATATAACTGGAAGCGCGCAACAAGTATTCGTTACTATCAAGAATTTTAGAATTAAATTTGCTTTCAAAAACATGGCCTCGACGCTGATATTTAATGTTAATATATTTAGCGAAACTCACCATCAATTTATGCATAAATTTTGAAATATTCGAATCTCCTCTTTCCCTTAAAATTAAATGGAAGTGTGTTTTCATCAAGCAAAAACAAACAATATCTACTAGTGGTTTTTCAATCATTGCTTTTCCATTTTTTATGTCCAATATTTTATTTAAGCCGCTCAAACGATCGAGACGCGGTAAGTTGTCGCGATCATTGGCAATAAATAAGGTGTGTAAAAATCTTTCGTAATCTCTCTTGTTTCGAAATAGAGGCATATCGCCTATCGCGTGGGCATATATATGGTAATAATTATCTTCTGCGAAAGCGTGTTTTCTGATGCTCATAAGTTTTTCTTGCCCCAAACCTTGCTTAGGTCAATTTTTATAAGCTATGCTTCCAGCACCGCTTTCTCGCCAAACGCGGGAACACGCGTATTGATGGCAAGGTTATCACGAATACGCTGGGCTAAGGCACCCGCCGCTTCTTCCTCTCCTTGCACCACAAACACGCTTTTAAGCGTGGATTTCGAATGTTCGACAAACGCGTAAAGCGCACCCGCGTCCGCGTGCGCGGAATAACCGCCGATTGCTTTGATGGTCGCGTTCACGGCTAGGTACTCGCCCATGATGCGCGCCTCTTCCGCTCCATCAATAAGACGCCTCCCCATCGATCCTTTCGCTTGATAACCGATAAAAAGAAGGGTGCTCTTGGAGTCCGACAGATAACGTCTCGCGTGATGGAGGATTCTTCCCCCTTGCATCATGCCCGCACCCGCAATAATAATTTTAGGCGCGGGCACTTCGTTAATAGCTTTTGACTCTTCTGTTGTTTCGGTGAGCATTAACCCGGGGAAATTAAATAAGTTATCATCAACCTCAAGAATCTTACGCGCATCTGCGCTAAAATAGCGCTGATAGTTCCGATAGATAGCGGTAGCCTTAATGGAAAGGGGGGAATCAATAAACACGGGTACGCGCGGCACACGATTGTTTTCAAAAAAATCGTTTAATTCAAAAAGAAGCTCTTGCGTGCGCTCAAGACTAAAGGCGGGAATCATCAATACGCCGCCTTTCGTGAGCGTGTCTTCAATAATGCGTTCAAACTTCTGTGTGCGTTCTCCGATCCCTTCATGTACACGATTGCCGTAGGCGGATTCAATGATAAGATGACGCGCGTCCGCTATCGTATCGGCGGGCGCTATGAGCGGATTTGGCGAATTGCCTAAGTCGCCCGTGAAAACTATTTTTGTTTTTCTTCCGCCAGAAAACACTTCAATTTCAACAAGAGCGGACCCTAAAATATGTCCGGCGTTGCGCAACGTAATAGTGGCGTCGCCCACCTGAAACGAATGATAATATTCAACGCCTTCCCATAAAGAAAGCGCTTTGGCGATATCTTCTTCAGAATAAAATGGAACGCGGTTTTCACTACGCGCTTCTTTTTCAAGAACGCCCAAGCTGTCCGAAAGCATGATCGCGGCGAAATCTTTCGTTGGTTTTGTGGAATAAATTTTCCCGTGAAAATTTTCGCGCGCGAGTTTGGGAACGCGCCCAATATGATCAACGTGAGCGTGGGTAAGGATGAGTGCATCAAGCGTATCTACGACAAAAGGAAAGGGCTGTTCGTTTTTCCGCTCACAAAATCGCGGGCACTGGAAAAGCCCGCAATCAATGAGAAGTTTGGTAGCGCCCGTATCAAGCATATAACAAGCGCCGGTTACTTCTTGAGCGCCGCCGAAAAAAGAAAGGGTAATCATAATTTTGAGATTTCCTCCTACAATGTGCTGGGACGATACTGAATCGTCTCTAAAATGTGCTGATCTTCAATGTGGGGAGAGCCGGCGAGATCGGCGATAGTGCGCGCGACTTTGAGCACGCGGTGATACGCGCGCGCGGAGAGATTCAATTGCTTCGCGGCGCGCTCAAACGTAATTTTTGCCGCGGGAGAAAGAACACAAAACTGCTTGATTTCTTTAACGCCCATCTCGCTGTTCGCGTAGAGAGAAAGATGAGAAAACCGCTTTATTTGCGCTGCGTGCGCTCGCGTAACGCGCTCTTGGATAACGCGGGAAGACTCTTGTTCGGCGCTTTTTTCTGTATTGGCGAGTGTATCAGCCAAAAGATGATGCTCTACCTGCGGCACATGAAGCCAAATATCAATGCGATCCACGAGCGGGCCGGAAAGCCGCCGCTCGTAGCGCGCGAGCTCGGAGGGCCTGCAGGTGCACGGCTGGGACGATCCTTTTCTTCCGCACGGGCAGGCGTTCATGGCGGCCACCATTAAAAATTGCGCGGGGAATATGGATGTTGCTTTCACGCGCGAGACCGACACCACGCGATCCTCAAGTGGCTGGCGCAACGCTTCAAGCGCCTTGCGCTCAAATTCCGGAAACTCATCAAGGAAAAGCACGCCGCGATGAGCGAGCGTTACTTCGCCGGGCCGCGGAATCGTGCCCCCTCCCACCAATGACGGATACGACGCCGTGTGGTGCGGACTTCGAAACGGCCGGTGTGTTATAACTGCTTCGTTAAGCAAGCCCGCGACACTATGGATAGCGGTTACCTCCATGGCTTCCTCAAACGAAAGTGGGGGAAGAATGGAAGCAAGTGCGCGCGTAAGTAATGTTTTGCCGGTGCCGGGCGGGCCAAAAAGAGCGACATGATGGCGGCCGGCCGCGGCAACCTCCAAGCCGCGCTTAGCGCTCTCCTGCCCCACGATGTCGGCAAAATCAACCGCGAAAGAAGGCGCTAATTGCATTTCTTCAAATCGCGTAGGCTCTAATGGATTACATATGCGTTCTTCTTCTACATGCGCTATGAGTTCGGCAAGCGAATTTACTTCGTAGATGGAAAGGCCGTGTACGAGAGCCGCTTCTTTGCCATTGCCGACCGGCACATAGAGCTCGCGCATGCCCGCTTTTTTTGCCGCAAGCGCGAGCGGCAGGATGCCGCGGCTTTTGCGGATAGCGCCGTCGAGCGCTAATTCTCCTAAAAACATACGGTTAGCCGGATTAAAATGAATCTGGCGGGATGCCAAAAGATACCCCATACTTATTGCTAAATCAAAAAGTGGCCCTTCTTTTTTCAAATCGGCGGGAGCGAGACTTATGGTTACCCGATTATTTTTTCGATGGGGCGGCCGGAAGCCGGAATTTTTAATTGCTGAAGAGATGCGCTCCTTTGATTCTTCCACGGCTTTGTCGGCAAGCCCCACAATCGTAAAACGGTGCAACCCCCGCGAGAGATCCACCTCCACGTCAATGGGTGTACCGCAAAGCCCGGTAATTTCGGCGGCATGAATTCTTACTGATGATTGCGGCATGTGCGCGCGGCGGGATATGCCCGCAAACGTTCCTGATCAATTTCTTTGCCATCTTTTTCACACATACCGTACGAGCCCTTCTCAATACGAACAAGGGCTTCGCTGATCTCGCGCAAGTGCTTTTCCAAGCGTGTCGCGATCCCTATATTGGCATCAAATTGTTCTGTTTCGTCAGCGCCTTCTTCGGCATCTGTTTCTTGCGGATTTAAATCGGGAAACCGTGGCTCCCAATTTTCCGGATGGCGCGCGTCGCGTGTGCCAAACTGCGCGATCGTCTCTTCGACACGCTTTTTTTCTTCCTCAAGAAGGAGCTTAAATTCAACGGTGTCTATCATACTCTCCAGTAAATCATTTTTTTGCCAAATGTTCAATAGCCGCCCGAAGCGCTTCTTGAGAAAGAGCGATGACCGCGTAGCGACCTCCGAAAATCGCGTAGCCAAGAAAGGAAGAAACGCGCGCGTCCACATTGCCAATAATACGATCTTCAAATGGTTGAGAGAGAATACCGGCGGGCAAAAGAGGAGCAAAGTCGCGTTCCATAAGCGGCTCCCAGGCAAGAAAACTCTCAAGCGCTTTTCCCGGATTATTGATCGGAATTACCCACACAAGCTCGTCCGCGAGAATATAAAAATATATTTCTTGATCAAGTGTCGGTAAAAGCGAGGAGGGGGGCCTTACCCGAAGGGTCTGAAGCAATTCAAATGTGCTTGCCTGCCTGCTTTCTTTCCGCGTGATATCAAGAGAAAAAAGGCGAAGAGAAAGGAACGCGGGCTGTTGGGCTTTCGTAACGCGCTGTTTTTTTTGCTTTAAAAGCGCCAAAAGTCCTTCCCGATCGCCTAAACGAAATCGTATTTCTTCTTGATGTAAAGCAGGGAACGGCAGAAATATCGGCGCTACTTCTTCTTCGTAAGAAGGAGCAACGGAGAAAAAAAGAAAAAAAACCAACGCTCCAGCGACAATCAATAAAGCGGCGGTAATACTGCCTATCATCGCTACCCGCCACTGGCGGGCGGATGCAAACTCACGCGCAAGCTGTTCTTTCTGCCCTAAAAGCAGAGAGGAACCGCGCGCGACCATATCGGCGGGCGATTGTCCGTGTTGGGAGAGGGAAGCAATATCTTCGCGCATGGTGCGCAGAGACGCGAATGGCGATTCTTTTTTCTTGAATGGTTCATCGGGCATATTATTATACTTTGTATTTCGTAATTAAAAGTATTATAGCATAAAAAAAATCGCCCGTTGCGGTAGGATTCGTATAAACGATATCCTCTGCAACGGGCGGGGTCGAGAAAAGATAGAACTACCTCGTTAGATAGCCACGATATCCTTCGTTGACCTCCGGTAGCTGCCTTACATCAAACACTAATGAACCGTCTAGTGTTTGGAAATAAGGTCTTATACTTTTCTCTTCCATCTTCTCTTTCGCGGGAGGAGGTCCCCTTCTTTCTTCTAAGATAGCGGCCCCTTTTTTACCTTCCTCTTTTACCATTTCCCTTCCTCCTTTGCGCACTAAAAATCCTATTTTTTATAATACTCCTTTCCTATAATTTGTCAATAGTCTTTTATCTTCGTCCTCGCTGGCCTCCTCGAAAGCCGCCGCCTGACGGGCGGCGGCCATCGGCGGGCCGCCCGCTGCGAAGCTGGCCTCCGCGACTATCAAAACTCCGCCGATCACTCCGACCACGATCAAATCGATCGCGATCTTCGGCATGCGCTTGTTTTCCGGGTGATTTAAGCTCAAGAGTCGCCATATCTTTAATAGAAAGATTAATACGCCCCTGTTCGTCAACGCTCACAATTTTCACCGGCCCCGTGTCTCCAATCTCTACTATATCTTCCA
>ERZ1292623.5533-Hain-H51-01um-R1-5533-length-10034-cov-15_pt1 | contig 10034 bp, 7 predicted proteins | sample MGYA00564398_ERZ1292623 | MGnify/ENA primary metagenome ERZ1292623 (study PRJEB36523, sample SAMEA6512633) | groundwater metagenome | collected 2019-01-07 | study: AquaDiva: Metagenomics assemblies of 32 groundwater samples
CCAATTCATCGGGCGATGTTGAATTTCAAATAAATGTGAAGCCGCAGTATATTATAAGAACTTTTAGGGATAAAAACTTTTTGCTTCAAGTTTCGGCGACAATGGAAACGCCAACCGTGCCGCCGTCTCTCGCGGTTAAATCTTTGTCGGTTGTGAGCGACTTAGCCATAAAAATTAACACCAAAACAGAATTAAAAACCAAAGGCTACTACTTTGATTCAATAATTAAAAATTCCGGTCCCTTGCCGCCAAAAGTCAACCAAACCACCACTTACACAATTCATTGGCAAATTACTAATTATTCCAATAATGTTAACAATACTATTGTTAAAGCCGTTCTTCCGGAGGGAGTTAGTTGGCTTAATAAAAAAGCCGGAGCCGGAGCCGCAACTCTGGAATATAACGACAGGACCGGCGAACTCACTTGGAATGCAGGCGAAGTGGCGGCCGGAACCGGAGTGCTGCTTGATTCTTACGAAGTGGTTTTCCAGGTCGGTTTAACGCCCGCTGTCAGTAAAGTGAATATGATTGTTCCTATTTTAGGCGAGTCCGCTTTAACTGGCGATGACACATTCACCGGAAATGATATTTTAATAACCACGCCGGCTTTGAAAACCGATTTACCCGACGATCCCGGCGTCGGCTTTTCTAAAGGCCGCGTCCAGCCATGAAAGACATTAAAAGAGAAAACTTAATGGAGAAAATTGTTTCGCTCTGCAAAAGACGGGGATTTATTTTTCCGGGCAGTGAAATTTACGGCGGCCTTTCCGGCACATGGGATTACGGGCCGCTCGGTTCAGAATTCAAATTTAACCTCAAGCAGGAATGGTGGAAGACAATGGTTAAAGAGAGAGACGATGTTGTCGGCGCGAACGCTTCCATTTTAATGAATCCGAAAGTTTGGGAAGCGTCAGGTCATGTGAGCGGTTTTAACGATGCTTTAATAGAATGTAAAACTTGCCATCAAAGATTTCGGGCCGACCAGGAAGATGTTATCGCGGAACATGAAAAATGGCATAAAGAGAAAAAAGAAAAAACAGAGTGGACTGAAGCGAAAAAATTTAATTTGCTGGTTGAGGCGAAAATCGGAGTGGTTGAAGAAGAAAAAAACACCATCTATTTAAGAGGCGAAATAACGCAGGGAGTTCATGTAAATTTTAAAAATATCCTAAATAGTTCGCGCCTCAAAATTCCTTTCGGCGTCGCGCAGATTGGCAAGGCGTTCAGAAATGAAATTACGCCCGGCAATTTTACTTACCGGTCGATTGAGTTTGAACAGATGGAACTCCAGTATTATGTTAAGCCGGACAAAAATGAGTCAATGAAGCAATATGAATTTTGGAAGAACTTGCGGATGGATTGGTATAAATCGCTTGGTATTAAACCGAATAATTTAAGATTCAGAGAACATAAAAAAGATGAATTGGCCCATTATGCGAAAGCGGCTTGGGATATAGAATATCAATCGCCGTTTGGTTGGAAAGAATGCGAAGGCATTCATCACCGAGGCGATTGGGACCTTTCGCGTCATCAAGAATATTCCGGGCAGGATATGTCTTATTTTAATGAAGAGACAAAAGAAAAATACATTCCTTGGGTGATTGAAACATCCGGAGGCGTTGACCGCGCGGCGTTGTTTTTTTTGATTGACGCCTATTCGGAAGAAAAAGATCGAGTGATTTTAAAGTTAAATCCCAAGCTCGCCTCATATAAAGTGGCGGTTTTTCCGCTTTTGGCCAATAAACCCCAACTTGTGAAATTAGCCAGAAAAATTTATGATGATTTAAAAAAGCAATTTATGACTGTTTGGGACGACCGGGGCAATATTGGCAAGCGTTATTATTCCCAAGACGAGATCGGGACGCCATGGTGCGTCACGATTGATTTTGAGTCGCTAAAAGATAAAAAAGTCACGGTTCGCGACCGCGACAGCATGAAACAAAAAAGAGTCCCTATAAAAGAATTAATCGAATATTTTAAAAAACAGCTTGAAAATTAAAATATTATGTATAAAAAAACTGTATTGCCAAACGGATTAAGGATTTTGACTATACCGATGGCCAACACCAAAACAGCAACAGTTTTGGTGCTCGTGGCAACCGGCTCTAAATACGAAACAAAAGATATCAACGGCATTTCTCACTTTTTGGAGCATATAACTTTTAAAGGCACGAAAAAACGGCCGACACCATTGAGTATTGCCGAGCCGCTTGATCGCATTGGCGGTAATTATAACGCCTTTACCAGTCAAGAATACACCGGTTATTACGCCAAAGCCGATGGCCGACATCAGGATTTGCTTTTGGATATAATTTCCGACATCACTTTAAACCTCAATTTTAATCAGGAAGAAATTAATAAAGAAAAGGGCGTGATTATTGAAGAAATAAATATGTATGAAGACATACCGTCAAGAAAAGTCGGCGACGTCTGGAATAATCTTTTATATGGCGACCAGCCGGCCGGTTGGGATACTGCCGGGAAGAAAAAAATAATCGCCAAGCTCAAGCGTGAAGATTTTGTTAAATATCATAAAGATCACTATACCGCCCCCAAAACCGTTGTTGCTGTTTCAGGAATGATAGAACCGGACGATGTGATAGAAAAAGTGAGAGTTCTCTTTAAATCAATCGGCGATTTTGAAGGCAAGGATAAAATTCCAACAAAAGAATCTCAGGAAAAACCGGAAGTGAAATTAATTTATAAAAAAACCGATCAAACTCATATTGTTTTAGGTGTCAGATCTTATAATATCTGGGATGATAGGCGTTTTGCCGCCGAGGTTTTAGCCACTATTTTAGGAGGCGGCATGTCCTCCCGTCTCTTTGGTTTGCTTCGTGACAAAATGGGCGCGGCTTATTACGTGCGAACTTTCACCGATACGTCGACCGACACGGGTTATTTGGCGACCAGCGCCGGGATTGACAATCGCCGGGCAAAAGAAATAATAAAAGCGATTTTAGACGAATATCGCAAAATAAAACATATTAAAGTTAGCGAGGAAGAGCTTGATAAAGCTAAAGAACACATAGAAGGCAGCCTAATCTTGAGTATTGAAACATCCGATGAATTGGCAAGTTTTTATTGTTTCCAGGAAATTTTAAAGAAAGAAATTTTAAAACCGGAAGAGTTAATAAAAAAAATTCAAGCTGTTACTTCTGCCGACATTTTGGAAGCGGCCCAAGATATTTTCCGGCCCGAAAAATTGAATTTGGCAATAGTGGGTCCTTTAAAAGACCAGAAGCCATTTGTCAACTTGTTGAAAATATAGTATGATTGAGCCATAATATTTTAATTATGGCAGGGAATAGCAAGACAATTATAGAAATTTCACCCAAAACAATGTTTTGGGCACTTGGCATTGGCGTCTTGGCCGTATTGGTTTATATGGTGCGCGATATCGTAAGCGTTTTGATTTTTGCCATCATTATTTCTTCGGCGCTGGAACCGTTATTGGAGTATGCCCAAAGCAAAAAAATACCGCGTCTTTTGGCGCTGGTGATTGTTTACTTCTTATTTTTTGTGCTTTTTGCGGCTTTAATTTATATTCTTTTGCCGCTTTTACTTGATCAGCTTGGTGATTTTTCCCAAAATTATCCGACTTATTTTGATAAAATAGAAGAGGCGGCCGGAATAATAAATTTCCTGCCCGGTCTTTCCGGAAATATCCATGAATTGCTTAGCCAGCTTACCGAGCAGATTCCGAGCTTTACTTCTTTGATTTCTTACGTTTCCGCAATTTTCGGCGGCTTCATTTCTTTTATTGTTGTTTTGGTGGTTTCATTCTATCTTTCTATTTCGCGAAATGCGTTGGATAATTTTTTGGGGTCAATTCTTCCGCCCCAATTTGAGGTCTATGTCCACAATCTTTGGATTCGCGCCCAATACAAAATGGGCCGCTGGCTGCAGGCCCAGATACTTTTAAGTTTCATAATGGCGCTAGTTGTTGGCTTTGGACTTTGGATTTTAGGGGTTAAATATGCCTTTTTAATCGCCGTGGTTGTTGGCGTTTTAGAAATCGTGCCTTATGTCGGTCCTATTGTGGCTGGCGGCTTGGCAACGCTTTTAGCGCTTTCGCAATCGGCAGTTTTGGGGCTTTGGACTCTTATTTTTATTATTGCCGTTCAGCAGCTTGAAGGCCACATTTTAGTGCCTTTGCTTATAAAAAAATTAGTGGGGCTTAATCCGGTGGCGGTTATTTTGGCGCTGCTCGTCGGCGCAAAACTCGGCGGCATTATGGGCATGCTTCTGGCTGTGCCCATTGCGGCCGTTATCGATGAATTTTTTGACGATCTGGCAAAACGCAAATCAATTCCTTCCCATTCTAAAATTTAAAACTTATGCAGAATTAAAAAAACAATTCCTATTATTGCGATTTGAGTAGTAATGCCGGGCCAAAAACTTTGTTCTATTTTTTTGTGGATAGAGTGGTGTATAAAATGTTGCAGATCCGAATTCCATTTTATGGGTTGCCATTTAGTTATCCAATAAAGAAGTTGCAGGGCGTCCGGCAAAACGCCAAAGAATATACTGATGAGTATTGGGGCAATGTTTTCGGGGATCGGATTTTTAATTGCGGCGATAAAAATAATAAAAAGCAGACTCAAGCCGATTAAAATATCACACGCGACTTTAAACATTTTCCGCCAAAATTTTTTCTTTTTTAAAAAACCGGTTTCGGTTTTTATTTTTAATATAAAGTCGTTCGAAAAATAATCCCAATGAGGGATTACATCAAGCATATAGTGACTCGCAAAACCGAAGACGGCGGCCAAAAAATAATTCTGGGTTGTCGCTCCCAAAAGGCCGGAGACAATAATGTGTGAAACTAAAATCATTTGATAATGCCTATTATTTTATGCTAATTTTAACGCATGGGCAAATTTTATGTAACAACGGCTATTGATTATGTTAATGATACTATCCATATCGGCCATGCTTTCCAAAAAGTAATCGCCGATGTTTTGGCGCGCTATTATAGAATTAGATTAGGGGAAAACAATGTTTTCTTTTTGACCGGAACAGATGAATATGGACAAAAAGCTGAAAAAGCCGCCAAAAAAGCCGGGATCTCTCCGAAAAATTTTGTAGATAAAATCGCCGTATCCGATCAGAAAGAACAGAATTCTCTGAATATCTCATATAATCGTTTTATCAGAACTACTGACCCGGATCACGTCAAGACGGTTCAAGAAATTTGGCGAAAAATAGATAAAAGCGGAGATATTTATCTCGGGGAATACAAGGGCATTTATTGCGAGGGCTGCGAAGCTTACTATTCAAAGAGAGATTTGGCAAACGGCAGATGTCCGTTTCATCCGGCGCTGGAAATCAAACAAATCACGGAAGAAAATTACTTTTTTAAATGGTCAAAGTACCGCGATTTTTTGGTTAAACATATTGAGTCGCATCCGAAATTTATTATTCCGCGAAGCAGAAAAAGCGAAATGCTGGAGTTTGCGAAGCGCATTGAAGACATACCCGTTTCCAGGACAAATTTTAAATGGGGGATTTCGGTGCCAAACAATCCGGAACAGATTATATACGTGTGGTTTGACGCGTTGACAAATTACGTTTCAGGAATAGGTTTTTTGAAAGACCGGCAAAAATTTGGGAAATTCTGGCCGGCTGACGCGCATATTTTAGGAAAAGACAATGCCCGTTGGCACGCTTTGCTTTGGCCGGCAATGTTAAAATCTGCCGGGATTAAACTTCCCAAAACTATTTTAATTAATGGCTTTTTGAATTCAAACGGGCGGAAAATCAGCAAATCCGCCGGCAATATTATTCGTCCGTCAGATTGGGTTGCTAAATTTGGAACCGACGCAGTCAGGTATTATTTGCTCCGATACACTGCTATCACAGAAGACAGCGATATATCAGAGGAGAAATTAAAAATCGCCTATAACGCGGACTTAGCCAAGGGTCTTGGCAATTTAGTCTCCAGGGTCTTAACTCTTTCCCAAAAAAATAAAGTTAAATTATTGAAAAATAAAACTTTCGCTTTAGAAATAAAAAAAACCGGACAGGAGTTAAATCAGTTGATTTCCAATTTTAAGCTTAACGAAGCGTTGGAAAAAATTTGGCGACTTGTCGCTTTGGGCAATAAATATATTGACAAAAAAAAACCTTGGGCGTTAAAACCGGAATCAAAGGAATTCAAAGAAATTATTGGTTCGCTTCTATTTTTAATTTCTAATATCGGGATATTGCTTTCGTCATTCCTGCCGGAAACTTCGGAAAAAATATCCAGACAGCTTAAAAACAGGAAAATTTCCGTTTTATTTCCTCAATTAAAATAATATAACAAATATTGTGTATAATGCAGGAAAAATTGAAAAAAAATGGCAGAAAATTTGGGAAAAATCCGGGATATACAAAATTAGGGACAAGGTAAAAAGTAAAAAGAATTTTTATCATTTAGTGATGTTTCCGTATCCATCGGGTGATCTTCATATTGGTCATTGGTATAATTTTGCGCCGGCTGACGTTTATGCGCGACTTAAGAAGATGCAGGGTTTTAATGTTTTAAGCCCCATTGGTTTTGACGCTTTCGGCCTGCCGGCTGAAAACGCCGCCATTAAAAATAAAATCCATCCGCGAGCTTGGACTTATAAAAATATTTCAGTAATGAGAAAACAGCTTAAATCAATGGGGGCAATCTATGACTGGTCGCGGGAAATTATCACCGCCGACCCCGATTATTATAAATGGACTCAATGGATGTTTCTGAAAATGTATGAAGCCGGTCTGGCATACAAGAAGAAAACCCTGGCAAATTGGTGCCCGAAAGATCAGGCAGTTTTAGCTAACGAGCAGGTTATTGACGGTAAATGCTGGCGCCATCCGGACACTTTAGTAATTCAAAAAAAAGTTGATCAGTGGATGTTTAGAATTACGGATTATGCCGAAGAATTAATAAAAAGTTTAGAAGAATTAGATTGGCCGGAGCATACCAAATTAATGCAGAAAAACTGGATAGGGAAGTCCGAGGGAGCAATAGTTAAGTTTAATTTGCCAAAAACCTCCGAAGTCGGACTTCGGAGGTTTCCAATAGAAGTTTTTACAACGCGGCCGGATACGCTTTTTGGAGCAACTTATATAGTTCTTTCTCCGGACCATCCTTTGGTTGAAAAAATAACCGCCAAGGAACAAAAAGAAAAAGTTCGTCATTATATTACCAATACTCATCTAAAAACTGAACTTGAGAGAACGAGTTTAGAAAAAGAAAAAACCGGAGTATTCATCGGCGCTTACGCGATAAATCCTGTAAACGGTGGAGAAATTCCGATTTGGATATCGGATTACGTTTTAACAACTTACGGCACCGGCGCCATTATGGCCGTGCCAGCTCATGATGAACGCGATTTTGAATTTGCCAAAAAATTTAATTTGTCAATTGTACAAGTTATCGATCCGGGATGCGATTGGCCGAAAGATAAACCTTACACCGAAAGCGGGCTTTTAATAAATTCCGGCGAATTCACCGGTTTAGAATCGGCCGAGGCAAGAAAAAGAATAACCGAGTGGCTTAAGAACAGGGGGCTTGGCGATTTTTCCAAGCAATACAAAATACGCGATTGGATTATTTCCCGTCAGCGCTATTGGGGGGCTCCGATTCCAATTATATATTGCAAAAAATGCGGGATTGTGCCGGTCCCGGATAAAAATCTTCCTGTAAAGTTGCCGTCTCTTAAAAATTTCAAGCCGGCCGCCGGCGGCAAATCGCCTTTAGCGCGCGTGAAGAGTTTTATAAATACTAGATGCCCGAAGTGCCAAGGTAAAGCTACCAGAGAGACCGATACTATGGATACCTTTATTGATTCTTCCTGGTATTTTCTTCGTTATGCTGACCCAAAAAATAAAAAACAATTTGCGAATAGGCAAAAATTAAATTCTTGGTTGCCGGTCAATATGTACATCGGCGGCGCCGAACATGCAGTTTTGCATCTTCTTTATTCAAGATTTTTTGTAAAAGCTGTAAAAGACCTTGGATATTTAGAGTTTAATGAACCATTTATGGCTTTGCGTCATCAAGGGATAATTCTTGGCATTGATGGTCAAAAAATGTCTAAATCAAAAGGCAATGTGATTGATCCAGATGATTTAGTTAAAAAATACGGCGTTGACACGGTGAGAATGTATTTGTGTTTTATGGGTGAATACAGTCAGGGCGGGCCTTGGAGCTCTACCGGTATTTTGGGGATAAAAAGATTTTTAGACAAGATATGGCGTAAATTTCTCTCTCTTCGGGAGATGCCCCGCAGGGACACAATTTCAGAAACTGACGAAAAAATTCAAATATTATTAAATCAGACCATAAAAAAAGTGGGGGAGAATGTTGAGAATTTCCGTTTTAATACGGCTATAAGCGCCTTGATGATTTTATGGAATAAGTTTGAAAATCAAAATTTTGCAAAAGACACCGCAGAAACATTTTTGAAACTTTTATCTCCATTTGCGCCGCATTTGGCAGAAGAATTATGGAGTAAACTCGGAAATAAAAAATCAATTCATCTTGAATCGTGGCCAAAATATAATCCCAAACTGATCAAAGAAGAAGAGCATGACCTAATTATTCAAATTGACGGCAGATTGCGCGACAGGATAAGAATTTCAAAAGGGTTAGAACGTGCCGAGATCGAAAAATTGGCGTTAACTCGCGATATCGTTAAAAAATATATTAAAGGCAAGAAAATAAGAAAAATAATATTTGTCCCAAATCGATTAATTAACATCGTATTATAAATATTAGTATTATAATCATCTAGGGTTGAAAATATAAGCTATAGCATTTATTTTAAACTTTAAATAATTTGTGATATGAGAAAAAATAAAATAGGAAAGGATCTATTGAGATACTTAGCCTTGGGAGGGATTATAACCGTGGCTATGTTTTCTCCTATAGGAGGGCCTAAAATAGCTAAAATTCTCCTAAGACGGCTCAAGTATAAAGTTAAACAATTAAAAAATAGTGCCTACTATTTGAAAAAGAGGGGATTCATTGAATTTATAAAAGAGGGCAACAGTGAAATCACGGTGAAGATTACCGATAATGGAAAGAAATATTTAAAAGCTTTTGATATTGAGAATATGACATTAAATAAGCCTGCGGAATGGGATAAAAAATGGCGGCTGGTGATTTTTGATGTACCGGAAAAACATAAAAAGGCGCGCGAAGCTTTGAGGCGCAAGCTCAAAGATCTGAATTTTATTCGACTGCAAGATAGTGTCTGGGTGACGCCTTATCCTTGCGATGATGAGATAAGGTTTTTAAGGGAAATTTTCAATATTCCGTTTAATGTCGATGTTTTTATCACGCAAGATTTGAAACATCATGAGATTAGGTTGAAAAAATACTTTAATCTTATTTAAATATTTTTATCCGGCGCAGTTTATTATACATGCTATAGCATGTATAATAAACTAATGATTCATGAGGAGCATGAAGACACATCTTGTCGTAGCAAACCGGCTTCAAAATTACGTTAATACACTTTTCACTTAATTGCCGAATTTTAGCTCTGGTAGCCACCTTTCAGGCGGAAAGATGATTTATATTTTTGGCAATTTTACGTAAGTTTTGTTAAATTTAAAAACGAGATTGATTTGTATGAGTGAGAGATGAGCGAGAAATCGGTTTGGGTTCAAGTGAGCGGCGTTTTAATTCCGGAAGCTGTTTATGGGTTAGTCTTTTTTATATTTTTTTAGATAGATACAATCATATAAGAATCATTTCAGCTGTTTTTGGATAAACCAAAAACCATATTATTGGCGATGAAGGAAAGAATTGCCGAGAAACTGCCAAAGATCCCGAAATTATTCAAACAAATTTTAAACCAAAATAATTTTAAAATGGCAAAATTGCGAAAACCTTCCAAGATTAATGAGCGCCTTATGGATTCGTTTAGTGGTGATAAAAGAGAATTTTTTTATTGCAACATTATCGTTCATTATATCTTTCGGGTTATTTGATAGCAGTTTATTATAAATGCTATAGCATTTATAATAAACAGATTTAGGATATGTAAATA
>ERZ1292623.5211-Hain-H51-01um-R1-5211-length-10426-cov-4_pt1 | contig 10032 bp, 16 predicted proteins | sample MGYA00564398_ERZ1292623 | MGnify/ENA primary metagenome ERZ1292623 (study PRJEB36523, sample SAMEA6512633) | groundwater metagenome | collected 2019-01-07 | study: AquaDiva: Metagenomics assemblies of 32 groundwater samples
ATTTAGTTCAGCAACAATATCATATTCACCATAAACAGTATTGATGTTCTTAATAAATTTCAATTGCTTCATCATATTAAACACGCTCTTTAATTTAGTCTGCCTTACACCTATAATTGCATACATCTGCATTCATATCCCCTCCGTTTTTGGTTTACGAACTTATATTCTAAAGTATAGTTAAGTTTATATATAAGATTCACCTATATTGTTAATATAAAACTAATACACTATATATATTTAGTGAAATTAGTGAGGGTATTTACGTAAACTTAATGGAGAAACACATGGGATTTAGGAAAATCATAGGATTCGGGGGAAATTCGTTTGTAATCAGTCTTCCAAAAACATGGATAACATCATTAGGATTAAAGAAAGGAGATCTAGTAAGCATAAATGAAGATGATGAGCATGTATTAAGAGTAATGCCAGAAAATGTAAAACCAGTAAAACAAAAAACAGAAATAACATTAGAATTTACGAATATACAACACTTAAAATCGCAACTAGTTTATACATACATTACTAATTATGATACAATAAATATTGTAGGAACAGGATTAGATAAACATATTTCAGATATAAGAAGAGAGGTACAGAATTTTGTAGCATTAGAGATAATGAACTATACAGACAAAAATATTGTATTAAAAGATTTCCTGAACATAACAGATATTTCAGTATATGAAGTAATAAGAAAAATTGACAGATTAATATTATTAATGGCAGATGATACAAGACAGATAATAAAGGGAGATAAAAGCAAAGACTTATTTGAACAGATAGAACAAAAAGAAATGGACATAAACAAACTATGCAACTTAATATTCAAAGTTTCAAAACTATCATTCAATCCAGTAGATAGGAATACACTAAAATTAACATTAGATGATGTATTTTATTACTGGGAATTAGCATTATTCTTAGAAAAAGTTGCAGACCAAATAAAAAGAATACCGAGATATGTAAAAGGACTTCCTATAGATGAAGATCTAATAAAAACTTATAATAAGCTGATGGATCATTATTCTATGGTAATGAAAGCAAATTTCCTAAAGAAAGTGGATCTTGCAGTACAGGTAATGGTAAACAAGCAACAGATAGCTGAAGAATGCGATGAACACAGACAGAAATTATCCAAGGATTATGGATTAATAATAGAAAAAATGAAAACAATGAATACAAACATAGGAAATCTAGCAAAAGTATTGTTGAAATTATCTAAATCTTAAAGTTTATTATATCCTAACATAAATCTTTTTAGAACATCTAAAACTATTATTGGATTTCTTGGATCAATTAATCTAGATTTCTTACTATTATCTTCTTCTTCATCTGAGTAAAATCCTAATATCTCCTCAAGATGTGCTCTTGCATGTTTAGGGTCAGGAAGCCCTTTAAGAAATTTTATTATATCTTCTATAGGTGCATTAACGAACTTTTCTATTATAATATTAACATAAATATCCCTTTCTAATCCTTCTAAAATATTTTTCATACTTTTCAATCTTTCTATATCTGAAGGTTTAGTACTCTCTTCATCAGGTAAATATCTTTCAATATATTTTTTTAATGTTTCGCTATATTTAACTGAATTTTTCATGCTCATCTGAAATGCTGGAGAAAGATGTGTAAAATCATTAGCAACAATCCTATACCATTGTCTTTTTTCAGTCTTATCATTTTTATATTCTAAAATACTAATAGATGTATTATCAAATTTTTCTTCAATACGCCTATTTCTTAAATTTTGTCTTAGACATCTTTGATATAGTGCAGTAATCCTTTTTGATGAAGATATTAATAGTAAACGTTTCCTGCCATTTGCTTCATATTGTGGTATAATCTCTTCTCTAATCCAACTAGATATCTCATCTGCGCATTCTCTATAAGTCTGTGCATTTTCAGCTATCCTAAAATCTGGATTCCTATAGAAAGCTTTCTGTAACTCTGTTGTATTCAATACATCTTTTTTTTTCTTTCCTTCAGCTTCACCATAATCTATTTCCGATAATGCATTTACATATTCTATCTTTGATGGTTCATAGCCTGCAATATCACCAACTATCTCAGCTGTCTGTCTATGACGAAGCAAAGGTGCTGAGTATATCTTATTACACATAACCTGATCTTGATTCAATCTCATACCTAAAAGAACTGATTGCCTTATTCCAAGAATATCTAATGGTGCCCTCGGATGCCTACCCCCAATAATTGTTTCATCTGAGTTAATAATACTCTTAGCGTGTCTAATAACCATTAATTCTAGTGTCATGTGTTTTAAAAGAAAAAAAAACTTATAAAGCTTAGCTATATACTATAAATTTTTGAGCGTAAAAAACCCTAGAAAAAGCTCACTCTTGAGCGCTATAATTTTTTTACTTTGTCAAAGTTGTTGTAGCAGTAGTTACAAAGGTAGGCATATAATCCCTCTTTCTTAACTTTGTAGTCTGCAAAGTCGTCACAGTAATCACACTTCTTTGACTTAGTTGCTTTAATCTGTGGCTGCATACTAAGAAATGAATTTTTCAGTAGATAAACTTTTCTAGACTATACTATCTACTTCTTCTGACAGACAAAAAGAATATGGTCACGTTCAAAAGGATCAAGCTCTCTTTTATCAATAATTTTTAATCTAGTGCTAAGTTTTTCTTCTACTTCACGGAAAATCTTTCTAGGATTCTGAGTAACATCAATACTTCTTGATTTGATTGCAATTACAACATAACCTTTAGGATTAAGGAACATCAAATTCTTGAATAAAATTTCTACTTGAATCTTCTGAGCTATATCCTGGAAAATGATATTAACATTAGTTATCCTATCTTTATAAGTTTCAGGTTTGTTAGCATCAGCAAGAATAGGAATCATATTTTTTCTTTCTTCACATATCATGTATAAGTCACGAACAACACGAGGGGCAAAATCAAGACAAAAGACAAGACCATTATTACCTACAATATCAGATACAAAAGATGGAGTGTAACCATGAGATGCTCCAAGATAAAGAATATTTTCATTTTGCTTAATAGGCATGAATGATATTTTTTTAACAATAGAAGCTGCTAATTTAGACCTAGTAGGATTGAATTCCCTATATTCAACATTATCAACATTAAATAATCTCTCCTTGAAAAAAGCTTTACCAGGAGTCAAATTTTTAGTAACAAGAATCCTTCTATTCTTATCTTGGATGTTAAAAACGTTGTCAAATTTTAAAGTTTCAAGTTTCATGTTAAAAAATAAAATATGGGATATTATTAAAGGCTTACTATTCCTCTCTCTTCATCTCTTTTCTTCCACATATCTTTGGCAGCGTTTAAATCTAATTTGTAACTTCCGTATGCTCCTTCATTATTGAAACTTTCCATTATGTCTACAGTTGTCTTTAAAACTTCTTCTCTTGACCTAGTAGCGTCTACTATAAAAGTATCTTCAGCAGCTAGCATTATAAGGTTGTTTGCCCAAAAACCTCTTTCTAAATATTCTGGGTGTTCTCTATCTTCGATTTTTCTTGATTCACCACTATCTTTTAATTTACGTTCCCACGCTACTTCATATGGTACGTAAAGGAAAATTGTTTTGCCTCTAATATAAGTTTGATCAATTTTCTGAATCAATAACCAGTTTGTACTATTATAAAAACTGTTTACTTCATTATCGGTAAATCTAGAACTTGTCAATACTTTTAGAGCTTGCGACTTTTCTGTTCCTATTAAACTCATATCCTTATGATATCTTCTTATGTATCCCTCTATTGTATCTAAATAACATCTTTCTCTAAATATTGTCATATGGCCATTTGCATATATCTGCCAACAATTATCTAAATGCATTCTTCTACTTATATTTTTTGCATCTAATTCATTTAGTGGATTGTTATTTGGATTTTTTTTTAGTTTTTGTCTTGCATCTTTAAACTGTTGATCTTCGCCTTCGTTTTCATCTAAATATACTAGTGGGTATCCTGTGCATGAAACACCATATTTTAGTCCTTCACTTAAATTACTTTTTCCACTTCCATCCAATCCTGTAATATTGAATGGACCTCTTGCACATATTTGGACTCCTTTTTGATTAAAAATATCAGTTTCGTTATTTCTTGCATATTTCCTAAATCCTCGAATCTTTTTTTTTAGCAAATGTCTATCTACATTTGATAATCTTTCTTTCATATTTTCAAATAATTGCTCTCTAGTAATAATTCCTTCAATATCCATAAAATTTACAAGTTCAATAAGGTTAAAAATATTTCTCTTATGTTGTCACTATATACTAGTATATGTAGTTTAGAGAATTACTTTCTAAAATAGTCAATCTTAACAGCTTTAGAAATCTCACTAGCAAGTTTACGAGCAACTTTACCCTTATTAACAGTCTCTTTAGAAATATCCTGGTGAGCTAAAATAACACCAAACTTAGGAGCCTTAGCACCAGTCTTCAAATGCCTAAAAAGAGCTTTCTCAGCACCAAGAATCTGAATAGTAGATGAAGGAAGTTCAGCAAGATGTTTAAAAGAACCAGCATGATCAACAAGGCGAGCACCAATCAAAAAACCAGCAACCCTGGATAAATTAGGACATTGTTCAGACATCAAATTCTCAAGATACTTTTCCTGAGATAACCTAAGAGCATTCAATTTCTCAGTTTCAGAAGCTATCTCAATAATTGAATTAAGATCAGAATCAGTCATAGCAATAGCCATATCCTCTTTAGTCTTAGAATAAACAGATTTCAATAAAAGATTCAAGTCTTCAGTACGAGATAATTTAGGAGCATAATAACCATACCTTTCCTTAAGGATAGCAAACAACTTGTTAATCATAGAAATAATTTCATCAATAGTATGAATAGACTGAATGATAAGAATATCTCTAGTAATACCTTCTTTCAAGCTTTGTTTAGTAAGCTTTAAGTTTAATTCACGCAAATCTTTCATAAAAAAACTAATAGAGATTTCTTTAAATAATTATCGAATCCAAAAAGGAAAAAGTTATTAATGACAATAAGAGGAAAAGAGTAATGCCACCATCATTTGATATAATAAAGAGGAACATAAACATAACAGAAGGAAATATAGAGCTTGAGAAGATATTCAAGGGAATAAAAAACAAGGCAGAAGACCTAGGATATGTATTCTTTGAGAAAGAACAGAGCAGCGGATCAAAAAAATACGGAGAGGAAAGGACATTCAAATTCTACATGGATAGGGAGATAGACCCATTCGCAAAAATAGAGATAAGCATAGAATTCAATTTTGATAGACTAGAGAAAGTAAAGACAAAGTTCATAGGAGATGGCATAGTAACATTTGTAACAAAAATACATCTTGATTACAAGAACAAATGGGGAAAGAACAAGACAGACAGATTCTTGTATAAACTATACCAAAAAATCATGAAATGGAAGTTTGAGAGTATGTACATAGTTCCTGGAGTGATAGAGGGAAACCAGTTATATGGATATATAAAAGATGAACTAGAAGAATATTCTTAAGGAAAGTTTTATTAATAAAGCTAACACAGAAGAGTTATGCCAAAAGAGGATACAATATTTGATGGTACAAAGATCAAATATTCAGGAAATTTTGATTATAAGGAAATCTACAAAAAACTTTATACATGGATAACACAACAAGGATATAGTAAACCATATGAATCAAAATACTGGGAAAAAGTAAAACCTGATGGGAAATTAGCAGAATTTGTATGGGAAACAAAAAAAGAGAAAGAAGATTATTTCCAATTCAAGATAGATATACAATTCACATTTGATGGATTAAAAGAGGGAGAGGGAGAATACAAAGGAAAGAAGATCAAATTAGACAATGGAAGGGCAGAAATAAAATTCAGCGCAACATTAATAAGAAATTTTAATAATAGCTGGAAAAATGAGAATGGATTAATGTTCAAGATATATGAAAAATATATAATACCTGATAAGATAGAAGAGGCAAAAATAGACTTGTATCAAGATACAAATAAACTTATAGAAGAGACAAAAAATTACTTCAACCTATTCAAATTTTAAAACAGAAAATGATATAATAAGGAAAAAGAGGAAAAATACATGGTACATACAGAAAAAGTAGTCAAGGACTTAGAGATTAATTATAGCGGAGTGTTTGATTTAAAAGAATTCCTTGATGTAGTAAAAAAATATTTTGAGAGAAATGATTATTTCCTTGATGAGAAATCATATGATACAAAAACAAAGGATGATACAAAAAATACATTCATGAGATGGCAGTTCGAAAGAAAATTAGATGATTACAATAAATCAGTAATAAAAATAAATATCAAAGTGAGCAACTATACAGAAAATTATCTTGATGGAAAAAAAGTAATCAAGGGAGATATTAATTTAAAAATAAATGCAGAACTAAACAGGGATTATGATGATCACTGGAAAGGACCGATGTGGAAGAAATTCTTCAGGTCAATATATGATCAATACATCGCAGAAGAGAGACAGGACAAAGTAAAAGGATCAATAAAAACATTAATAGAAGGATTAAGAAAAGATGTAAAGAAGTACTTCAACATCTAGCGATACATTTAAATATCATTAACAATCTTCTAAAAATATGAAAAGAATTGGCGGAAACAGAAGGAAGACTAGACATAAGATGTCAAAGAATGTAAGAGATAAAGGAAAGATAAGCTTACATAACTATTTACAGGAATTCAAAACCGGAGACAATGTCTGTCTAGTTGCAGAGCCAGCAGTACAGAAAGGAATGTATTATCCAAGATTCTATGGAAAAGCAGGAAAGGTAACAGGAAAGAGAGGAAATTGTTACGAAGTAAAGATCACAGATGTCACAATGGAAAAAACAGTAATAGTACATCCAGTACATTTGAAGAGACTATAAACATGGCTGATATAGAAATAGTAGAACAGAGAGCATTATCATTAGTAGATGTAAAAGAAGCATTAAACTTACATAAAGAAAAATTCAAAGAATTAAACTTCAGATCACAGAAAGTTGAAGGATACGTACAGGATTTTGCAGTAATAGACAAAGAAAAAGCATTAGAACTAGAAAAGAAATTATCAGAAGCAGTACAAAAATTAAAAGACAGGCATATAAAGAAAATAATAGATGTAATGCCAACTGACTTAAATCAATTAAAGACAGTATTCACAGGAGAGGCGATAAACTTAAAGCAAGAGGAACTAAAACAGATAGTTGATATATTAAATGGTCAATAGAATAATACTTAGAAGGGAAAATGGCAACGAAAGAAGAGCATGCAATAGTATTGGATTTTCTACCACATGGATATCCCTTCGATAAAAGACCTATACATAAAAAAACACCAATAGCACAAGCAATAGGTAAAACAAGTTTAGTATTATTAGAATTAGTACCAAAGAAAGAATTCTTTTTACAGCCACATGAGGAAGTATATATCGGTGAGGGTAAAAGAGATAAGATACATCATATAATAGGGAGAATAGGAACAAACAGATTAACAGAGACAGCAAAATCAGAACTAAATTATATAGTAGAAGAATTAGTAATAAAGAATGAACCCAAGTTCGTAGAATTCTTCAATAAGATAGGACCAATAAACACAAGAGTGCATCAATTGGAATTATTGCCTGGAATAGGAAAAAAACATATGTTAAGCATACTGGATGAGAGAGAGAAGAGACCATTTGAATCTTTCAAAGATATAAAAGAGAGAGTAAAATTGTTACCAGACCCAGAAAAAGCAATAATGAAAAGAATATTATTAGAATTGGAAGGAAATGAGAAACACTACCTATTTGTGAGAGGATAATAAAAACCTTTATAAATAAGACCCTAATTCTTAAGTGAAAATGACAGAACAAAAGCAAGAATTAAAGGCGTTCATAAGAGTTCTTAATACAGATCTAGATGGAAACAAGCAGGTCTACATGGCTCTAAGAAAAGTCTACGGAGTAAATTATTCATTATCAAATGCAATATGCAATTTATTAAAAATATCAAAGACAAAGAAGGCTGGACTTTTAACAGATGATGAAGTAAAAAGAGTAGAAGCTTCAGTAAAAGAATTACAGATACCAAAATGGATGATCAACAGAAGAAAAGATCTAGAAACAGGAAATGATCAGCACTTAATAGGTGGAGACTTAAAATTCGCAAAAGAATCAGATGTAAAAAGACTGAAGAGAATAAGATCATATAGAGGAATGAGGCATGCAATAGGACAGCCAACAAGAGGACAGAGAACAAGAAGCCACTTCAGGCATGGAAGATCAGTTGGAGTACAGAAACAGAAAGTAGCTGGAGCAACAAAGTCAGCAGCTAAGCCTGCAGCAGACAAGGGAGGCAAAGGCAAGAAGTAAAAATGGGAGATCCAAGAAAAAGAAGAAAAAAGTACAGTGGGCCAACGCATCCATGGAGAAGAACAAGAATAGAATCAGAGAATAAATTACAATCAACATACGGATTAAAGAATAAAAAAGAGATATGGAAAGCAAGTTCTGAACTAAGAAGAGTAAATGCACAAGCAAAAAAATTAATCAGAATAAGAGGAATAGGACAGGGAGTTCTAGAACAGAAACAATTACTAGACAGATTATACAAACTAGCATTAGTTGAAAAAGAGGCAACATTAGAGGATGTACTTGGGTTAGAGACAATAAATCTACTAAACAGAAGATTACAGACAATAGTATTCAAGAGAGGATTAGCATTAACAGCAGGACAGGCAAGACAGTTAATAGTACATGGTCATATAATGATAAATGGAGAGAAAATGACAGTACCTTCCTATATAGTAAGCAGAGATGAAGAGATGAATATAACATTCAATCCATTATCAACATTCGCAAATGCAGAACATCCAGAAAGATCAAAAGAAAAAAACAGAAAAGATAAAGCTGATGAGATAGCAAAAACAAAGAAAAAAGCAGAAGAATTAGGTAAAGGAGAAATTACTGAAGCTGAATTAGAAAAAATAGAGAAAGAAGTAGGCGGAGTGGAGACAGTAAAAGCATAAAAATGGCAATGAACGATAAATTAAGATGGGGAATAGCACATATCTATTCAAGTTATAATAATACAATAATACACATAACAGATATAACTGGAAGTGAGACATTGGGAAGAGCATCTGGTGGGATGGTAGTAAAATCACACAGAATGGAATCTTCACCAACAGCAGCAATGAATGCAGTAAAAATAGCAGCTGAACAGGCAAAAGAAAAAGGAATAAATGCATTACACATAAAAGTAAGAGCACCAGGCGGGCATAATGGACCAAGCAATACAGGACCTGGAGCAAATGCAGCTGTAAGATCATTATCAAGAAGCGGATTCAGAATAGGAATAATAGAAGATGTAACAACATTCCCAACTGATACATGCAGAAAAGCTTACGGGAAAAGGGGTAGGCGTGTCTGGGGATATCCTTAGATTATACATTTTTTTATTCAAAAATTTATTCTACATTTTTTAACGAAAGATTTATAAAAACTGAAATTAATTATAATAACTTATAGGGGAATGGGATCTGACGAACCCCGTGCTTGACACGGTTATTAGGATTGACGAACCTTCTTACCCTATTTCTTTTTTAATCTTTTAATATTAACTAAAGTATCTATAATTAGGCTTAGTTTATATTCTTTTGAATATTTTTTTAATTGTCCCTCTTTAACAATTTTGTTATTTCCTACATTCTTTACTAATCTTTCAAAATTAGAGTATTGATTATCATCTATTGAAATAAATATTAAGGAATCACTATTATTCTTTAGAAATTCCACTAAATCTGCGTAGATTTCTAGTGTATGTCTTATTTCTGTAATCTTTAGTTTTAAAAAACTTTCAATTATTTTATTCTCTTCAATTATCCTTCTTATAGAATTTAAATAAGCTTTCTTATATTTTAGTTCTCTATAATGTGAAAACTTTGAAATTTTTGGCATTATATTTACAATTTCCTCTTTTTTTATTATAAAATATCCTAAAACCTCTTCAGAATAATCTATAAAAATATAATAATCAAAATCACTCATTAATTAATTTTTATT
>ERZ1292623.5535-Hain-H51-01um-R1-5535-length-10032-cov-5_pt1 | contig 10032 bp, 10 predicted proteins | sample MGYA00564398_ERZ1292623 | MGnify/ENA primary metagenome ERZ1292623 (study PRJEB36523, sample SAMEA6512633) | groundwater metagenome | collected 2019-01-07 | study: AquaDiva: Metagenomics assemblies of 32 groundwater samples
TGCCTTTTGCTTCTTATTTGTGGCTCCGGCTGCCTATTCAGCCTGGACAACTGATTTAACCCCCCCAACTACCACAATTACTGCAACCGGAACAAACTGCAATCCTTCCACAGCAACCTCTACAACTTCATCAGCTATTAACTGTCCTACAGGCACAACTGTTAGTATCACAATCGGGTGTGTCAATGAAACCTGCCAACAACCGGAATACAAATTCTCTTCAACTGACTGGGGTATCTATTCAGCTCCTCTGGCAACAAACTTACCCACCACAGTTAATGCCAGGGGTCTAGATAATGCCGGCAATAAAAGCACTAATAACCCAAGTTTAACTATCAATTTCCAAGCCACCTTAACAGTTACTATAGCAGGTACAGGAACAGGAACAGTAGCTTCTTTCCTTGCAGGTATTAACTGTGGAACTGACTGTACAGAAACTTACAATCATGGCACATCTGAAACCCTTACAGCCACTCCTTCTTCAAATTCTGTCTTTGCCGGATGGTCCGGGGCATGCAATGGTCCTGCCACAACCTGTACAGTTACCATGGATGCTTCCAAGAGTGTTACTGCTACATTTAATCCTAGCTGTGTCTCTAATACGGGCCAGGCCTGTAATCGCAATGCTTGTGGAGGAACAGGAACGTATCAATGTGATGGAAGCTGTTCTGCACCAGCACCAGCTAATCCTGCTAACTATGGCCAGGCCTGTACAAAAACTTCTTCGCCAAATGCCTGCGGACAAACCAATACCACCAGCGGCACGTTTCAGTGTGATGGAAGCTGCAGTGCACCCACTCCCTCAACTCCTGCTAATCCTGCCAACTATGGCCAGGCCTGTAATCGCAATGCTTGTGGAGGAACAGGAACGTATCAATGCGATGGAATCTGTTCTGCACCAGCCCCATCCATACCTCCGGCGCAAACTCCTCCTGCCTGTAGGACAACAGGCGGAACTGTAAACGATGGTCAGTGCGGAACTACCACTTATACAGCCAACTGTTCTGGGGTTTGTCAGAATGATCAGTGCATTCTGCCCCCTACTGTTGATTTGCAAGTTAACAACTCTAATGATCTTGCGACTATTGATTATGGAGGCACTGCTGACCTTTCATGGTCTGTCACAAACAACCCAACCTCATGTAGCGCTGATTTATCCTGGTCAGGTCCAAAATCAGTTCCAGCAGCAGGATTAAAAGAACATGAATTTATAACAAACCTAACTGGCCCCACAACTTATACATATAGAATTACCTGTTACAACGCGGCAGCACCTAATGGAGTTTCAGATTCTGTCCAGGTAAATGTTTTAGGTCTTTGTAGTGCCACTCCAAATTGTACCAACCAATCATGTAATGCCCTTCCCAATACCTGCGGTCCTCCTGATAACGGAACTCAAAACTGTACTTTAACTACCCTTCCAGGTCAAAGTGCCTGTACCTCAACCCAAGCAATTCAGCCGTGTACCACTGATAATTGTACTACCTCGCAAGGCTACAGCTGTAATAATGGAACTTGTGCCCTACCTATCTCTGGTTCCTGTTCACCAACTCCCGCAACTACTATTACCAACGAACCAATAACTTGGAGCACTTCAAATATCTCAGGAGGTATAGGAAGATATGGATATTTCTGGTCCGGAACTGACAACTTATCAGGATCAGGCTCAACTGTTACCAAATCCTATTCTACAACAGGACCAAAGAGTGCAAATGTAACTGTCAGTTCAGGCTCGCAAACAAAAAGAATTGATTGTTCCCCCGCGACCATCAATACACCACCTCCCTGTACTGAAACTCCGATAAATTGCACTCAAACCTGTGATGCTCCGTCCAATACCTGTTCTACAAATAACGGAACGATAACCTGTACTTTAACAGAACCTGGCAACTGTACGCAGGTTCCAACTTATCCTTCCTGTACTGTTGATACTTGTAACGTTGGGGCAAGCTGCACCAATGAGATATGTATTCCAACTGTCAGATGTTCTGTTACTCCTTCTACACCGCCGGATCTAGCTGAGTTAGGGCGACCAGTTACCTGGACTGCCCAAGCATCAGGCGGGAGCACCCCCTATACATACATATGGTCAGGAGAGAATTTATCAGGAAAAACCGGAGAGCAAGTTTCCATAGCTTATGTAACAGTGGGAGAGAAGAGAGCATCTGTTATCGCAACCGACTCTATAGGCAGATCAAGCGTGCAAACAGATTGCTTTAACTCTGTTTTGGCAGTCTTCTCCTCCTCCAAACCAAAAATTCAGACAAGGGAAGGTGATGTGCATACTCAGGAACAGATTAATGTCCCGGGAGGACAATGATAAATAAGTTGATAGTTTTCCTGATTTTTGCATTATTTATACTACTAACTACTGACTACCAACTACCAACTACTTTTGCCCAAACAGGAAGTTGTAGTCAGGATACTCAAAATCCTGTTTTTAGTGGAGGTTTAATAACAAGTCCGGGCGGAGGTTCCGGCTGCAGCACTGATACAGGCGTTTATGTATTTGATGAGAAAATTAAATTTCTATCCTTTAGAATTCCAACATATGATGAATTAAAGTCAATTTATTTTGATCAATCCAAGGCTAAAAATCGTTTAACCTATGTTGCCGGAGATTTAAATGTATCTGGAAACACCGGTAACCCAGGAGTCAGGATTATTTTTGTAGATGGGAATCTAACCATTAGCCAAAATTACACTTATGGAGATGGTTCAACCGGCACTGTTTTTGTGGTTAAAGGAAATATTAATATTGACCCAATCGTCACCCAAGTGGATGGTATTTTGATCTCCGGGGGAACAATTTATACAGCAGGAGCAGGTTGTACTACCAGTGATCCACAGCAATTTAACCAGCAGCTTGTGATAAACGGTTCGCTCATCAGTCTTAATGAAAATAAACCAATCCAGTTTTGCAGGAATTTGCAGGGAAATAATGCCACTCAACCAGCTGAGCTTATTAACCATCAGGTAAAATATCTTGTTATTTTAAAGGATTTATTCTCAGAAACTTTCCAGAAGTGGTCAGAAATACCTTAATTCACTTCCCAAAATTACGCTTTTGATTTTGGTACCATAAAATTGCCCGTTTTAGTGCTTCCCCATCAAAATCCGGCCAGAGAGTCTTTGTAAAATAAAGTTCTGAATATGCTGTTTGCCAAAGCAGGAAATTTGAAAGCCTCACCCTTCCCCCTGTTCGAATCACCAATTCCGGATCTGCCAGACCGTTTGTATAAAGATGTCTTTCAACAACGGCATTGTTAATTCTATTTACATCAACTCCCTCCCTAATAATATCTTTTATAGCATCAAGGAGCTCTTTTTTCCCCCCATAATTGAGAGCGATATTTAGTTTAATAGATTCATTTTTAATATAAGTTTTTCTAATCTCCGCAATGATACGTTTTATAGTTCCTGGAAGCCCCCCAAGCTCTCCTAAAATAGTTACCTTAACACCATTTTGCATCATTTTTTTAAGTTTAGTCTGATAACCTTGCCTCATGAGATTAAAAAGCCCTAAAACTTCTCTTTTGGCTCTCTCATGAATATTTTCAGTAGAAAGTGCATAAACAGTTACTGCCTCTATCCCCAATCTTTCAGCAGCCTCTACCACCCGCTCCAGGGCATCAGAGCCGGCCTCATGGCCTTTGATATCATCAACTCCATGGGACCTGGCCCAGCGCCTGTTCCCATCCATAATAATGGCTATATGCTTGGGAATATGGTCTTTATCTAACCCGTTGGTTTTCATCATTCCATTGTTTTTTCTGGTCCCTGGTTTATATGAACATCAATAAATTTTTCTATTCTTTCCACCTCACTCACTGTAAGTCCTGAGCTTGTCGAAGGATCAAATTTATCAAGATAAATCCAAGCAGTTAGAGCAAACTTTGTATCCAAATTTACTCGAGGGACCACGATTAACTTTCTTTGTTTCTTTTTCTCATAAATCTTAGCAAGTTGGTCACGCCTGTTTTTACATTCCTCTGATAATTCTGCACACTTATAACTCATAATCACATACCCGTGTTCAAGCGAATGAACCAAATTCCGATCATCTTTAGGCTCGGTATACACTCCGGCTCTTACCCATTCCTCATAATGTTTACCCGAGGTGGGAGGATTAGAATTATAGTCAACTTTTTCTCCAACCGGCACATGTCCTCTTCCTAAATCAGAGAGTTTTTCTCCAGGCAGAGGTTTGCTGGACTCAATAAAAAGCCAAATAAGAAAGACTGTAATTAAAACTGTGATTACCCCTCCGATAATCAGAAATTTCTTATTCATTTCAATAAATTATCTATGGCGGATTGAAAAGCGGTGTAGGGTTGAGCTCCAACTAGAATATTACCCTCTATTGTGCCAGTACTGTCGGATTTGCCAATAAAGAAAGTCGGCGTACCGCTTGCCCCGGCCGCAGCTCCATCAGCAATATCTTTTTGCACCTCATCTTTATATTTTTCAGCCTCCACACAACTTTTGAGGTCATCCCCATTAAGGCTTAAATCAGAAGCAATAGCATAAACTTTATCCTTTGATAAACCATTACCATTTGATGTAGTTCTTTTGAATATTTCATCATGGAATTTAAAATAAACACTGTCTCCCCCCTGGTCTCTTGCGCAATTTGCCGCGATAGCTTCAACTGTTGCCATTGGATCGTGAAAAGGCAAAGGATAATCTCTATATACTAATTTTACTTTTCCCGTATCTATATAATCTTTCTTTAAGTTGGGATAGGTTTCGTCAAAATGCCTTTTACAAAAAGGGCACTCATAATCTGAGAATTCAATTAAGGTAACCTGAGCATTTTTCTCTCCCAAAACCGGATCATCATCAATAGAAACTTTGGCAGAGGTAGGAGCTGGGGCGCCTGGAGCCTGGGGTTGAGGAGGTAACTCTGCCGGATTTCCAGTTACACCAACCTGTTTCCCCGGCTGGTTAAAGCTTAATAAACTTTTTCCAGCTTCTGGTTTATTAATAGTTACTACACCATTTGCCCAAAGGATAGTAAATCCAATAATTAAAGCGCCTATTAGAATTGAAACCGGAGTTGAATGAAGCGGGTTGAGGCTTTTTTCCATTGACTTACTTTACAATGCTATCCTCCAAATTGTCAATTAGTATTTGTACAGCTTGCGCAATAGCATATTTTAATTTGGGTTTCTCGGAAGGCTCAAATGCATCTAGAACAAATTTTTCAGGATCAGAACCCTTACCAATACCAATGCGGACTCTTGTAAATTGATCTGTTCCCAGGGCCTCAATGATAGATTCCACTCCATGATGGCCAGCAGCAGAGCCCCCCATTCTAACCTTAATTTGCCCAAACTTGAGATCAATATCATCATGGATTATTATTATGTCTGACGGCCGAAGACTGAAAGCTGACGACAATAACTTAACTGCCATACCTGAATTATTCATGTATGTATTTGGCTTCGCCAACACAAGGGTATAGTTAATTTTCATAATATTTGATTTCAGTTTGTCATTTTGTTTCCAACTAACCCCTATACCCTTTACCTTAGACCCTAACTCCTCCACCACCATAAATCCAAGGTTATGCCTGACCTTGGCATATTTTTCCCCAGGATTTCCTAGACCTACAACTAATTTCATGATAGTAATTGTACTACAGTCTCATCTGAGACTGGTTCAAATTCTTCGTAAAACTGGCCAACTGCTCTGAAAGCTTCAGGAGTTTCCAAAACCACTACTTTATCAACTTCGCTCGTCATCTTCTCCAATGCGTCGCTTGATGCTACAGGCAATGCCAAAATTACTTTTGCCCCATGCCTTTTTAAATATTTACAAGCTGCCAAGGCAGTTTCCCCTGTTGCCATCCCATCATCCACCAAAATCACGGTTTTCCTATCCACTTCGATTGGATGCTTCCCATTCCGGTAGACGTCTTCTCTTCTTTTTAACTCTTTCCACTCGTTCTCTATTATTTCCCCAACCTCCCCAGCTTCCCTTACTGCTTCTTCATTCCAGACCATCTCCCCATCCGGATCAATAGCCCCCAAAGCCAGCTCCGGCTGATTTGGTGCTCCGATTTTCCTAACCACAACTATATCTAATGGAAACTTCAAACTCTTTGCTACTTCAGCAGCTACTACAATTCCACCCCGGGGAATTCCAAGCACTAAATCCGCTTTTACATCTTTTAGCTTTCCAGCTAATAACTTTCCGGCAGAAGTTCTATCCTTAAAAAGCTTCATTTAGTCAAACAGCCCCAACTGTGGAACCTCAACCCAAATCTTAACTATTCCATAAACTCCATCATATCCCGGATCAATCACAATATTCCCTTTCCTCATTTTATCCACTCCTTCTGCAATCCTTGGACCAGACAGTTTTGCAATTTCAGATATTTCAGCTTTAGTTAAGACTTTTATTTCTCCTTCCAGATTAATTGCTAACTTTTTATATTCATTTAATACTTTTTGGCTTGTCGGAGTGGAGTGAAGCGCTTCCGCAATAATCTGCAAAAGCGGCACTAATTTTTTAAACCCCGGCCGGTTTAGGGTTTCACCACTTGGCCGTTTGGCAAGTTGTTCCACCCGGCTCATTACTCCCACTGTTAAAGACCTTTTGCATTTTGGACAAATTACTCCGTTCTTCTTTTCTTCATCCGGATCATATTTAACCAAACAGTTTCTGTGCCCTGTATAATAATATTTCCCCTCTTCAGGATAAAATTCAATTGTACCTGCAATTTTTTGGTCTTTAATTGCTCCGAACAACCCCGAATACCCTGAACTTAAATCCCCTTCTATTACCGTTGCTTCCCTACCCAGATTGGGAAGAGAGTGTGCATCAGAAAAAGACAAAATTGAACGATTATCAAGCTCTGTTATCCTCCAGTTCATGGCCGGATCAGAGGATATCCCTGTTTCTACTCCATAAACACGATCCGTTAAATCTTCAAAACACTCCTCCAGAGAGTCATAACCTGATTCTGACCCAAAAATACCAAACCAGGGGGTCCAGGCATGAGCCGGAATGAATAAAGCATTACTTGATGCATCCAAAGCCATTTGTAGAAGTTCTTTGGAAGAAATCCCCACAATTGGCCGGCCATCTGAAGCAAGTGTGGCTCTTCTTCCAAGCAGCGCTTTCTGAAACTTTTCAGCTGACTCAAAGCCGGGCATAAAAATTAAGTTATGAATTCTTCTGCCTCTCCCCCCGTGAGAATACATTGAAGCTATTTCGACAGTGAGGACAAATTTTATTTCAGACCCATCATGGCTTAAAAACCCTGAACCATCATCCTTCAGTTGACTCTTTAGCTCTGCCAGCCAAAGGGGATGTAAAAAATCCCCTGTTCCTAAAAGATTAATTCCTTTATATTTGGCCCAAGAAACCAGATTTGGAATATTTAACTGCGGCGAACAAGCTCTGGAAAATCTGGAGTGAATATGTAAATCAGCTACATACATTGGCCTATTTTAACACACACTAACCTTTTTTGAACTGCTGATGGTACATTTCAATTAGCTCTCCCGGAGAAACAATTTTAAACCCCTTAACCTTACCTTGTAATACCAAAATATGCTTTTTATCAAGGGTTACTAAAAAATCCGCGTTTTCCTCCTGGGCTGAAGCTAAAACATGAGCGTCCCCGGGATCTATTACAACAGCTTTAAACTTATTAACCAAATTTATCTTAGGTGGTCGGCAAATGTTACGAAAAATTTTTTTAATACTACTGTAAACTTCTTCTTTGCTAAATTTAATTCTGCTGGCATTCCTCAGCGCCTCATCAACAATAACCTCACTGGCTATGCCTGCAATTTTATTTTGTTTGCACCAAAAAAGGATTTTCCCAGAACCTCCATTTGGAGAACTTAACCCTGCTAAAATAACAGAAGCGTTCAATAAAACAATCGGTGTTTTTTTATTCAACTAAATCAATCCCTTTTTTCTTAAAGCTTTTGTCTTCTTTTTATCAAGCTCAAGAAATTCATTAATCTCCTCTGAGTTATAACTTCTGACAGGAAAATTAAGGGTGCGGAGAGGTTCTAAAATTACTCTTCCCCTCCCTTCTATCACCCTAACCAGGCTATTTTCTTCAAGATTTAACTTTTGACGCATCTTTTTAGGAATTGTCATAAGACCTTTTGCCTGCATTTTTACAATATCCGTACTTAAAATTTGCATAGATTCCTTCTTTCCAACTTTCCATATTATGGAATATTTTATAATAAAAGTCAAGCTTTATTTTTTAAACTGCTGATGGTACATTTCAATTAATTCTTTAACAGTTGTTGCATCTTCGGCTTTTTTGTCAGCTTCGCGGAATTTTATCAGCCTTGGAAACCTTAGGGCATAACCTGCGGTATGAATTGGGCTTCTGGTTATTTCATCTGCCAAAACTTCAATTACAATCTCCGGAGCAATCCAGACAGATGGAGTCAAAATAGAATTTACTCTAACCGGTTTTTTACTGACCTTAATTTTATCTGCCCTCCTTCTAATTTCCCTAAACTCTTCATCTGTTAAACCAGTGCCTATTTTACTAACTGTCACAAATTCATCTTTTTTATCATCATACACCCCAACCAAGAGTGCCCCTGCCCCAAAAGCTGCCCTTTTCCCTCTACCATAGATGTAGCCCAAAATTACACAATCAATTGTGTCTTTTAGTGCCCCGCTAGAATGTCTCTTTAGCTTTACCCAGTTAAAATTCCTTGCCCCTGCTTCATATTTGCTGTCCAATCTTTTAACCACCAAACCTTCCAAACCCTCGGAGATACTTTCATCCAAAAGTTCCTGCAACTTTTTAGCCGTTTCAACCATGATTCCGGGTTCAGGAAAAAGCACTTCCCCATCTACAATGGTCTCTTTTAAAACTGCCAGCCGATTGGTTAAGGGCTTATCAATTAAAGATTTGCCATTTTTGTACAAAATATCAAAACAAAAAGCCTTCAGGGGAATTTTTTTGGCCATTTCCTCAATGCCGTATTTTCTTCTTCTTTGGGTTGTTTCCTGAAATGGTAAAAACTCACCGGAGCTTGGATTAAATCCAATTGCTTCGCAATCTAAAATAGCAGACTTAGCTTTAATTTGCTTTTTTGCACCCTCAATAATCTCAGGAAACATTGGGGTAGTTTCCTCCAGGTTTCTGGAAAAAAGCCTGATTTTATCCCCGTCCTTGTGAATCTGAACCCTAAAACCATCTAATTTGCGCTGAGCATTAACTTTAACCATTTTTTCTATTACTTTTTCAGCAGTAGGTAACCTTTCTGCAAGCTGTGACCTGATTGGCCTTCCAACCGCAACTCGCAATCCCTGAACTCCTTTAAGCCCCCTGCTCCACAAAACCTCTCCAATTAACCCTAAATCCGAAACCCGATTATAGGCAGTTTCCAATATGGGTCGCTTGGCTCTGTCCCGAGTGTAAGCAAGGGAAAATGCATCCAAAATCGTTGGATCTCCAATTCCCAAACGGGATACACCCAGCGGCACTCGAACTAAATGCTTGGCAGATACTCCATCCATTTTTTCCAAAATACCTGCCAGTAAACCAATCTTTTTTTCAACAGTCCCCTCGCCCTGAGTCTTTGCAATTTCAGTTAAGATATTAAACACATCTCCTACCGTCAACTTTGAACTTTGAACTTTGAACTTTGAACTTAAGTTTTGCGCTGCTAACCCTATATCTCCCAACTTTCCATAAAGTTTTAAGACATCATCTTTTGTAGATCCATAGGCTTTCGCCAAAGCAGCAGCCACCAGTTTTTCACTCATTCCCATCTCAACAGGTTCATAAAATGGCGCCACCCTACCTTGCAATAAGTAGCTGACCTGACCGATTTCATCCGTCTTAATCTCTTTAAATAAATCACAAAGAATATCAATCAAAGCAAGCCTAGATGAGGTTCCTTCAAGTTTTTCAAAGTACTCAGAAAGTTTAGCAAATGTCATATTTAATTCATTTCAAAACGTACGTAGCTTTTTTGGTCCCTCCTGCTTTTTTAACAAGACCTTTTTGCCGTAAAAATTTAAGTTCTCGCAAAA
>ERZ1292623.314-Hain-H51-01um-R1-314-length-53925-cov-13_pt5 | contig 10030 bp, 8 predicted proteins | sample MGYA00564398_ERZ1292623 | MGnify/ENA primary metagenome ERZ1292623 (study PRJEB36523, sample SAMEA6512633) | groundwater metagenome | collected 2019-01-07 | study: AquaDiva: Metagenomics assemblies of 32 groundwater samples
GGATGTAGAACATTTTGACCAACTTCTTTTTTCATCCTTTCAATCTCTTTTATTGGAAAATCGGTTAAAAGTTGAAGATAGTGCCAAATTACCGTGTCTGGAATAGACATAATTTTGCCGTACATCTTTGAAGAAATTTCTTGAAGGCTAATATAATTACCTAAAGACTTACTCATTTTATTCACTCCGTCTGTCCCAAGTAAAAGAGGGATGGTCATAATGTCTTGTTGAGGTACGTTATATTTTTTTTGAACTTTCCGACCCATTAAAAGATTGAATTTCTGATCGGTTCCCCCAATTTCCAAATCCGCCCTTAGCGCAACGGAATCATACCCCTGAAGCAAGGGATAAATAAGCTCTTGAATGCTAATATCTGTATTTTTTTCAATTCTTTTTCTAAAATCATCTCTTTCTATTAAGCGGGCATAAGTAAAGCGAGAAGTTAAATCCATAAAAAAATCAGACCCCTTTTTACTATACCACTCGTTATTATGCCTTATTTCAATTTTTTTAATATCTAAAATTTTACCAGCCTGTTTTATGTAATCTTTCATATTTATTTTGACTTGTGATTTTGTTAGAACGGAACGGGTTGAGCTTCTGTCAGAGGGATCGCCAATTGTAGCAGTGAAATCTCCAATCAAAAAAATAATTTTGTGGCCTATGTCCTGAAATTGTTTTAATTTACGTAAAACAACGGAGTGTCCCAAATGTAAGTCTGGGGCGGTTGGATCAATGCCAAATTTTACCCTAAGTTTTTCTTTAGATTTTAATCTTTTTTCCAAACGGTCTTTTAAGATGACCTCCTCAACTCCCTTAGTTAAAACTTCTTCTATTTTTTCCTGTCTATTTTCACCCATTTCTTTATAATATCTCAGAGAATAGGAGGTTGCAAATTTACCTTTAATTTAGTATAATTTTTCCGATGACAGAGAAAAAATCACGTCGTCAAGCTAACCAAAAACGGGTGGTTATTTTTTTTCTAAAAACCATGGGGTTTTTCTTTTTATTTTTTCTCTTTGGTTTTTTGGCCTTATTTATCTATGTTGCCAAAGACCTTCCTAGGCCAGAAAAATTTACCGAAAAATCATCTATTGAATCAACTAAAATTTATGACCGGACCGGGGAGATTCTTTTATATGAAATGTATGGAGAAGAAAAAAGGGAAATTGTTTCTTTAGATAAAGTGCCAAATCACTTAAAACATGCGGTTTTGACGGCAGAAGACATTAATTTTTATAAGCATTTCGGGGTGGATTTTAAGGCTATAATCCGGGCAACCTTGGCTAATTTAAAATTAATGAAACCCACCCAGGGAGCTTCTACTATCAGCCAGCAACTTATTCGTTCCTCTTTTTTAAGCAGGGAAAAAACTTTAAAAAGAAAAGTGAGGGAAATTATTTTGACCCTGGAATTAGAAAGAAAATATTCCAAGGATCAAATTTTGGAGTTTTACCTTAACCAGGTTCCTTTTGGCTCCAATGCCTATGGAGTTCAAGCCGCTAGTCAAACTTATTTCCAAAAAGAAATTTTAGATATTAATTTAGAAGAAGCTGCCCTTTTAGCCTCTTTAATCCAGTCCCCAAGTTATCTTTCGCCTTATGGCGAGCATAAAGAAGAGTTATTCAAAAGAAAGAATTTTATTTTAGGTAGAATGGCAAAAAACCGCTTCATAACAGATAAGGAAAGCGAAGACGCAAAAAAAACCGAGATAGTCTTTTCTAAAATTCTCCAACCTATCCGGGCTCCGCATTTTGTAATGTATATTAGAGAATATCTTGAAAAAAGATATGGTGAAGGATTTATCAGAAAAAAAGGTCTAAAAATTTACACTTCCTTAGATTGGGAGCTTCAAAAGGAAGCCGAAAAAATAATTAAAGAAAAAGCTAAAAATAACGAGGCTTATGGGGCTTTTAATGCCGCCTTAACTGCAATCAATCCTCAAAACGGTGAAATTTTAGTTATGGTTGGTTCGGTTAATTTCTTTGGGGAACCTTATCCAAAAAATTGTGTCCCTGGAGAAAATTGCCTTTTTGAGCCATACCCCAATGTTACTCTTCGGGGCAGACAGCCTGGATCAGCTTTTAAGCCTTTTGTTTATGCTACGGCTTTTAAAAAAGGGTTTAATGATAAAGTTATTGTAATTGATGAACCAACTAATTTTGGGACAATTAATAATCCGTATACTCCAAGAAATTTTGACGGACTTTTCCGAGGACCAGTAACCCTTCGCCAATCTTTAGCCCAATCTTTAAACGTTCCTTCAGTTAAGGTTTTAGCTAATTTAGCCGGACTTACAGATAGTATTCAAACAGCCAAAGATCTTGGCATTACTACCTTAATCAATCCACCTTCTTTTTATGGATTACCTTTAGTTTTAGGAGGCGGGGAAGTGAAATTATTAGAAATGGTTTCAGCTTATGGAGTTTTTGCTACAGATGGACTGCGCTCACCGCCTATTTCTATTCTAAAAATTACCGATTCTGCTGGAAATATATTAGAGAAAAAAAATAATACCCCAAAGAGAGTTTTAGATCCTTCAGTGGCCCAATTAATTACTGATGTTCTTTCAGATAATAAATCCAGATCTCCTATTTTTGGCCAGAACTCTCCTATGTATTTTAGCAATCATCAGGTAGCGGCTAAAACCGGAACAACTGATAGTTATCGGGACGGCTGGATAGTCGGTTACACTCCGTCTTTTGTAGCCGGTGTTTGGGTGGGAAACAACGATAACACGCCAATGTTAAATGAACCTGGGATAGTTTTAGCTGGCCCTATTTGGCGAGCTTTTATGGAGAAAAATTTTGAAAAGGGTTTTTAAGCGAAATTTAACCCCCTAATTAGTTTGGATTGGCATTAAAACATATAAGTAGCCTTGCTCATCTAAGGGCCTTAAAACGCCCGGTCCCGCCTCTCCGTTTTTCTCCGATAGTTCAAAAATCACTTTCGGATTTTTTATTTTTGAAAGTCCATCAATTAAAAACTTATAATTAAAAGAAATATCTCTTTCTTTGCCCTTGATTTCACCGGTGATAAAAGATTCGTGCTGGCCCGAATTTGGATTTTGACTAAAAATTATTAGATTTCCCTTATTTGGTTGAATCTTAAACTTAATTTCGTTGGTTTTACCGGCAAAAATAGCAGCTATTTTAACTTGGTGTAAAAATTCGTTTTTATCTAAAACCATTTGAGTCTCAAATTTTTTAGGAATTATTTCTTGATAGTTTGGGTATTCTCCTTCAATAAGTTTGGAAACTAGAATTACTTGAGGATGAGGAGTTTCTGCCATTAAAGATTCAATCAAAACTTGGCTGGGGGTAAAATAAATTTTAAATTCTTGATTGCCTATTTTTTTTTCTTCGTTCGGTCCAAAAATATTGATTATTTCTTTTGCTGCTTTTTGCGGCAAAATAAAAGAGACTTCCTTTTCTACTTTTATTTTTGGAGTAGACACGGTTTTTTCGGCTAAACGAAAACTGTCTGTGGCTACAAATTGCAAGGAATCTTTTTGAAAAGAAAAAAGTATTCCGGAAATTTCTGGCCTGGTTGAGGAGGTAGCTGGAATATCCACAACTTGAGACAACGCTTCACAAAAAAGGCCTGAAGGCAGGGAAATAAAATAGTCGTTTCTTGTTTGGGGAATGATAGGAAAGTCTTCTGAACTTCCACCTTTTATTTCTACTTTTTGTTTTTTTGTTTCAATAAAAAGAAGAGCTTGATCTGCTTCAATCTTAATTGGTCCTTCGGGTAAAAGCCGAATGAAGTTAGAGACCAAGGAAGCTGGAACGGCTATAGCTCCTTCTTTTTCCACCTTAGCCAAAGACCACGCCTTAACCCCAATTTCAAGATCGGTAGCTTCTACGCTTAAAAAATTTTTTTTAGCTTCAAAAAGAATATTTGTTAAAATCGGTAAAGACAAGGACTTACCAATAGATCTTTCAACTAAAGACAATCCTTCTTTTAATTTATTTTGAGGTACGATGACTTTCATAACTTTAATAAAATATTATTAATAGTTTTATAGTTGTTAGTTTTTATTATTTTATTGAAATTAATTTTTTTGTGAGGTAATTTTTTTGGTTTTATCGTAACTATTTTATTGGTGCGATTGTTAATAAGTGGTTACTATTTGTTTTAATAAATAATATACGGTGTTTTTTAAACAGTTTATAAACTAGAAATTATTTGGTTAATTAACTCAATTTCGTCTTTCATATTTTCATTCGTTTTTATCTCGTTTAATATTTTTTTATAAGAGTGAATAGCGGTGGTATGATCTTTTCCTCCCATTTTACGGCCAATATAGGGAAAAGAGCATTTTAAATTATCTCGTAATAAAAACATGGCGATTTGGCGGGGTCTTACTATTTCTCTTTTCCTAGATGGGTCTATAAGGTCTTTTTCTTTTAAGTCATAAAAATCAGATACTGCTTGGATTATTTTTTTAGGAGTTGTTATTTTATTTTGAGTTGTTAAAAGATTTTTTAATAGGGACTTTACTGTTTCTATAGTTATTGGTTCGCCAAGTTTTTGAGCAATAACCAGCCTATTTAAAGCGCCTCCTAATTCTCTAATGTTTTTCTGAATTTTAGTTGCGATATAAGAAGAAATTTCTTCTGAAAGATTAATTTTCCTTTCTTGAGATTTCTGTTTTAAAATAGCTAATCTTGTTTCAAAATCAGGGTAGCTAATATCGGCTATCATTCCCCCTTCAAAACGCGACCTTAGTCTTTCAGTAAGGGCCGGAATAGCTTTTGGTGATCGATCAGAGGATAAAACTATTTGCTTGTTTTTTTCGTAAAGACTATTAAAGGTGTGAAAAAATTCTTCTTGAGTTTTTTCTTTACCAGCTAAAAATTGGACATCATCAATAATTAAAACGTCAACTGTTCGATATTTTGATTTAAGTCCCTCCATTGAATGATTTTTTATGGCAGATACAACTTCGGATGTAAATTTTTCCGATGTAATATATCTTACTTTTTTATGAGAGGAGTTTTTAGCAGCCTCGTTGCCAACTGCTTGGAGTAAATGGGTTTTACCAAGCCCAACGCCCCCATAAATAAAAAGAGGATTATAAATTTTGCCAGGATTTTCAGCGGCGGCCCAGGCAGCTGCTTGAGCTAATTCATTAGAAGAGCCAATTATAAAATTTCCAAAAACATAACGAGGATTAAGATTAGTTTCCTTATCGGCTTTTAACTCAGGAAATTCAAGCTGATCTGAATCTATCGGAAGCGCTGTAAACTCTTTAACGGTTTTAACTTCCTGGCGACTAATAGCATATTCAACTTCTTTAATTTCATCTTTTAAATCCCTTAAAATTTTAAAGATAGCTTTATTATATTTTTGTTCTAACCATTCTTTGGTAAAGGAATTAGGAGTTGAAATTACAACCTGCCCATCTTTAAAGGATAAAATAGCGGTATTTCTAAACCAAGTATTAAAATTAGCCGGGGAAATATTTAATTGGATTTGGGCTAAAACCGCTTGCCAAAGCTCTTCTTTTGTCACAATTTTAGATATTTATCTTAATAAAGTTACAACGACCCTTTTTATTATTAAGGATTAATAAGGAGTTGGTTTAAATCCACTTTTTTAAACTATACCACAACGTCAAACTGATGGAAAACTGAAATAAAAGTTACCACTATGTTAATAAATTGGGGAGAATATGTGTAAATAACTATTAATTTTTAAACAAAAAAGAGGTAGAATTGACCATAATTTATTTTAATACTATACTAAATTATTATGTCACTTACTTACCAGCCTAAAAAAAAGAAAAGAAAAAGAGTGCATGGTTTTAGAAGAAGGCGAACAACAAAAGGGGGCAATCGGGTATTAAGAAAGAGGAGGCAGAAAAAAAGATGGCGATTAGTTGTTTAAAGATGTTGTCTCAGGTAAACCGACTTAAAAATAAAAAGGATTTTGACAGAGTTTTTAAAAAGGGAAAGGGATTTAAAGAAGCCCCCCTTTTTTTAAAGTTAGCAGATAATAATCTTCAAAATAGCCGTTTTGGTTTTGTTATCGGTAAAAACGTTTTTAAAAAAGCAACCGCCCGCAATAAAATTAAAAGACAGCTTAGGGAGTTAATTAGATTAAGAATAAAGAAAATTACAAAAGGCATTGACGGGGTATTAGTAGTTTCTCCCGGTTCTAAAAATTTTCAGGAACTTGAAGAGGTTTTAGATAAAGTCTTGCTTCGGGCAAAAATTTTAGAAATAAATCTTAAAAATAAGTAGCCAGCATTCTTAATAATATGGAATTTTTAAATAATTTTTTTCACGTTATCTTATATCAGCCATTATTTAATATCCTGATTTTATTTTACCAATATTTGCCCGGTAAAGACCTGGGAATAGCTATAATTTCCTTAACCTTTTTAGTCAAAATCCTGCTTTATCCTTTGAATTTAAAAGCAATTATAATCCAAAAATCCTTAAATGAGATTCAGCCTAAAATTAAAGAAATTCAAGAGAGATACAAGGGAGACAAGCAACAACAGGCCGTTGAAGTGATGGCTCTTTACAAAAAAGAAGGAGTTAATCCCTTCGCCGGTTTTTTTGTTTCTTTAGTTCAAATTCCAATTTTAATTGCTCTTTTTTGGGTTTTTTGGGGAGGGTTGCAGCCAGAAAAACTGAATAATCTTTACAGTTCCGTGCCTCACCCAGGATTAATCAACCCTCTTTTTCTTGGATTTTTAAATCTTGGCCAACCTTCCGTAATTTTAGCAGTTATAGCAGGTGTCGGTCAGTTTTTACAGGTAAAAATGCTTACCCCAAGCTTCAAAGAGCAGGCCCAGAAAAAACAAAACGCCTCTGATTTTAGCCAAATAATGCAAAAACAAATGCTTTACCTCGCTCCAGTTTTCACAGTTTTAATCCTCCTTAAGTTACCTTCTGGCGTCGGCCTTTACTGGCTCACAACTTCTTTATTTTCAATAGCGCAGCAATATTTTATTTTAAAAAAACATGCTTAATCGAGATATTTTAAAAGAGATTAAAGACGTGGTTGAAGATTTCTTTCAAAAAATGACCATAGAGGCCAGGATTGAAATTGAGGTTGAGACACCCCAAAAATCCACTTCTCCCGAAGAAATTTTTCAAAGCGAGGCTCGCCCAGCAGAACAAGAAGAAATTCCCAATGTTTTAATTAATGTTAATACCCAGGAGCCTCAACTTTTAATTGGGGAGAGAGGGCAGACCCTAAACGAGATTCAGCAGTTGTTAAGAGCGATTTTAAAGAAAAAAATCAAAGAATTTTTCTTTATTAATCTTGATATTTCAGACTATAAAAAGAAAAAAACCGAGTATTTAAAAGAGATGGCGCGAATTTTGGCTGACGAAGTTTCTCTAAGTAAAAAAGAAAAATGGCTGCCGCCAATGTCTTCCTTTGAGAGAAGAATTATTCATTTAGAATTAGCTGAGAGAAAAGATGTTGTTACGGAAAGCGTTGGAGAGGAGCCAGAAAGGAAAATATTAGTTAAACCGGCCTTTTAGCTTTTTAATTCATTCCAGACGGTTATTGTCCACCAGGGAAAAGCCCCCAAATAAGGGATAAGCTCTTTTATTGCGACACTAAAAAGTTTTCTGCCAGGACCCGCTGGCGGTTTTTTTGTTATTTTTCTTCGTTGTGGTTTTTGTGGCTTGGCTCCGGATCTAATGAACATCCAACCGCCGAAAATAATAATGCCTAAAATATCAGTAATAAAAAAATCGTCCAATGCGACAAAAATCAGAATTATTCCAATGAGATCAATCAAAATAGCCAGGGGTAGCATTATAACCGCTTCCGGGCTAAACAGATTTCCGATATTACCCCCTTCTATCTTTTCTGGACTTTCTTCAATTGGTTCCTGGTCATTTTCAGCCACTATATTATTCCTCGGCTAATTCTTTTTTAGCCTGTTTTATTTTTAAAATCTCTTCGGGTGAAGTGGTGATAATCTGGTCTTCAGTATAAGAGGCCACTACTCTAATCGCCACATGTTTTTGGCCGGCGAAAAAGATTCCTTCCCCTACGGCCGGTTCCAATAAAAGATATTTTTCTTCCTCAGTTAAATTAAAAGCGCTTTGGACCATACGGATAGTAGCTGGGCTCTGTTTCATTAAAATTTTTAATGCCGAGTTAGTGATAATTGGCTGGCCGTAATCAGATTTCATAAAATCGTTGACGTCTTGGGTAATGGTAGTTACCCCCAACCAATATTTTCTGGCTCTTTTTACTAAGCCGTACAAGAAAGAAGCTCCGTCTTCGTTTTGCATTAGCCACCAGGCTTCATCCACTACTAGTATTCTTTTTTTCAATGAAGAGCGCACCTTGTTCCAGATGTATCTCATAATAAGGTACATTGCCATTGGCCTTAATTGATCTTCCATGTCGCGAATCCCAAAAACTACAAGATTTTTTTCCATTGAAATATTTGAATGGTTGTTAAAGAAGCTGGAATAAGTTCCTTCAGTAAACTTACCTAATCTTCTTACTAATTCTTCAGCTCCTTCCATACCTTCAAGCACATCTTCCAAATCAGAAAGCAAGGGCGGGGTGGCTTTTGAGAAATCGGTTTCTGGAGTAATGTCTTTGGCGGCGTAAGTTTCAGTTAATGCCCGGTCAATAATCGCGTCTTCTTCTGGCGTTAATCCTCCTAACATTATTCTTAATAACCCAACTAAATTTATGATGTTTGACCTTAAAACATCTTCTGGTCTTTCATCTTCGCGAGGAAGAGGCAAATCAAAAGGATTAATGCGGTCGGTTGAAGATAAGGAGATGTTAAAAAAAGATCCTCCGACCGCCTCAGCTAAGGCTTTGTATTCGTTTTCCGGGTCAACAATAATAACATCAACGCCGGTCATTAAAGAACGCAAAGCGTCTAATTTCACCATATAGCTTTTGCCAGAGCCAGAAGTTCCAAAAACCGTGGCATTGCTGTTTTCCAAAGAAAACCGGTCAAATAAAACTAAAGAATTATTATGCTGGTTAATTCCATAAAGAATACCCTCATTTGAACTAAGATCAAAAGAAATAAAAGGAAAAGTGCTGGAAAGAGGGGCAGTGTTCATTGGGGTGTTAACTTGCAAAGCGTCCAAGCCGTAAGGTGAAGTGGAAATAAAGCCTTGCTTTTGTCGGAAAAGAGCTGGTTTTAAATAAACCATTCTTCCTTCAACCGTTGACCTTAAAATAACTTCCAATTCCTCTAATTCTTTTTCGCTGTCAGCATAAATGGTTATGTAAATACCGATTCGAAACATTCTCTCTTGGGCAGCTATAAATTTATCGCGCAGTTCTTCTAAGTTCTGGTAAGCCATTTCTATTTGGGGGTCGCGAATCATTCCCTTTCCTTCTCTTTCAGCTAACTCAGCCTGGACCTCGGTCACCTTCTTTCTTAATTGTTTAAGAACTTGATTCATTTCAACTGGATGGATAAAAATAGAAACATCCATTGGCGCGTTCAGGTTTACAATAGGTGAGAACCAGCCAGAAGTTAAAGTGCTGGGATAGGAAAAAATAAAGAAAGTTTTAGCAAATCGTTCTCCAATTTTAATATAGTTTTGGGCCACTTCTATTGAGGCTGGAGCAATTACGTCAACGGCTTTCATTACGCCGGCTTTAAAAATGTCTTCAGGGAGAGCTCCCTCTTCTTTTTTTGAAAATGGTAATTTTATTTTCATAATATTAATTCTAAGGGAAATTCAGGGTAGAAGCCGATTTCAGCTTCTTTTGGGTGATGCAAGCTCCAAAAAAGCTCAACAATTTCAGGCGTGGTTAAGGGAACAGCTTGGAGCCCCGACCTTCTTAAGCTCAAAGCTACATATTCCATTCTTTGCCAAAGTTGGGTTTTGCATCTTTGAAAAGTTTCCTCGCTTAGGGTGGGAATCCTGGCTCGTTTTAAAACATTTTTTCCTTGGCTGGGTAATCCTGTCATCTCTGAAATGGCGTAAGGTACGATAACAAAAAAATTCTTGACTAAAATTTGTTCTTGTTCAACCAGCTGTTTTATAAATCCTCGGTATTCCTTTGTCTG
>ERZ1292623.5537-Hain-H51-01um-R1-5537-length-10030-cov-4_pt1 | contig 10030 bp, 15 predicted proteins | sample MGYA00564398_ERZ1292623 | MGnify/ENA primary metagenome ERZ1292623 (study PRJEB36523, sample SAMEA6512633) | groundwater metagenome | collected 2019-01-07 | study: AquaDiva: Metagenomics assemblies of 32 groundwater samples
TAGGGCTATTGCCTACAATGTTCTTTTAATTAATTTATACTTTTTGAACGCATCCTCACCTCTTTTTTTACTTCTATTTACTCTTCTTTCTTCTCTTCAAATACCTTTCCTTCCAAAACTTTTTTTAGATATGTTGTTGGTTTTATGTCAGTTATAACTGTTTTATGTGTTATCCATTTTCTGTCTTTGTTCATAGATACAGAGCTTTCAATTATGGGTTGTCTATTCAACTGCTCTAGCTTTAGTTTTGTTTGCATTTCCATTTTATTTGTAAACATCTTTTCTGTGATCAAAACAGTTTATAATGATTTTATCTTTTTCTATTCTGTAAATTATTCTAAAAGGAGGGACTCTTATGCTTCTATGACCTTTAAGATTATACTGTAATGGTTTTCCAGATTCTGGAAGATTTTCTAATTTTTTAAGATGGTTAATAATTCTTATTCTTGTAGTTTTATCTTTAATTTTCTTAAACTCTTTTCTAAACTCTTCTGAGAAAATTATCTGCATTTTAATCCATTAACAAATCATCTATTTTCTCACTACTCATAGAAATATCTGCTTCAACAAATTTTCCTTTTTCTATTTGTTCTTCACTTTTTTTTATCTTTTCAATTAATAACATATCTTCTTTCAAAGCTTCTTTTTTAATTTGCTTTAGCATTATATTTCCACCTTCGTTAAATACTATGAATTTTGTTGACGGTTTTATTCCAGCATCTTTCCTGATTTCAGATGGGATAACTACCTGCCCATTTCTTGATATTTTCGTTATTGAAACTTCCATTTTTATATCTCCTAAAATGTATTTTAATATTAAAACATGTTTTATATTTAAACTTTTCTGTTTTGGGACAACCCCAAAAAAGCTTAAAAACCTTAAAAATCTAAAAATTTAGATAAATATAAAGAGGTTTAGCCTCTAAGTTATTCTTAGGGTTTTAGAAAATGACAGAGCAGTTTGATGAAAAATATGCAAGGATACATGCAGAGATTCAGGAAAACTCGGGATTAGTTAGAGCTATTTTTCAATCTGCAAGAGAAAATCTCTCAAAAAGAGTTGAAAGAGGTGAGGGCAAAAAAATTTACTTTCCAACAGGATTAACCCATAATGGAATTTATTTGGGAGTTGACCTTAAAGATCTTCATAAATACATGCTTCCAGAAATATTAGCAAGAATGAGACTGCTATACGAAGAGTCTAATGAAGAAATTGGACTGCTTAATGTTTATGCATTATTGATACCTTCTGAATCAGAAACTAACCAGAAACTCCTAAGATCTGGGTTAGGTATATTAAGCGAAGATTTGTCCGATAATGGTGCCAGATGTTTAACTGATACGGATTATGGTGGACCTTATTCGAAATTGCTTGTTAGAGTTTTTGGGGAAGATGAATTTTTACATAAATGTGTTTTTAGAGTAGGAGGTTTGGTGCAAAGAGGATGTAATCCCGAGGGTATTCTTCCTCATGAAATTACGAGAAGAGTAGTTGTAGATTTAGACCATCTTCCTGATGTTCCTCCGGAATATAAAGAAAGATTTGAAGCTTATCAAGAACAATATGAAAACGATGAAAGATTTAGAATACATGAGGTTTAGAATCAGTTTGAGCCCCGAGTAGTTTACAAAATGACAGAAGAAAATTTAAGTGAAGAGAATATGGTGGTGAAGTTATGATAAATGTTTACAGAAAACATGGACGAATTGATGAAACCCCAAGATTTGTTAGAGAAGATTCCGATTTGATAGATTTTTTTACATCTGACAAACAAGGTTATTTTGAAGGTGTAAGATTCATAGAAGTTGGCTCTGAGGAATGGGAAAAAGGTGTTGAAGACTTTACAAGAAAATTAGCAAGATTAGACTATTCTCCTGATGAAATAGCAACAAAAAAAAGAAAAGCTGAAGAGCTGAGAACTATTGTAGAAAGAAGAAATGGAGAATTAATTCATGGAACAACAAATTTAAGAGGATTAACTTCTAATACAAGATTAGATGGAAGCCCCTTTACTGATTTTATTTCCAGTGAAGGGTTAAATCTAGTTTGTAATGTTCTACCTGTAGAAAGAAGAGTAGATATTTTACCTTATAGGGAAGATGATGGAAAAGTAAGGAGATTTTATTATGATTATGCGAAGCCTATGGGAAATGGTGGAAGATTTTATTATGAGGGAGATTTAAAAGATGCTTTAGTGGAATTTGGAGAGAGAGGATTTAGCATTAATAAGGGGAGATGGATAACTTTTTCTGATACGAGACAAGATAGGAGTTTGGTAGGTAAAGATTATATCTTAACAGGAGAATATTTTACTTTAGATGAGATTTAGAAAATGAAACAATATTACTCTGTTACTAATGAATCTCTCTTTGCCGTAATGGAAGGATTAGATATTCAATCAGATGACAGAGTTCTTGCAATAAGCGGGTCTGGAGACCAAGTTCTTGCTATGATAGAAATTGCAGATAGAGTTGTTGCTTTTGATTATTTAATTGAAGAGCTTGGAATTCTCAGAATGAAAACAAAATGTATACAAGAAGGAGATTTTGATGCTTTTTATAATCCAGGGAAATTGGAACCTCTTGTTGGAGCTTTTCTATATAGAAAAGAATATTTTGATGTTGACAGATTAGAGAGGATAAGAAAAAGATTAGGAAGATTAAGTTATTTTAGAGGAGACCTTCGTGCTTTACCTTTAATTGAGCATGTAATGTTTACAAAAATTTATCTTTCAAATGCAATAGACTTCACAGCTGATGGCCATCTTTCTTTTTGTGCTAATAGAACATACAAATCTGATAATTATTCATGTTTAATTTCTGCTATAATGCATCTTGTGGACAGACTAGAAGTCGGGGGACTTGCTTATACAGCAACAGATAAATCTTACTATAGAGATTCTCTTTCAGGTTTATTTGAACATAGTCCTAATATGGAAATAGATAAAGAATTAACTGAAGTAGCAGATTTTAGAGAACACACAACAGGCAGTAGCATTGCTTGGAGACCAAGAGTTTATAGAAAAATTAAAAGAAGCTGATTTAGTTATTGATAGTTTGGATGAATTAGGGGTTTAGAAAATGAAAGGCATTAATAAAAAAGTAATTGTTGCTGTAGGAAAAGAAGGAAGGGCTAATTTATTAAAAGGTATTGTATATATAAAGTTTTCTGTCTTATCTCAATCTTCAAACTCTGAAAATCCAGGATTAACAACTCTTTCTTTTTTATTTATAGAATTTATTGAGTTTATTTCCTCTTTTGTCAACTCAAAGCTGAAGATATCAAAGTTTTCTTTTAAATGTGATTCTGAAGAAGCTTTTGGAATAACAATCATGCCTTTCTGGATTAACCACTTTAGAGCTACCTGAGATACTGTTTTTTTATGCTTTTTTGCTATCTCATTCAACAAAGAGTCTTTTAGGATTCTACCACGAGCTAAAGGAGAGTATGCAGTTATTACAATATTGTTCTCAATGCAGTATTTTAACAGCTCTTCCTGATTTAAGTAGGGATGATACTCTACTTGGTTTGTTGCTATGGAAACTTTTGAAATACTTTTAGCTTCTTTGATATGGGAAATTGTGAAGTTGCTGACACCAATGCTTCTAACTTTTTTATTTTCTACTAGTTCCTTGAATGCTTTGAATGGCTCTTCCATTGGGATTTCCCTATTTGGCCAGTGTATTAATAATAAATCAATATAATCTGTTTGCAATTCTGTTAGGAATCTGTTTGTATTACTTATCACCTCTTTATAATGGAGCTCTGTTGACCACACTTTTGTAGTCAGAAATATTTTTGATCTATCTACTTTGGATTCTTTTATTGCTTTTCCAACTTCTGCATGATTGTTGTAAGCATCTGCTGTGTCTATATGGGTGTATCCTAATCTAATTGCTGTTTTTACTGCTTCTGTGCACAATTTACCCTGTAATTGCCAAGTTCCTAGACCTAGAACAGGCATTTCGTAATTTGAAGGTAGTTTTATTGATTTCATTTTAGTATATTGGCTAAAGGTGTTTGTTTTAGATAATCTTCTGTGCTAAAATCCTTTTTAGAATTTACTAATTTACTATATTTTGGGAAGTCTATCCATGTATGCCATTTTCCATCTTTTTTAAATTTTTTCTTTGCTAACATTATTACCTGTGAAGGTATATGTTCTGAAACTATTTCATAATCTGGCAAATTTTTTTCTAGCTCCCTTGAAAATTTTAAAACTTCTTCATGTGTGGGCATGTTCTCTTTCTCTAATCTAGTTCTTGATGCACCTACAAACATATAGGCTTTTGCTTCTATGAAATCTGGGTTTCCTTCTTTTATTAATGAGGCATATTTTTTTGGCTGAAGCATGTTAATTCCTTTAATTAAAGTTAGTCTAATGCATGTTCTTTGTTTTTTCTCTGATAAATAATACAAACTTTTCTTGAATCTTTCCCAGTAATCCTTGAATAAAGGATGATCAACTTCTTTTAGTAATTCTTTACTTGGGGCATCTACACTAATGTATAATTGTGTAACTGGATTTAAATCTCTTATTTGCTCCGGGTATTGGGCATTTGTAACTAAAAAAGTAGATATTCCCTGCTTGTTGAATAAGTTGATTAATTCATTAATTCTTGGATATGTAATTGGTTCTCCTGTTAAAGATAAAGCTACATGTTTGACATTTTTTGAGGAGTTATAAGAAGGCATATTTGTGGTTTTATGATCTTTAAAACCAACTAATAGTTTGTGATGCGCTTTTAAGCTTTCATTTAAAATAAATTCTGGATCATCAATATTCCATTTCCACTCTTTTGAAACTGGAGATTTATAGTCCCGCCAACAAAATGAACATTTATTGGCGCAACTTATAGAGGTTGTCATTTGCATACACTGATTGCTCATGATGCCGTAGAATCTTAGTTTATAACAACCGCCTTGGCCTTTAACCATCTTTTTTGTCCAATGGCATGTTTTAACTGCTGAATGATCTCCTATAACTCTGTAATGCTGTTTTTCAAGTTCTTTTTTGGCAATATCCGTTAACATGGCTTTTTTAAAACGTCATGAATTTAAAGTTTATTGATTTTGATGAATTATGCAAAAGATTGGATTTACTTTATCTAACAAATTTTGTAGATACATAAAGAGAAGAAAGCTTAACTGATATAATTATTTGAGGTAGTATCGTTTATATTCATTTTTACAAGGGTTGCCAGGACAAACTTCCATCCACATTTCAACAGGATTTATTATTGCTGATCCTATCGTCACTCCATATTTTGGATGCTTCGTGTTAATGTGGCTGCAAATTGCTGCTTTGTGATCTCTTAAAATATTTTTTAAAGTTTTAACTGTAACATTTGGCTCTTTTGAAAGTATTTGACGCACTCTATTCAGCCTAACTACTGATTCTTTATCTGTGTTAAGCTTATTTTGTTCTTTTTTCTTTAAAGGATGATTTGTGTGAATCAACCACCTATTACCGTGGAATATTTCAAAGTTGCGCCATAAAGATTCTATATCTTCTATAGAAAAATTCTTTTGGACCATCATCGTATTTGCTGCTATACTTCTTTCAGGATTTATAATCAGCCTCTCTGCATCCTTCATTGTTTTCTGTTCTAACAGCTCTCTTAGAAGAAAACATCTTGGAATGCCGTATCTAAACCTTCTAAAGTCTAGAGAATTAACTGTAAATGCCACTCCTTTGCTGTTAAGACCACAGGATGTTCCAGGCAAACTCCCTACATATGTAAGAGCCAAGAATTTATTACTGTTTATCCTGCCTTCAACAAGCACCATCCCATTTTTTCTGTACTCTGGAAGCCAATCATCATTATGCCCAATTATTATCTCTTTATTTTTTGTGTAAGTTGCGATGCTTGTGCAGTGAGGTATGAAAAAATCCAATATTTCTTCTTCGCAGTTTAGTACAAGGAGATCAGTAAATGGAATTTCTGCCCCTTCACTCATTCCTTCTAATTCTGCTATTAATTCTGGAAATTCCTTCCTTAATTCTGGCAGGAATTTCTTTGATTTTTTTACAAGGCTATTGAAGCTTTTTGCACCCCTTTTAGCGTAAACTAATTTATTCTTTTTTACTCTTAATTTTATTCTTTCTGAGAGTGATTCTCCTAATTTAAACCCAAAATCATAATTATTTTTAGCATTTATTTTTATATGGAAGAATTCATGCATATTTTTTTAATGGTGTCTTTGTATTTATATTTAACTTTTATAACGAAAATCTTATTAAAGAGAGTATTATCTTGTTTTCGTGGTTAAAAAAAGAGGCATGGCGCAAAGAAGGGCTGTTGTTAAAGCAGCCATTAAAGAAAAGAGTGTTGGAATATTAAAAGAATTTGCAGATTTCTTGAATGAATACAAGGTTGTGGGTTTGGCTGTTGCTTTCATTATAGGGGCTGCTTCTACTTCTTTAGTTAAATCATTAGTTAATAATATTATTATGCCGATGATTACCCCCTTTTTACCTGCTGGAACTTGGAGAACTGCTACTTTTTCTTTAGGGCCAATCAAAATAGGATGGGGGGAATTTTCAGCAGAACTCATTAATTTTTTAATTATCGCAGTTGTTGTCTTTATCATTGCTAAGGCAATTTTAAGAGAGCAAAGGGTTACTAAGAAATAGTTTATTCTAACCATGTAAAGCGAAATATTTATAAGTTGGAATGTAATACTTTCTTACAAGGTGATTTAAATATGGAACTAACTAAAATAACTTCAAAAGGCCAAGTGGTAATCCCTTCTGGCATTAGGAATGAATTAAAGTTAAAAGAAGGAAATCAGATGGCAGTCAGCAAAGTAGGAGAACTAGTTATAATGAAAAAAGTGACTATAAAAGATCCTAAGGAAGAGTTTGAGAGATTGGTGGAGATTGGTGGAAAGTTTGCAAAGAAAAAAGGCATAAAGAATGAGAGTGAGGTGGTAAGGATGATACATGAAGGAAGAGGAATAAAGATTGCTTAGAGTTGTGCTTGATACTAATATTTTTGTGTCTTCTGTTTTCTGGAAAGGAAAACCGTATAATATTGTTCAACTAGCATTCGATGATAAGATTAAAGTGTGTGTTTCTCTGGAGATATTACAAGAGCTAGAAAGAGTTTTAAGAAGAAATTTTCAAGAAGAGAACGATTTTATTAAAAGCCAGATTAATTTGATATTAGAATATGCTGAGGTTATAAATGTAGTTTCTAAGATAAATGCTGTTAAAGAAGACTCTGATGATGATAAAATAATAGAATGTGCTGTTGACAGCAAGGCCGATTATATTGTGACAGGAGATCCACATTTACTTAATTTTAAAGAATTTAAAGGAATTAAAATTGTCAATGCGGCTTATTTCGTTAAACTTGAACTTTAATGTTTTTGAAATTTGTTATAAATTTAATTTTTAATTGTTAAACCTTCTATTTCTTTTTGTTCAATGCTTTTTCTAATATCTCCAAAAGTAGGAAACTGCCTTATTTTTACTAGAGGATTTGTTTTGTGCATTATCTTTTTTTTTCTTGGAGGCCTAATTCTTTGAGCATTCGCAAAATTTCTCTCCATTGCCATTTGTAAGACGTTCATAGTTCTATCTCCTTACACCATTCTTTTTTTATATAATGAATAAAAGATCTTATTGTTTTGAAGCAAGAGCAGGATTATAAACTAAACTTCTTACTTCTTCTGCAACTTTTACAAGTTCATTTCCTGCTTTTGCATATCTTCTATACACTCCTTGTATAGAATCTTTTGGATTTAGGGTGTTTTGTAAATGATTTTCACTCTGTCTGAAAAAGAACTCTTCAACTAGCCCTTGTTCTGAAAAATGAGCAACCTTTCCCATGCCTAGTTTTCCGTAGGCTGTTTGTTTTATTTGGAACGCATGTGCTTGATGATATGCTTGTGGTATTTCTAAAGCCAATACTCCTCTGGTTCCTATTTCTGTTAGAGGAACACTCTCATCACTTGCTACAAAATCTTTAGGCAACATACTAGATAACATATTTTCATCATAGGGGTCAAAATCATATGAGAGGTTTAGTGGATCTCTTATCTTACGTGCTCTTGTTGCTACACCCCTTACACTATCAAATATATGAGCTCCATCTGTGTTTGAAAGGTTACTCAAATAATTAGAAAGACTTTGTTCATCTGATACTCTTGTATATTCTTTTTCTTGTACTCCCCAGGCTACCCCATCTTGTTTTAGCCTTTGAATAAGGTTCTTTCCATCTGCTATGATAATCACCCCAGGATATAGTTTATTCTCTCTTAATCCTTCTTCAAGTGGTTGACCATTTTGGTAGATTCTACCTTCTTCTATATAAGGAAGGCATTTCTCCAAGTTTACTGTTGTATGATGTCTTACCAACCATTCAAAGAATTGTGAACTGTTTATCATAGTGCTTATAAGATGTGTACTAGTATATTTATCTTACTCTACTATTTTTTTTATTTTTATCCTAAAATATAACAAAATTTATAAATAAGTAAAAAAAAAGCATGTTTATGGTTAAAACTGACAAAGAATTATTATTCCTTTATTCTGAGAATGCAAGAGTTAAGATAAGAGAATTGGCTAGTTTACTAAAAAAAAGCTCTCAAAGGCTTAAGTATAATGTAAAAACTTTAGAAAAAGACAGGATTGTCTTTAATCCTTATAGTGTTATAGATTACTCTTTTTTTGGACTTTTATTGTTTAAAGTCTATTTTAAAGGAGGGTATGTTAGTGAGAAGAACAAAAATGCCATATTACAAAAGTTGAGGGAGCATCCTTACATTGTTTCGATTTATGAATTAGATGGGGCTTTTGATCTAGTGATCGAAATGGAGGCCAAAAATGCATCAAGGTTTAATAAAGAGTTAAGAGGAATAACTAATACAACACCCACACTGAATAATTATAAGGTTTTGTTAAATGTGGTAACACACCTTTATCCAAGACTTTATTTATTGAAACATTCTTCTTTAGCTAATGAGCTGACCAGCAAGTTTGGAAAAGATACTGTTGTTGGAGGAGACAGGCAGATAGAATATTTTAGTAGGAGTGAAACTGCTGTATTGTATAATATTGTTTTAACCCCTAAGACAAGAATGACAAAATTAGCAGAAAAAACTGGAATGAACATTAAAACAGTAAACAGCATTCTTAAGAAACTAACTCAGAGAAAAATCCTTAAAGGATACAAGCATTTAATTGATACGCATAGTCTTGGCGTTTACAAACATCGCTTATTTTTGAAATTGCATAATTTATCTCAAGAAAGGGAAAATCAACTAATGGCATATATTTTGAAAACTCCTGAAATAATTCAGATAAACAAAACTGTTGGGGATTGGGATATGGAATTAGATTTGGAATCTTTTGATAGAGGTAGAATAAGACATTTAACTGTGCAGCTAAGAGAAGAATTTGGAGAGTTGATAGAAACTTTTGATATAATGGAGTTTTATCATTATCATAAGAAAACTTTTTTACCTAATTATTTATTAAATGAATTTAAAGGAGATGATAAGAAGTAAATTTAGTGAAGATGTTTTTCTATACCTGTAACATCTTCTCATTTGTCTCTGATATTTTTTTAAAAAATATCAGAAAAACTTCTAAAACTACTTAATGAGTTTTGCGTAGCTTAACATTAAATATCTGAGCCTGGTATATCGCTGCAATAATCTGGATTATCCCCATTGTGACAAAAAGTACATTAAATGAAAGATAACTTACGATTAAACCGCCTGTTACAACTGCAATACCAGTAAATATCTGAGCTTCGCCCCCTGCTAATCCCCATTGATAGCCATCGTGTTTTTTATCTTCATGTTTTGCATATAAAGCATTCCATGTTGGTGTAGCAAGAGCTGCAGCAATTCCTAGTCCTGCCTGGACTATAAACAAATGGATTGTAGATGAAACAAATAAGTATCCAAAAGTAAAAATTGCATTCAATACATATCCTGTGATCATTAGTTTTTCTTTGTATTTTCTTCCATCACTTAGTTTGCCAACAACCATGTAAAGAATTCCTGCTACAATGA
>ERZ1292623.439-Hain-H51-01um-R1-439-length-45257-cov-7_pt4 | contig 10029 bp, 27 predicted proteins | sample MGYA00564398_ERZ1292623 | MGnify/ENA primary metagenome ERZ1292623 (study PRJEB36523, sample SAMEA6512633) | groundwater metagenome | collected 2019-01-07 | study: AquaDiva: Metagenomics assemblies of 32 groundwater samples
GGCAGCCGGGGCAGCCGGGGCAGCCGAGGCAGCCGGGGCAGCCGGGGCAGCCGAGGCAGCCGAGGCAGCCGGGGCAGCCGAGGCAGCCGGGGCAGCCGGGGCAGCCTGGGCAGCCGGGGCAGCCAGGGCAGCCGGGGCAGCCGGGGGAGCCAGCCAACTTGAAATGTGCAATCTAATTCGCAAGCGGATTGCACTATGACGAACCTCCGCCCCGCATCGTTGGCAGACAAGGTACTACTGCAAGAGGAAATGCGGCGGCTCGCGCTCCGGGGATTCAGCTTCCGTGGCGAGACGGAAGAGGCGCGCCTTGGCGTGGACCGTTGGGTTCTCGGCGTCGCCGTGGTCGAGGAAAGAGGATCGAAGAAACGGAAGAAACGGGAGGAAGCGTAGCATGGCTGCGATCAAAAGGGCGAATGGCAATGATGGGAGGATGCTGGCGCTGGAATGTCCGGTCTGCGGGTTTAATGATTTCGAGTTTGATACTCGCAAAATAGGGGACTTTCGGGATTTGGGATTCAGTATGGCCGAATGCCCGCTCTGCAAAACCGTGCTGAGGAAAGACCAATTGCTGGAGAAAGGGAAGGTGTAACTAAAAATGAAATTTGAAATCAAATCGCGCTATAATGCCTCAGTTCTTTTCTCGCTCGAAACCGAATCGCTGAAACTGTGTGTAGAGGCGGCGATCAACTCGAGGGCCAGACTCGACGGGGCCAATCTCGTCTGGGCCAGACTCGACGGGGCCAGTCTCGTCGGGGCCAATCTCGACGGGGCCAGTCTCGTCGGGGCCAGACTCGACGGGGCCAATCTCGTCGGGGCCAGACTGGAAGATACCATCATCAGAGACGGGATCACTGTTCAGCGACCGCCCTTGCAAGTGCTTGGGCTGACTTACCCAGTCCTGATCTGGGACGCGCACATGGAAATCGGCTGCGAATTCCATGCGCTCGCGGAATGGGCGGAGTTCGACACCAAGCAAATCGTGGTGATGGATGGCGAGCGCGGGGCAGAGTTCTGGAAAGCACACAAGGGTGTGCTCCTCGCCTTGGCTGCATCGGATGGGAGGAAATAATGGAACACATCATCATCGAATCGCGCTCCGATTCTGCGTCGTGGGAATGCCTGGTCTGCGGCTCTGCGGAGCTTGCGGGCGAATACCCAGGCGAATACCAGGACTCGGACTTCCCCGACTATCCGCCGCCGAGGGACGGCGATTGGGATACGGAGGATGAGGAAGAGCCAGAGGAGCTGGTGCAAAGGGGGTTATTCCGATGAGGCACACGCAACGCCGGTCTTACCACCAACTGTACGATGAACTTTGTCGCAAGAGTGTAGCTTGGGAGGTCAAGGCCGCACTCGCGGACCAGTTGGCGGATCGGATAATCGGCCTGCAAAATACGATCTTACAAAGACCCGGAAGTACGCCGCTTGCTGGCGAATGGATCGGGATTGTAGCTCTCGCTCGCATAGTGAAAGGATAAAATCGAATGGACACGAAACCGTTTCGGGAACTAATTGAGGTCGCTGAAAGAATTCGCCTGATCCAGGGTTACAACAACCCTGACTGGGATCGGCAGGGAAAGAGGTCCCGCAGGTATTTTTCCCAGGAAAAGCGAATGGAGCTACCGTGATCTTCTCCCAAGCTTCTGCCCTCTGGTTGGCTTCCCAATCCCGCTACCTTGCTCCGGGGACGCTTCGGAATTACAGGCGCATCGTGCGGGCGCTGGAACTCTGGGCCGGGAAGCGCCCGCTCGCGCAGATAGACAAACTCGCCCTACAAGAATTCTTCCGCTCGCGCAAAGTTTCCCAGAACACCGCCCACAAGGAAACTCAAACCGTGCGATCCATCTTCGCGTTCCTGGAGGAGCAAAAGTACCTCGCGGTGTCCCCAGCCAGATGTCTAAAGGCTCCGCGCTTCCGCCCGCCGGATAACCGGCCCTACACGCAGGAGGAAATCATTCGCATTCTCGCCGCCGTGGACACGATCGGTCGGCACTTCTACGAGCGCCAGCGGGTACGGGCAGCGATCCTGCTTATGCGCCATCACGCGCTGCGAATCTCCGACGTGGTTCTCTTGCGCCGGGATGCGGTCCAGGCTGGCAGGCTCCGGGTCATTACACAGAAAACCAAAACGGCGATTGACCATCGGGCAGTGCCGGAGGTAGTCGAAGCCTTGGAACGCCTACCAGTACCGCTCCGTGCCGTCGAACCATCGCAGTTCTTCTTTTGGAGCGGTCGCGGCTCCTGGACTTCCACCGCCGCAAACCTCTCCGCCACACTCCGCTCTGTTTACCGGGCTTCGAAAGTCCAAGGTGCTCATTCCCATAGGTTTAGGCATACCCGTGCGAGCGAGATTCTAGCCGTTGGCGGGAGCATCGAAGATGCTGCACGTTTCTTGGGAATCTCGCCGCGCATAACGGCACTTCATTACATCAAGTTTATGCCGGAGCATCAGGTGCGGATTGACAACCTCATGGAGAGGTTGCTATGCCGAGATCACAATGCCCCTGGTGGGGATGCGTCAGGCCGGTCTACCGTTCCGGCTTTTGCCGCCGACACTACCGCCGGGGAATAGATGCGCACAATGCATGGATGGTTCGCGCACGGGCCGAAGCCTTGGCTGCGGGACTTTGCGGCAGTTGCCACAAGCGGAAAGCGCGAGCGGGTAAAAGCGAATGCCGTCTCTGCGCAGAGCGCGTTCTTGTTAATAGCTGGAATCACCGCCACCCGAGGGGGCGGTTCTGCCGAGGCTGCGGCAAGCCGCTGCCGCGCGGCTCCGGGGGGAGCTGGTGGTGCAAGCTCTGTGCGCTAGAACAACACCTCAAACAAAGAGCCGAATCTAATGCGCGAAGAGCCGCAGAATGCATAACGCTCGGTATCTGTCGCCGGTGTCATCGGCGCAAGGTGAAAGAGGGCAGCACCCGTTGCGGCGCCTGCCTGCGATACGCCCGCGACGACCAGCGGGGGCGTTACCTCCGAAGGCACTAGAAAAGATTTGTCTTGACAAGTGCTAGTTGCCGCTGTAAAGTGCCAGCATGAGAGGTAGACCAACCAAGCGAGTTGTAAGCATGAGAGCGCGTTCATTTACGTTGCGATTGAACGGGAACACCTATCAGGATATTGGGCGGCTTTTAGGTGTATCCCGCCAGCGGATTCAGCAACTATTGAAACCACCGAGGGCGGTAGCTGAAGAAATCAAGAAACGCGCCCATGGCCGATGTGAGCAATGCGGCCTGCCTGGACTCTCTCACCATTTGCATCATCGCTTGGCCACGAAGAGGCAAGAGGATACCTTTAACGACCTCGACAACTTGCAGTATCTTTGCCCTTCCTGCCACCGTCAAGCCCATTGGGATATGGGTCCCATGAGGTCCAGACCGTGCGTCGAATGCAGGCAAGTGTTTAATTCCCGGAATCCCAGGAAGGAAATCTGTTCGCCCAGATGTATGTACCGAAGACACTACCGGCGCAAGCAGAAGCGCGCACTACGACTGATGAGGAGAGGAGAAAATGGCTAAGGGTGAGAAACCGGCAAGTTTGGCCGAGGACCACCTGGATTTCCTCGATGACTTGCGCAGTTCCGGCGTCACGAATATGTACTCGGCATCAATCTATCTCGAAAGCGAATTCGGTTTGGAGCGCAAAGAAGCAGGCGCAATTTTAATTTACTGGATGGGCAGTTTCGAGGAACGCGGTTGCCCGAAAGGCAAGGGCCGCTGGCGCTTTGGAAAGCCCGAGACAAAGTTGAGTATCAGCAAAGGGAGGAAGGGAAATGGCTAGGACAAAAGCCTCTCCGGGGGCACAGATCATTTACCTCTTCGGACAGTTGGAAGGCCCGGAAACGCGGCGACTGGTTTTTGAGCTCATCAAACAGGAAATGCGCGAACCGGGTCAACTCCCGCAACGGAAGAAGCCGAGCACGAAACCGAAGCCGCTGGCGGTCCAGGAGTCATGATTCGCTACCGAACCTTCGCAGAAGTCGGGGCCGCGCTGATCCTTGCGGCGCTGTGGGGGGTCTTGATGCTGGTAGCATAGAAAGGAACCATGACGAGAGAAGAATTGGTCGGTGCATTGCATCGGCTTGCTGACGCTTATGAGAAACATCCGATCCCTCTTCCATATTCATTCATGTTCAGCGCCTTTGCAAGTTCGCAGCCTAAACAAGCTACCGCCGACGTGAGAGCCTTTCTTGAGGGAGTGGGGCCATGCAAAAAAGCTGACAGTGACGATCACATCCAGCTTCGAGCTCAGGTTTTTCCAAAAGACTTCACTGTGTACTTTTATGTGCGGAAGGATACGATGGGTTGCCGCAAAGTTAAAGTTGAGCGGATTGTCCATGAGGAAAAGTGGGAGTGCGGGCCGCTCTTGGAGAAGATCGCGGAGGCTGGACAGGAATGAGAGATCATCGGAAAAAGGCGCTGGCAATACAGGTGCTTGTCGAGAAAGCGTTGAAGTCCGCCCACAAGCTACGAAAGCGGCGCTTATTTCCAGAATTTACATGGAACATTGGCTCTGGAAAAAGCCCCCTTTCGAGGAAACGAAATGAATAACAACGACCTTGCGAGCCGTGCCGATGGCAGCACGAAGCCCCGCGTCGAGGATGAGTTGCGCGACCTGGTGCTCAACGAATGCAGGGAGATTGTAGCAGGCGACGGCTATCACGGTCACCTGCGGGCCTACGAGTTCCTGCGCGGCGTCCGGTTCACAGTCGGGGTGTTGAAGGAAGTTCGGTTGGGGTACATCGAAAGGAAACGGGCATGAACGATGCGGCGATTGTGAAGGCGGAACATCGGGAGATTGCGCAGACGGACGAAGCGAGCCTCATGCAGGTCATCGCCAACGCCGCTAAGGACCCGTCCGTTGACGCGGAGAAAGCGGAGCGGATGTTTGCGCTGTACGAGCGCATGGTGGACCGGAAAGCGCGGACGGAATTCTTCGCTGCCCTTTCAGCCCTCCAAGCCGAGCTTCCGCAGATTCGCAAGGATGGTCGGATCGTTGTCGGCGGGACCGAGAGAAGCAGGTATGCGCGCCTGGAGGACATTGACGTTGCAATCCGCCCATTACTCACAAAGCACGGGTTCGCCTTTTCCTTCGACTCGAAATCCACTGACGGCAAGTCCTTCATTCTCTCCTGCAAGCTCTCCCACATGGCGGGCCATGCCGAAACAAAAGAACTCCCGCTTCCTCTTGACAAAGCGGCGGTCAATCGAGAAGGTCGTCCTATTCGGAGCGAAGTTCAGGACGTAGGCTCCACGGTGTCCTACGGTCGCCGGACGCTCATTAAGATGCACCTGAACCTGGTCGAGCGCGGCGAGGACGACGGCGGACAAGGCGCGGCCAAACCGATTACCCCGGACCAGGCCAAGGAACTCTTGGGCCAGTTGACTGCCCTCCACGTAAATCAGCCTGCGTTCCTGAAATACATGCGGGCGGAAAAGATCGAGGCGATTCTGGAAACCGATTGGCAGAAGTCGGTCAATTGGGTCATGGAGAAGAAACGGAATGGGAATCCATAAGGGACTTATACCTTTAACTCCCTTGGGCGATGATGCGAGAAACCTACTGCGAGTATCACGGGTTTAGAGACCTGTGTGGGTCGTTTGCTCCGAGAAAGAGGCGACGCATGGCAAGTAAAACCCAATTTTCGGAAACAGAATCGCGCTTCTTGCGCTTCGTGCCCACCGAACCAACGCCGGTGAATTACGAGCCTGGTGCGAAGATTTGGACCGTACAGGGCAGACGAACAGGAGAGTCCCTGGGCGAAATCAATTGGTACAAGCCCTGGAAGAGATATGTCTTTTGCCCTGGTGCAATGACCGAATTTGACGCGAACTGCCTGCGTGATATTGCCGACAGGTGTGAGCGTGAAACCGCGAAATTCAAACATTCATGAATCTGTGAAATGGAGTAAACCAATGAGCAGTAACGATCAATATCCGACAACAACTAGCAGGAGCAAGGCCATACTTTCCATCTTGGAAGAGCGCGAGGCTCAGGACAAGCAGTGGGGCGGCCCTACCCATGATGATGAGCACTTCCCCGCCGACTGGTTTCACTTCATCAATCGGCAACTTGGCAAGCTCGCCTTGCCGGTGAAAGATGTGACATCCTTCCGGAGAGGCCTGGTGAAAATAGGCGCTTTAGCGGTGGCCGCAATCGAAAGATGTGACAGGGCGCTGGAGCACTCCCCCGACTTTCCGAGCGGAAAAATCCAAAACCAGATCGAATCCTATGAAGCAGAAAGACGTGCGGCTACTGGAGAATCGGATTAAGGGAGTTAAAGGGATAGTTCCCATCCATAAGGTGATAGCGAGAAACGGGCGCAGATGATGAAGATTTTCTCAGTACAGCAAGGCACTACCGAATGGCTCGCCCTCCGCGCTGGCATCCCGACTGCGAGCCAGTTCGACCGGATCATCACGCCCCAAGGGAAGGCATCCGGCCAAGTCGAGAAGTACCTTTTCGCGCTCTTGGCGGAGCGTATGATGGGTCATCCGATCATCGAGCAAATATCCGCATGGATGCAGCGCGGCAACGAAATGGAGGCCGAGGCCGTAGACTTCTATGAATCTCAGCGGGAATTGGAAACGGAGCCGATCGGGTTCATCACGAACGATGAAGGCACTATCGGGGCTTCCCCGGACCGGCTCGTGGGCGAGGACGGGTTGCTCGAAATCAAAGTTCCCGCAGAGCACACGCACGTTTCTTACCTGCTCAAGAAGGCGGTTGACCAAGCCTATTACCCGCAAGTGCAGGGCCAATTATGGATTTCCGGGCGGAAGTGGCTCGATATTCTCTCCTACCACCCCGAAATGCCACCGGCCTTGATCCGGGTCGAGCGCGACGAGGCTTTTATCGCCCTGCTGATCGAGGCGGTGGGGCACTTCTCGGTTCTCTTGGAAGAATATGCCGCAGACCTCAAAAAGCGCGGCTGGATCAAGGAGAAGCCCCAAGCTGTGCCAGCCGCTCCTGAAAACTCTCCAGGATCGCCCACAATCGAGACGGGGAGTTTCGCGGGCCCAGACCTTGCCTTCTTGGACAGGACCGAAGCCCCACCAGTGGCCACCGTAGCGCGAAGCGACAACGCCTACAAGACCTTCCTCCTGCTCGCAGCATGGCTCAAGTTCTACGACCGTTCGCCAGATCACCACTACTACTATAAGGTTTTGCTTGCCAATGGCGTTCACCATGCCAATGAAATCAGAGACTTGCGAACTGGAAGGAAGCTGGTTTCGCAGTTGGTTTCCATGATCCTGAGAGTTAACATGGTTTCCTTTGGCGAATTGACCGCCAAGGCACAGCGCGGTGAGCGCCCGCCAGCAAGTTCTGGTCCGGGGCCAACTGCGGGTTCAACGCAGACCGGATCAGTGCCGGGGGCTACAGAGATCGCGCCCCCGGCATCAAATCTCCCCCCGGCGTCCAAGGTTCCTGCCCCCCAAGAGCAGGACTCCGGCACCGTTCCCAGGGCTTCGGCGGTTTCCGAGACCGTCGAGGCCCCCGCCGGAGAGTTGTTCAAGCCAGCAATTGACCAGCAGTTCGAGGATTGGAAGCGCGACTTGCAACGCCTCTTTGGGGGCGCGCCGAGGCAGTTCACGCTCAAACTGGCGGACTGGTCGTTCACTTCCCTGGACGACATGATAGCGAACTTGCCCGCCCGCGAACGTCAAGGAAGGCTTGAGGCGATGAGGCTATGGTGTCGTTAAGCAGGATTACCCACTATGATTCACGATATCTTTGACGGCTCTTTTCATTGTCGGGAATGCAGCGGCCCCTGTCTTCTCACTGGCGAGGCAAGGCATCTTACACGGATCGTCCGTTATCTATTTGAGATGGCGGTCCTCGGCAATAACAGCTATCTCGTGCTCGGGGGCATGATGCAACCGGCACTTGAAGATGCAGGGGTAAATCCTCACCTGTTCCTAATCAGGGCAAAACAGGGGGCCAAGCCGCGAACGGAGTAATTATGGAACGCCGTGATGCGCTATCGGAAGCAATCAAACGGATTCGGGAGTTGCGCGAATTCTTGTACTTTGAGCTACACTTCTCGGTGTCACCAGCAAGGGCGGGCGAGGAAACTCTTGCCTTTTGGGAAAAGTGCTGCACCAACGAACTTCTGGAAATCGAAGAGGGTTTGAAAGTGAAAGGGTTTGCGCCATGGTGGTCGAGACTCTGAACGACCGACGCAATGACCAGTGGGACCGGCGGGCAATCTATGTTGCCCCTGGCGCAAAAGAGGGTGTGCGCCCGAAGCGCCGCGTAGATCACGCCATGCGGAAACGGTGGGGTACCGTGCTTCCGAATATCGAGGCGATGCGGGATAGTGTTGCTGGCGCGCGTACCTTCCCACCACACACTTGGGCATATATGTGCGCGGAGGAAGGTCTCCGCGCTATGTACCGAGAGTTGAAAGCGGAGAGGTTTCACGCATGATAACCGACAAAACAAGAGTTCGCAGATACCGTAGGTGGGTCAAGGATTTCCTGCGGCAACTCAATGACGACCTTGCGCCAAAGGGACCGTTACATAAGCGGACCTTGCAGGCCACGGTGCGGTTCTACTCGATCTTGCTCAACCTGAGAGGCGGACCTGAGCCGCCTTCCAAAAGGCGCAAATGAGCATCCCGCTCGCAGGCGCGATGCTCTGCGTGTCCTGCGACTCGGTGGGCAATAAGAACCGCTGCGAGCGGTGCGGCAGCAGGGCGGTATATCCCCTAGCGAAGTGGTTCCCGGCATTCGATGGCAAGCCGCCAAAGGACCGCACGGCGCGGGAACTGGAAAACGTGATCGCAGGGAAGGAGCGGCATGGGCGATAGAACCTGGAAACTCTTCAATGGATATGGGCCTTTAGCCGACGGGCTGATGCGTGTTGAACGAATCGGGCCGGATGGGGGAGGTGGGATCACAACCGACGAGTCTTCGGACATGGCAGGAACTCGTGAAGACCTAGAAGGGTTGATTTCCGCCGTCAATTCCCACCAAGCTGCCGTAAGACTCTGCAATGCTGTGCTGCAATCAGATAAGACCCGCTCTAAATGGCTTCCCAAGATTATCTGTTTGGCGGAGGAATTCAAGGCACTAGCAAAGGTTCTGCCATGAAAATCAAAATCACGAGGCGGACGGAAACCGGGACAGTTTTGTCCGTCGGTATCGCCGATTCGCCCCTGGAAATCCGTAGCTATCAGTTCGACGACCGGGCCTGTTTCGCCACGTTGAGCGACGGCACCTCTGCCGCTATCTCTGTCCCAGAGGGGCCAACCTGGACAACCACCATCGAGCCGATGGACGAGGAGCAACCATGATAACCGTGCGATTTCCGAACGGCCAGGCCGTGACGTACAATTCGGCGGCGCTATTGACGTACAAACCCGGCAGTGCATGGGAACTCACGTCTAAAAACGGTGGATGGGTCGCCTCGATACAGGAAAGTGCAGGCGTCATCGTAGAGTCGGAGCCGCCGTGCAAGGTCGAGAACCCAATCATGGCCCACAAGACGAACACTGTCACGCTCACGACAGCACAGTATCAGCGGCTCTTGCGGAGGGCTAGGGGATGAAAGTTAATATAGCGGCGCGGAAGGCAATTTATTGTGATTTTCACGGGCGTTTTTCAATCAAATCACTTGCCGCCATTTATAATTTGTCAGTGGTGCAAGTCGAGGACATTATCCGGAAAGGGGTAAAGCGTGGCTGGCCGACCAAATAAACGTTCTCAGGGCAAAAAAGACTTGGCGCAGCAGTCCGATGAACTAAATGGGCTATATACGGAACTCGATGAGTTGCTGCGGGAAATGTGTGGGAATTTAGCATTGGTTCGGAGGAACACAACGCGGCTCCTAAATTATGTTCACGCCATCTGTGCCGGTGTAGCCACATGGAAAGACGATCATGGAAGATAGGGTCAATCGTTGCCCGGTAATCGTGCAGGGTGCGCAGTGCATCAAGGAATCGGGCCACACGGCAATGCCGCGGCGTCATTCGCACGTTTTCAATAGCTCGGAAATGACGCAACCCGTGTTGACCCAGATTGATTTCAC
>ERZ1292623.5540-Hain-H51-01um-R1-5540-length-10028-cov-4_pt1 | contig 10028 bp, 16 predicted proteins | sample MGYA00564398_ERZ1292623 | MGnify/ENA primary metagenome ERZ1292623 (study PRJEB36523, sample SAMEA6512633) | groundwater metagenome | collected 2019-01-07 | study: AquaDiva: Metagenomics assemblies of 32 groundwater samples
TGAGAAACGCCACTTGAAGTTGTGTAACTAATTATCAGATCTCCTTTAAGCTTTGCTCCAATGGCTAAACCAGCACATGCCCCTATAAATGTTGTCTGAGAACCATCAAGAACTTGTATGCCTCCTGGAGTAAAAGTTGCTGATGCACAACCACCCTGAGCTGACGTTAAAGACAATATAACGCCATTTAAGGTATCTCCTAATCCATTCTGCAAAATAATTGTAACTGCATTATCAGAATCATCTGCCTTGAAATCTACGCATCCAAATCCTGGAGCTAAATTACAAGAATTTGGCAAGAACCTGCTCGGATTTAACACTCCGAAGAATGCTAAAGCTGCTATCGCAATCAAAACAACAAGCAAAGCCCATCCATAAGTCATTAAGAATTCCATCGCTGCTTGTCCCTTTTTCATGAAACCACCTCTATTTGATTTTTTATCAATCATTATTAACAATCCTTAGAAATCACTTATTTATAAATTTATTGGTTGCAATTTTCACTGAATTTTTCTGATTGCTCAATGATAAAAAACGATAGGTTTATAAATCTCAAATCATCTGTATATAGTTAATATATAGTATATATCAGGAGGTTTAAAGATGTTTCAAGTTACATGCAGCAGGTGTGGTGCTATCTTTACTACAGAAGTTAATACTATTCCACAGTGCCTAGAGTGCCAATGCACTTCAAAGGAATTCCAAATAAATGAAATCGTTAATTAATTACAAAATAATTTATTTTCTAGATCATATTAATCAGCAATAAAACAACAAATAAATCGAATTATTTCTTATGCCTGTACCTCTTCTTCTTTTTCAATGCCTTTAATCAAGTTCCAATCTAGCTTTATTAACTGCCTAACAGCCGGATTTTTTGTATTTAATTTATAAAGATCTGATTTTCCAATCCTTCTTGTTTTTACAACTATGTTATTCCTCTCTAACTTATCCCAGAAAGTTTGCAACGTTGAATAGCTAACCCCAGAGTTCTTGGCTATTTCTGTCAGAGAATAGTCAAAGAGTTGAAATGTTATGAGGAAATCTAAAACCTTTATTACTGGATTTTTTCCAAATATCTCCACAAAAACTGTTTCTGTTTTCATTTTTGAATATAACAAACCTTTCACTTTTCTCAAAGTTCTACCTCTATTTAAATCTTTCTTTTTATGTTTTTATATTTCAATATTAGAAACATTTAAATATCGCAACATTTTAGTTGGTTTATGGAATTTGATGAAGATAAAATTAAGGCCACTATATTATATAACTTAAGAAGAAAAAAGGTAATTGGCGGTGTGCATACTCATTTTGATACATTAAGAAGAGGTTTTCCTTCACACATTGGAAAGGATGTTAACAAAATAGCTAAGCAGTTAGTTAAAGAGGGATTGCTAATTATTAAACCTGCTCCATACGGATTACAAGTCTCTTTAAACAAAGATCGATTAAGAGAAATCGAAGCTTTTATTGAAAGAATTTTAGAATTTAAGTTTTGAATCAAAGAATTTAAGCCAACAAAGATTCCAAATTAAACTATACTAATTAGCAATAAAACAAAATATCCGATAAAGCACCCCGCACTTATATAAGGCATCGCAGGATAAAATTTGTTCTTCTCTCCTTTTATCAGAAGATACAATAATGCTAAACTGGTGAACAAAGGAACTATAAAAGCACTGTTTCCATAATTCTTCATCAGAACAGCGCTAAATATTAACGGAAACCCTATATCCCCTCCACCCAGTATTGCTGTCCTGCCATCTCCATAAGGAATCATCAGTCCAGCAAACAATTTCAGCTTAGCCTGAAACTTTGCCATCTTCACCATATGTTTTGTCTTCAACACAGCTATGAAATCATAAACTGAAATTAGTATCAGCAGTATGCTTATTGACCATAGACTAAAAACAGGTGTAAATATGGCAGCTAATCCACCATAGATAAATAACTCAGTCAGATTGTGCAATACTAAGCTGTATCTCAATGTTTTTGCTACAGCTAATATAAAAGCTATGATTAATGCTAATCTCTGATGAATAAAAGCACCGAAAGCAATCATTAAGCAAGCCCAGACAGACAGAAAAAACCAGAACTTCCATAACTTTAGTAACCCTAATCTTATTATTACTATCAAAACTATTGTAGCAGCTAATATTGTTAGAAATATGGGTAAGTAACTTGTCTCCTCCTCAAGCCTTGGTCTCTCCACATTATAAGGCAAAGCCTGCCATTCCTTCTGCACTACTGTCTGATTTCCTACTCTGATCTCTTTTATTTCCAGATATCCCTTGACTATCTGTAATCCAATTATCTGTGCAAGTAGAAAAAGAACTGCTAATAACAAAGTTATTTTTAATGTATGTTTCATTATTTCTTTTTCTAAGATTCTTCTTTTTAAACCTTTTTTATTCGTAAACTCTTTATTCCGTCATAACCTCCCTTAACTGCTAATGGAATCTCAGAAAATCTAAATTGGATAATCCTCTTTAATATTGCCCCTAAAAGAAACATATAAGACATAATTAGACCATTGTTATTCCACAAATAAATAAGTATAGTGCGGCTTTTGACTCCCTCGTATACTTTAATCCTACTTGAACTGCTCCCTCCACCATAGTGATAAATCTCTGCATCCAAAACAATAGCAATCTTATAACCATATTTCCAGATTCTTAAACATAAATCATTATCCTCGCAATAAAAGAAAAAACGTTCATCAAAACCATTTAACTTATTAAATAAATCTCTACGTACAAATAAATGAGAACCCTGCACACAATCCACATATAGTAAATCTCTGTTATGATTTAGTTCGTCTTCTCCAAAAAATCTTCTGGAATATCCTCTTCCTTTGTACATTTCTATAGGAATCATAGGAAGCATAGCGTAACGATTAACATAAAGTATTGAATGGTACCTTTTTGCGCCACTCCTATACTTGTATCCGAAAGGGCTAATAGCGCCCAGAAGCTTGTCTTTCTCCATCTCGTAAACTAATTTATCTAAAACTTCATTATCGGTTAATTCTGTATCTGGATTAAGAAAAAAAAGATATTTTCCTGACGCCATCTTTGCCCCTAAATTACTTGCTTTTCCAAAACCAAGATTTTTATCAGACTTTATTAAATTTATACGATAGCCTGTAATTAATTTTAGCGTATTGTCTGTTGAGTTATTGTCGACTATGATTACCTCTTTATTTTTATAAGTAACCTTGTCTATAGAATTAAGGCATCTGATGATAAATTTTGCTGAGTTATAGGTAACTATTATTATTGATACCAGTGGTTTCATGTCTTCACTCCTATAAAATTATATTCTCTTCAAATATATAAAATAACCGGCAACTGATTCAAGGTGGTAAAATAGGTTTAAATCTTCTCAAAATTAAATTCTGAAACAACTGCTGAGTGATATAAGCTTTAACAGAAAGTTATTTATATTAAGAATGTGTCTTAAAAACCAAGTGATTTCGAATGATTGAACTTGGCGGCAATATCAAGCTTGATGGTTTTAATTCTGTTGATCCCCCTACGATTATTGTTGTAAAAAAAATGATTGGTAATTATGCTAAAAAAATTTCAGACAATATAACCCAGGTTGATGAACTTCTTATTGATCTCAAAGAGTCTGATATGGAAAATAAGATCTTCAGACTTAATGCCACATTAACATCAGAAGAAGAAAAATTCGATTCAGAAGTCCAGGATATTAACCTCTTCTTTGCTCTTGATAGAGCTATGCAGGAAATAATGAAAAAAGCTCAAAAATAAGCCATAAGCTTTATAAATTAGATTCTATATCTCTAATTAAAATGTCAAAAGGTCACTCAGGATTCAGGAGAAAGACAAGAAGCAAGCTTAGGAAGCATTTCAGAGAGAGAAGCAAATTTAAAGTAAACAGATTGCTCCAGAAATTTAGCGTAGGCGACAAGGTACTGCTTAATATTGAACCATCATTCCATAAAGGCATGTTCCTTCCAAGATTTCATGGCTTAACAGGAATAGTTCAAGGAGCCAGAGGCAAGTGCTACAAAGTTGTTATCGAAGATGGTAATAAGGAAAAGATTGTTATTGCTCATCCAGCACACTTAAGGAAGTTGTAAAAATGGCAGAAATAGAAATCATTGAAGAAACACCATTAACAATGTCTGAACTAAAGGAAAGGCTTGAAACTATTAAGAAATCTCAGGAGTTGGTTTTTAGAAGCAATAAAACCTTAGAATACTTGAACGCGTTCACAAAAATAAACACAAAACAGGCAAAAGAAATAAAAGAAAAACTTAAATCCTTGGACATTATAAGATTAAAAGATAAGCACATCGCAAAAATAATCGATTTGGTGCCTAAAGATACAGAAACTTTAAAAACAATATTAGCCCAGGATAATATTACCGTTAAGACAGAGGATATAGAAAAGATATTAGCGTGTTTAAAGTGATTGAAATAAACAATGTGATAAAAAATGATGCAAAAAGTAAAAGAAGAGAGAGCCATCGTATTAGATTTTTTGCCGAATGGCTATCCCTTCGATACAAGACCGATGCACATGAAGACTCCAGTAGCTCAAGCTATAGGCAAAGATCACCTAATTCTACTTGAACTGGTACCTAAGAAGGGTATATTTCTGCAGCCCAATGAAGAAGTTTATATGGGTGAGGGCAAAAGAGACAAAATTCATCACATAGTTGGCAGAATCCCATTCGACAGACTAACTCAAACAGCTCAAGGCACACTAGAACAGGTTGTTCACGATACTGTAAAAAGTAATGAAAAAAGATTCGTGGAATTCTTCAATAAAGCCCAGCCTATCAACACTCGAAGACACCAGATTGAATTAATTCCTGGAATAGGAAAAAAACATATGTGGGAAATAATAGAAGAAAGAGAAAAGAAACCTTTTGAAAACTTCGGAGACATTAAATCAAGAGTCAAGTTAATGCCTGATCCAGAGAAATCAATAATCAAAAGGATAATATTAGAGCTTAAAGGTGAAGATAAACATCATATATTTGTTGGACTTTAATAATTAAAATCCGGTTCCTAAAAGACTAATACATTGACAATTACTACAACCATATCCTCCACTTTGAGACGGCGGAGGTCCAAATAATGCTTCACAATCTGCTACAGTTTCACATTGTTCTGGATATTCTACATGATCGTTCCCACAAAAAGGAGGATCCGCGTTACAATCAAATGATTGTTGATATTCATATCCATATTGACCTAAACTACCACCCCATATAATACATTTTCCACACATAGGGTAATTACCGTTACAAGGTGTTACCTTTTTCACCCATGTAGCAAGACTAGGATTAAAAACAGCAAGATCTCCGACTGAGTGAGGACATTTACAAGATCCACCAGTAGCATATTGTGTTCCACTTCCAGTTGGTTGTTGAGAAACTATTCCTACACCATAACCACCCTGACTCGCTCTTACTTGTAAAGGGTTGGAGTAAGTAGGTATAAATTCTGTTTCCTCTGCTTGAGGACTCTCAATAATATTTAAACTTCTAGTATATCTTCCAGTAAACAATCCTTTATTACTTAAAAATATCACAGCTACAACTAATACTAAAACAAGTAATAATTTATTATTTCCCTCTTTTGCCATATAAAAAATAAGAATTATCTAATTTATAAATCTTTTTATCATGCATTATTTGATTGTTATAAAGCTAATAACCATTAAAGCGATATATTTTTAAACCAAATTCTTATAATCTGCATCTATGAAAGAGCTCGTAAGAATAGCTAATACGAACATTATGGGCAAAGAAAGCCTACATAGCGGTCTATCAAAAATTTATGGTGTAAGTTATTCTCTTTCAAATGCTGTATGCAATAGACTAGACTTTGATAAGTTCAAGAAAGTAGGTGATTTAACCGATGATGAGGTCAAAAAGATCGAAGATTTACTAAAAAATCACCATGATGCATTACCAGCTTTTTTATTCAACAGAAAAAAAGATCTTGATACAGGAAAAGACACTCATCTTTTGAGTGCTGACTTAAAGCTCAGAACAGAATTTGATATCAGGCTGATGAAGAAAATAAAATCCTATAAAGGTATTCGCCATGCTCTTGGTCAGCCTGTTCGTGGTCAGAGAACAAAATCTCACTTTAGAACAGGTGCTACAGTAGGCGTCATGAAAAAGCAAGCTAAATTACTAGCTCAAAAATCAGAGGAAAAGAAGGAAAAGAAGTAAAATGGGGCACCCAAAAAAACAAAGGAAGAAATATTCTGGACCAACTCATCCATGGCAGGCTGATAGATTAAAAAGAGAAGCTATCTTAATGAAAGAGTATGGTCTTAAGAATAAGAAAGAACTATGGAAGATGGGGTCTGTTTTAAGAAGTTTCAAAAAACAGGCAAAATCATTAATATCAAGAATAGATGAACAGGCAAAAACTGAAAAAAATCTGCTAATACAAAAACTTTACAAACTTGGTTTATTGGAAAGCGGGGCAAAGATAGAAGATGTGCTCGATTTAGACATTAGAAATATACTCAATAGAAGACTTCAATTTTTAGCCTTAAAAAAAGGCCTCGCTAGGTCAACAAAACAGGCTCGCCAGTTTATTGTCCATGAGCATATTTTTGTAGCAGATAAAAAAATAGACTCGCCATCTTATCTTGTAAAGAAAAATGAAGAAGACAAAATAACATTTGGTCCTTTATCATCATTCGCTTCCCTCGATCATCCTGAAAGAGTGCCTTTAGATAAAAAAGAATTATCTGGGGAAAAACAAGTTAAAGAAAAACCAGTAGAAGTTGCAACTTAAATGAAACAAGAAGGTGGCTACAGGTGGGGTATTGCATACATTTATTCTAGCTATAATAATACTATTATTCATATAACAGATATAACTGGATCAGAAACAATTGCAAAAGCCTCTGGTGGAATGGTTGTAAAAGCCCATAGACTGGAAGGTTCTCCGACAGCTGCAATGAATGCAGCAAAAATCGCAGCAGAAGCTGCAAAAGACAAAGGTATCAATGCTGTTCATATCAGAATTCGCGCTCCAGGTGGATCTGCAGGTCCTCATTCTCCAGGCCCGGGTGCACAGGCAGCAATCCGTACCCTATCCAGGTCAGGTCTAAGGATAGGTATGATCGAAGACGTAACAGCAATTCCAACAGACGGTACAAAAAGACCATACGGGCGAAGGGGGAGAAGAGTTTAAGATGAATTTCAAAATTGTCAAAGAAGATAAAAATAGAGTAATTTTTACAATTGATAAAATAAATCCAGCAACTGCAAATGCTGTCAGAAGATTTGCAATGAATTATGTTCCTGTTTTAGCCATCGAAGAAGTCACATTCCAGAAAAACTCTTCAGCTTTGTACGATGAGATGATCGCTCATCGTCTAGGCTTAATTCCCATCAAAACAGACCTTAAATCATACAATTTATGTTCAGAATGCAAATGCAAAGGCAAGGGTTGCCAGAATTGCCAGCTTGTCCTTTCATTGAAAGCGAAAGGTCCGTGTACAGTTTACTCTTCAGAACTTAAATCTGACGACCCAAAAGCAGTTCCTGTCCTCAATAAACTTCCAATAGCCAAATTACTAAAAGATCAGGAACTAAAGATAGAATGCACCGCAATCCTAGGTCAAGGAAAAGATCATGTGAAATTCTCTCCCTGCCATATGTGGTACCGTGGTTATCCAGAATTAAAAGTTACTAAAGACTCTGATGTTAAAAAAGCTCTTTCACAAATTTCTTCTGGTGTTTTAGTCCAAAAAGGTCAAGGATTGGAGATCAAAGATATAACAAAATGGAATGAAGCTATTGAACAAGTTCTTGAAAACAATGGTATCGAAGTTACATCAAGCCAGGAAAATTTCATATTTTACATTGAATCATGGGGTCAGCTGGAACCTAAAGAAATTCTTGTAAGGGCAATAAATACCTTCGATGAAAAACTGGATGAATTTGAAAAGTTAGTCAAAAAGATTAAATAAACCAAGGAGATCTTCTTTTATATTTAGAAGATTGTTTGTTTTTTTAGTTTAATAATTAAGACCAGAAGATGCAACAGATATAGTATTTATACATGGTACATTTTTTGTATAAATATGAGATTTACTGGTTACATATCCATGCTTATCAGGAACAGCAGCCCAAATCTTACAATATCCTTCGCATGCATTTGATTGGATTGTACAATGATCCTCTTTTTTAAATAAAAAATGCATTTGATTTAATTTAGATAAGTCACAGTCACACCCATCAGTTACATATTGTGTTCCACCTTCGCTTGTTGGTGAAGAAACAATAGGACCAGCAGGAATATACTGTCTCCTTTGTATCGATTCTAATATATTTGGAGCTTTTCCTGGAGTTCCAACTGCTTGTGGTTCTATATATGCTAAATTAGTCCTGACAGCTTTTCCAGTAAAGAATCCATTATTACTTAAGAAAACAACAGCAACAACTAATAAAATAAGTAATAACTTATTATTTCCTTCTTTTACCATATAAAGAATAAGAATTATCTAATTTATAAATCTTTTTCCCCTTCATGAAAAGTATTTTAAACAATCTATCCTTTAATCCTACTTGCGCGGGAGTCGCATAGCCTGGTCAAGTGCGCCAGCTTGAAGGTATCGAGCCATAAGCAAACTCGGTATCTGGCTAAAGGGGCTGGTCCCTTAGTGGGTACGAAGGTTCAAAAATAAGAACCAAGGTTCTTATCAACTCCTTGGGCTTAATGAAAGTCCTTCCTCCCGCAGCCTTATTAAATAGATATAGCAAAGATTAAAAAAGAAAGATTTATTCTTCTCATTTATAATATTTACCAAAATCTAATTTTCATATTTATAAACTATTCTTAGTTTCCATTTGATTTTTCAATAGATTCAAGCTCAATTTCCATTGCCCTGTAAACAACTGTTGCTATAAAACCAGATGCTATTGGTGACTCGCCTCTTTTATTCAAAGTCTCCATTAATTTCGTCATCATAAATAAATATCCTGGATTTTCTTCTGCAAGTTTAGGTACGATAACTTCTTTTAGGTATTCACCAAACTTTCTTTTGCTCTCATCCCATGAACCAATAAAAGATCCGTCTGGATAATATTTAATGTTATCAAATATCTGACTATTTTTTAGAATTTCACTGCAAGCCCTTGAAATTGATGATCCCACGATAGGGGGCAATTCTCCTGAATTCCTTAGGGCAGTATAGAATAAACAGGCATATTCTCTAAGACTACCCTGACTAACAATAGTTTCAAGTCCTTGAGCTGGCCAAACTAAGAAGTCTGTAAAGCTATCTATATGGGTATAAGACTGATCAATATCACTATAAGATTTTGCACCTTTAAATAAAGTCCTCACTGCATGAGCTGCTTCTAAAGCATTTTTCTTTGAAACCTGTGGTAATTTTCTTGTCATCTTACTTTATTTTCCTTATTCATAATATAATTAAAATCTATTCCACTTCGCTTTATAATAAGTGAATAAGGGTTTTCTTGTAATCATCTGAAAAAAGTATCCCTGATAGAAAACTTTATGCAGATAACATCCGCTGGCATCTTCTTCATCGTCTAATCTTATAATTTCTGCACCTGCCCCTATCAATGCAGTAATGCCCTTAAGGCCCTCAAAACAAATACGATCAGCCTCGTCAGACTCATATAATCCTATATAATAACCATCATCTCTCAGTGTAAAACAAGGTGCCGGACGTTCGGCTATTTTAAACTCTTTAGCTCTTTCAACTAACCTATCCGCCAATGTTTTATAGTCTTCTTTCATTTTAATCAACCTATATACTGTACCATATACTTTATTAATAAAACTTTGTAAGTACAATATTTTACAAAAAATCAAAAGATTTAAATATATGGATAAAAGTAAAAATTAAATGGACATAAAACTGACTAAGAAAGACTGGAAAGTCCTTTATGAGCTAGAAAAAGATGCGCGCCAGCCGCTTAATTCTATTGCCAAAAAATTAGGTTTATCAAAGCAGCTTCTGAGCTATATGATGAAGAAGTACGAAAA
>ERZ1292623.5541-Hain-H51-01um-R1-5541-length-10028-cov-3_pt1 | contig 10028 bp, 11 predicted proteins | sample MGYA00564398_ERZ1292623 | MGnify/ENA primary metagenome ERZ1292623 (study PRJEB36523, sample SAMEA6512633) | groundwater metagenome | collected 2019-01-07 | study: AquaDiva: Metagenomics assemblies of 32 groundwater samples
AGAACTTTTACAAGCAGTTATAGCAAGGATTCCTGCTCCAAACTCTGAAGTTGAAAAGCCACTAAGAGCTTTGGTCTTTGATTCTTTCTTTGATTCTTATAAAGGAGTAGTGGCACAGGTAAGAGTAGTAGATGGTCAAGTACCTGAAGTGGGAGCAAAGATAAAGTTTATTGGGACCAAATCAGATGGTCAGGTATTAGAGATGGGTTACTTTACCCCACAGTTGACACCCACCAGTACTTTAGTGGCTGGAGAAATAGGATATATTGCAACAGGAATTAAAGAGCCTGACTTGGTGAGAGTGGGAGATACCATCAGTTCCACATCGGACGTGGAAATACTATCGGGTTATAAAGAAGTCAAACCAATGGTATATGTGGGGCTTTATCCGATAGAAGCTGCCAAATATTTTGAATTAAAAGATGCTCTTTCTAAATTTAGATTAACAGATCCGGCTTTTTCTTATATTCCAGAACAATCCAAGGTTTTAGGATCAGGTTTTAGATGTGGGTTTTTAGGATTGCTACATGCAGAGGTGGTGCAGATGAGATTATGGCAAGAGTTTGGAGTAGATCTTTTAGCAACTACACCTTTAGTTGAATATCTGGTTAATGGTCAACCCTTGACTAACCCCTCGTCCCTATCCACTATTCCCTCTGATACTCGCGAGCCTTGGGTGGAGGTAAAGATTTTTACTCCACAACAGTTTATAGGAAATGTGATGGAACTGGTACAAGAAAAAAGAGGGAAATTATCTAATATGCAGTATTTTGGTACACAGGTAGAGATGATTCTTACGATGCCACTTTCTGAAATGATCACTGATTTTTATGATAAATTAAAATCTATCTCATCCGGTTTTGCCTCTTTAGACTGGGAGTTTTTGGAATATAGGGAAGCAGATGTAGTTAGAGTTGATATTTTGGTGGCAGGGGAGAATGTAGATGCGCTGTCACAAATAGTGGTAAGGGAAAAAGCTGAGTCTGTCGGCAGGAAGATGGTGGAAAAATTAAAAGAAGTTTTGCCAAGACAAAACTTTGCCATAGCCATCCAGGCTGTTATTGGAGGAAAAATTATTGCCAGAGAAACAGTTAGTCCTTTTAGAAAAGATGTCACAGCCAAACTTTATGGCGGAGATAGAACCAGAAAAGATAAACTTTTGGAAAAGCAGAAAAAAGGCAAGAAAAAAATGAAAATGATAGGTCGGGTAGAGATTCCCCAAGAAGCATTTTTGAGTATATTAAAAAGTTGATATGAATAGAGTAGAGTTTGTTTAACATCCTCAAGGAGGCGTCGAAGAATCAATATTGCTTTTAGGTTTAAAGAAACAGATAATTGCTCTAGATGATTAAGAAGACCGCTGTGATTATTAAGGGGAACCCTAAATATGTGGAAGGAAATAAAGAGGCAGAGAGGTTTTATAATAGAATAAAAAAGTTTTTAGAGAGCTTGGGATATCAAGTTGTCTTTGATTCTGGTTTTTCACATACTTTGCCTCCTATGGCTGATTTATGGATTGGCCATTCTAGAGGAGCTGATAGATTAAGATTTGCTCCTAAGGGAGTAAAGACAATAGCTTTGGGAGTAAATTTACCAAGATCTATTAATCATCCTCAAGATCAAGTAGCTATATCAGATTGTTACCATTATATTTTTACTAAGGAGATGAAATATAAGATCAAAAAAGTACTGGAAATTATTTAAGTCAATTCTCCTCTTGATTTAAATTTCTATTTATGGTTACACTGGAATTGTAGCTTAAAGTGGAAGGGGGTGAGAGAATGAAAGCATTGCATATGGCAGCCTATCTATTGCTTTGGGTAGGCGGTATTAATTGGGGTTTAGTAGGACTTTTAAACATGAATTTGGTGGAGAGCATTTTGGGTATGGATCTGTCCAAATTGGTTTATGTAGTGGTTGGTGTAGCAACAGTTTATGTCATTGCCACTCACATGGGTGAGTGTAAGGTTTGTGGTAGTAAATGACGCTTTGCGTCATCCTGAGGAGACATTAAGTCGACGAAGGATCTAAGGTTCTTATTTAAAAAATCTCGCCCTAAAAAGGGCGAGATTTTTGTGACTATTGAAGTATTGACATTTCTTAGCAGTCGTGGTAGATTAGTGCTAATCTCATGGTTGATTTATCTGATAGACAACAAGCACTTTTAAAAGCAATCATTGAGGAATATATAGAGAATGCAGAGCCTGTTGGTTCAGAGGTAATCGAGAGAAAATATGATCTTGGAGTCTCGCCTGCCACTATCAGGATTGAAATGGTCAAATTAACCGATATGGGGTATTTAAAACAACCCCATACCTCAGCAGGCAGGGTACCGCCTTCTTTGGGCTTTAGGCTCTATATTCAGGATCTGATGAAGGAAAAGGAGCTTCCTGTCACAGCCGAGGTTTCCATCAAGGAAAAACTTTGGCAGGAAAGATTTAGACGCGAGAGACTTCTTAAAGAGGCAGTGAAAGCTTTGGCAGATAGATGTGATATGTTGGGTTTGGCAACAGATAATGAGGGCCAACTCTACTGGGCGGGAGCTGCCAATATTTTGGACTGGCCTGAATTTTATGATATTGATGTGACCAGATTTGTTTTATCACTTTTTGATGAAAATCCTAGGTTAAAAGAGATTATAGGCAAGGCTGTTGGTTCTGACCCAATACATATACTTTTTGGTGAGGACATGGAATTTGAGTATTTGCGCCCAACCAGTTTTATTTTTACCAGATATGAGATGGATCTTGAGAAAGATGGGATTATTGGAGTAATTGGCCCTGCCAGAATGAATTTTGCGCTGGTTTTGCCTTATGTAAAATATGTGAGAAATTTATTAGTGGAAGCAGGCCACGTTTAGTTTACATAAACGTGGCAGGCCACAATTAGTTTACATAATTGCGGCAGGGAGGATTTAGGTCTTATGGCAAAGAAACAAGATAAAGTTGCAGAATTAGAACAAAGAGTGGCAGAGCTGGAAGCACAACTAAAACGTGCCGTGGCTGATTATCAAAACTTAGAAAAAAGAATCAGTCAAGGTAGGTCAGAGTTAACAAGTTTTATGGGAGCGGAGTTGGTTAGGAAGTTGTTGCCAGTGGTTGACCACCTGGAGACTGTGATAAATGGGGGCCGACAGGTCCTGAGTGAGCAAAGCGAGTCGAAAGATTGGTTTAAAGGAGTAGAGTTAGCTGTTAAAGAATTTGAGCAAGTCCTTCAGATTGAAGGACTTGAAGAGATCCAAGCAGAGGGTGAATTCAATCCTGCTTTGCAGGAGGCTGTTGACACAAGGGATGGAGAAAATAATATAATTTTAGAAGTTGTCAGAAAAGGTTATACTTTAAATGGTAAGGTAATTAGACCAAGTCAGGTGGTGGTAGGTAGGAAAAATCCACCCAGTATGGAAGAGACAAAAAACATTCCAGGTGGAGAAACCCAATCAGATATGCATTCACCACTGGATGAGAAAGGAGAGATGTCATAAAACGTCATTCCCGCGCAAGCGGGAATCCAATTCCGAATCAGAGATGGTTAATTGGATCCCTGCATTCGCAGGGATGACAGAAAAGTTAATAACTCAAAATGGCAAATAAACTATGAATATAGAAAATGGATCTAATAAAGAAAAAAGAGCAAATGAAGTGGGAGAAGCATATGCTAAATATCTAGACTCTGGTGATATTAGGCCTTTTTTCGAAACCTTTCACAAGCGAGTTCTTAGAGAATATGGTTTTATTGGAAGACTTATACAACCAGTAGCAACCTGGGTTTCTATGAAAGCATATGAGTTTGATAAAAGGAGAGAGGAAAAATATGGCTAAAATTGTAGGTATAGATCTTGGAACTACAAATAGCTGTGTGGCAGTAATGGAGGGTGGGAAGCCCAAAGTTATTCATAGCGCTGAAGGGGAAAATATTATCCCTTCTGTTTCAAATCCCAATAAAAATATTGTGGGCAGGGTGGCTAAAAGGCAGGCTGTGGTTAATCCTAAAGAAACTATCTTCTCTATTAAGAGACTGATGGGTAGAAAGTTTAAAGATGCTGAGGTACAGCGTGATATTAAATGGTTATCCTACACTATCAAAGAAGGTAAAAATGGCATGGCGGTGGTGGAGGTAGAAGGACATGAATATACCCCACAGGAAATCTCCGCCCAGATTTTACAAAAAATAAAAGCTGATGCTGAATCCTATTTAGGAGAAAAAGTGACAGATGCTGTAATTACAGTTCCTGCTTATTTTGATGATTCACAAAGGCAGGCCACCAAACAGGCTGGAGAAATTGCCGGACTTAATGTCCAAAGAATTATTAATGAACCAACTGCTGCTGCTTTAGCCTATGGTCTGGATAAATCTCATGCCCACACCATTGTTGTCTATGATTTAGGTGGTGGCACTTTTGATATTTCTATTTTAGAGTTGGGAGAAGGAGTTTTTGAGGTCAAATCAACAGCCGGCGACACCCATCTGGGAGGGGATGATTTTGATCAGGTAATCCTGAATCATCTGGCTGATGAATTTAAAAAAGAACAGGGAATTGATCTTAAAGGTGATAAACAAGCTTTACAAAGACTTAGAGATGCTGCTGAAAAAGCCAAGATTGAATTATCCTCTACTCAAGAGGCATCAATTTCCATCCCTTTTGTGACTGCTGACTCATCTGGTCCCAAGCATTTGGAGATGAAATTATCCAGAGCCAAGCTTGAGGTTATGGTCAAGCCTTTGATTGATAAAACATTTGATGCTGTTAAGGCATGTCTTAAGGATGCCAAAATGGAGGCCAAAGATATTGAGGAAGTGATTTTGGTTGGGGGTATGACCAGAATGCCGGCAGTGCAAAAGGCAGTGCAGGACTTTTTTGGCAAAGAACCACACAAGGGTATAAACCCAGATGAAGTCGTGGCTGTGGGAGCTGCAATTCAAGGTGGAGTTTTAGGTGGAGAAGTTAAGGATGTATTACTTTTGGATGTTACCCCTTTGACTTTGGGAATTGAGACTTTAGGTGGAGTAAGAACTCCATTGATTGTCAGAAATACCACTATTCCTTCTTCCAAATCAGAAATTTTCTCCACAGCTGCTGATAATCAAACATCTGTAGAGATTAATGTGCTGCAAGGAGAGAGAGAAATGGCAGCTGATAACAAATCTTTGGGCAGATTTATCTTAGATGGTATTCCGCCAGCCCCAAGAGGTGTTCCACAAGTTGAGGTGGTTTTTGACATTGATGCCAATGGCATTTTAAATGTTTCAGCCAAAGATAAAGCAACCAGTAAGGAACAAAAGATAACTATTACTGGTTCCACAGGTTTATCTAAAGACGAAGTGGAAAAAATGACTAAAGAGGCAGAAGCACATGCGGAAGAGGATAAAAAGAAAAAAGAGGGTATAGAAATTAGAAATATTGCTGACTCTTTAGTTTATCAAACAGAGAAGACTTTAAAAGAGCAAGGGGATAAAGTTCCAGCAGAGGTAAGGACAGAAGTGGAGCAGAAGTTAAATGAGCTTAAGGAAGCTATGAAAGGTGAGAATACTGATGATATTAAAACCAAAGGTGATGCTCTGGGAGAATCTTTACAAAAAATAGGAGCTTCAATGTATGGTTCTCAAGGTGAACAACCTAACACCTCGGATGGTGGCCGAGCCGGAGGCGAGGACTCCTCCGAGGTGGGCAAAGAGCCAAAGGAAGAAGCTGTGGAAGGTGAAGTGGTGGAGGATCCTTCGACCCCTTCGACAGGCTCAGGGCAAGCTAGCTCAGGACAAAGAAAAAAAGAGGAATAATTTCCTATGACAGAGCCAGATAAAAGTGAGCATGTTTCTCCACTAATGTTAAATCAACGACTGATTGTGATTATTAAAAGAGAAGCTATAAATGAGGTTGCAAATGGCTTACCTAATTCAGTAATAGCATTACAGCAGGCTGAAAATGTAGTATCAATTGCTAGTAGAAGTATTTTATACAAAGTTCCAAGGAGAATATTTGAGGACGAACGGGCCCAAAATATAGCAAGAGAGCTTGAAACTTTATTTGGGTTTGCATACCATCTTACTAATACAGGTCGACAGGTTATTACTGGAGATATTCTTGAATATTTATTTGGGCCTGGTCTGCCTGATGAACACAACCCTGATAAAAGAATTCCTATTCCAGGATATATTGCCGATTTGGTAAAGTCAGAGGAAGGAGGCTTATTTAATAAGGAAAAGGCCCCTGAATTAGAAGCTGGCGCGTACAGATCATTAAAAAGAAATTCAGATATTGCTACAAGATGGGTTAACCCATTTAAATTTTTACAACCTTTAGGTTATGAGATTAAAGATATGCTAGATGTTGTGGAGCATTGGGAATCTGAATTAATAAAAAAGCATGGTGTAATCCCCCAATAATATTTTCATTTTTCCCACGACCGTAGCATAAATGTATGGATGGGAATTCAGTTTGAGCATTTTTAATGGTGGAATCCTATTTTGTATTTTTGTAGTACTTTGTGGTACAATTTGTTTTGTGAATGAAAGTAGATGAGCTTATTTTCAATGAAAGAAATATTGAACATATAGCTCGTCATAATGTTTTGCCAGAAGAAGTTAAGGAAGTTATAGAAGGGAATATTTTACCGCTGAAAGCTAAATTAGGGAGAGTGATGGTGATAGGTAAGACTAAAAAAAGTAGAACTTTGGCTGTAATTTTAGAAAAGTTTAAAGGTAATATCTACTTTCCTGTGACAGCTAGAGGTGCTGATAGGAAAGAAAGGAAAATGTATAAGGAAGAGATAGGAGGTGAAAATGAAAAAGAAAGTAATTAAAATGCCCAAATTTAAAAATTATGAGGAAGAAACCCGTTTCTGGGGTACTCACTCTATTGCTGATTTTAGGAAAGAGCTTAAAAAAACTAACTTAGAGGTAAAAAAACCTTTAAAAATGACTTTTACTGTCAGGCTTGATCCTAAAACTGTGAAAGAGCTTGATAGTGTGGCCAAGGAGAAAGGGGTAGGCCCTAGAACCTTAGCCAGGATGTGGCTTTTAGAAAAGTTAAAAGAGGACTATTATTCTAAATCTGCTTAAGGAAGCAGTTGAAGGTGAAGTGGTTGAAGATCCTTCGGCGGGTTCGACAAGCTCACCGCAAGCAAGCTCAGGACAAGGAAAAAAGTCAGAGTAACTATGACTTAAGCTACTTCTATAGGTGAGTTGTTAAATCCAGTAGCTATATATCAACGCCTCAGTGATATTTATTATCCTAATTTGTCGCATTTTTAATGGTGGAATCCTAATTTGCCTCCTTTGTCATTCCTGCGAATGCAGGAATCTAATTAAAAACTAACTTAAAATGGTTAATTGGATACCGGTATTCACCGGTATGACAGATAAGGTGTCATAATTAAACTATGTATTATGTTTACATTTTAGCTTCTAAAAGAAATGGAACTTTATATATTGGTATAACAAATAATTTAGTCAAAAGAGTATATGAGCATAAAAATGATTTAGTAGAAGGATTTACTAAGAAATACCAAGTTCATAATCTGGTTTACTTTGAGCCACATGAAGATGTCAATGAGGCTATAACTAGAGAGAAACAAATGAAGGAATGGAAAAGATATTGGAAAATAAAAACTATCAATAAATTTAATTCTGGTTGGAAAGATTTATACAGCTCAATTGTTTAATTGGATCCCCGCGTAGGCGGGGATGACGTAACCGCAAGCTAGCAGTTTAAGCAAGCGACTGCTATAATACAATCCATGGCTAAAAGAGATTACTATGAAATTTTAGGGGTAAATAAATCAGCATCTACTGATGAAATAAAATTAGCTTATAGAAGACTTGCCAGGAAACATCATCCTGATGTAGATAAATCTGCCGGGGCTGCAGAGAGATTTAAAGAAATAGGGGAAGCTTACCAGGTTTTATCTGATCCGCAAAAGAAACAATCATATGATCAGTTTGGCCATGCTGCTTTTGACAGAGGAGCCGGAGGATATGGTGGAGGAGCAGGGCCTTTTGGTGGCGGCGGGCAATCCTACAGTTGGTCTACTTCAGGTAACCCCAATATTCAGTTTGACTTTGGCGGATTTGAGGATCCATTTGAACTTTTTGAACAAATTTTTGGCGGTGGGTTTGGTGCTGCCATGAGACGCCGCCCAACTTATCAACTTAATCTAACTTTTGATGAGGCCATCCATGGAGTGACTAAAGAAATAGAGGTGGAAGAAAGAAATAGTCAGGGAAGATTAACTAGAAAGAGACTTAAGATTAAAGTTCCGGCAGGAGTTGATAATGGGACTAGAATGCGTTTTGGTCCGTCAGCTGACGGATTGGATATTGTATTCAGAGTCCCCCGCCATCCGCATTTTTTGCGAGAAGGAGCGGATATTTTTTCGGAAATTAATATAACTATTCCCCAGCTGGTTTTGGGGGATATCTTTGAAGTAGAAACTGTTTCCGGAAAAGTCAAGGTAAAAGTCCCTCCGGGAACACAACCTGGAAGCTTAGTTAAACTTAAGGGTAAAGGTGCTCCAAGGTTAAATGGTGGCCACGGAGATCATTATGTTAGGGTAAACTTAAATGTTCCCCAAAACCCTTCTAAAGAGGAAAAACAACTTTATGAAGAATTATATCACTTATCCTCCCCGCCTGCCGGCGAGGCAAGCAAGAAAAAAGGCTGGTTTTAGGCTTGACTTAAATTTGTCAAAAAGTTACAATATGGCTGGTGGGTGTTAACCCACCAATTTTTTACCATGCAAGTAAGAACTGAATTTGCAGCAGCGCTAAATCAAATAGCCTCTGAAAAAGGGGTTGAACCGTTAGTGGTTTTAAATGCCATCAAACTGGCTGCTTTGGCTGCTTATAAAAAAGATCTGATGCTTCGCAACGAGCCTGTTCCTGAGGATGTTGAACAGTTTACCTCTGATGTTAATGCTGCCACCGGTGAGATTTCCATTTTTGATGGCAAAAAAAATGTTACCCCTCCCGGCTTTGCCAGAATTGCGGCATCTATTGCCAGACAGGTGATAATGCAAAGGCTTTATGAGGCAGAAAAAGAGGCAATGTTGAAGGAGTTTGAGGATAAAATTGGGACAGTGATGTCAGGGTCTATCCAGCGCCAGGAAGGCAGTATCTATTTTGTTGACCTGGGAAGAGCAGAAGGGGTTTTACCCACGGCTGAGCAGACGCAGGGAGAGTTGTATCATCCAAATCAGAGACTAAAATTTTTTATCAAAGAAATTCGGGAAGAGGGAAGAGGGCCACAAGTGGTACTGTCAAGATCAGATCCGGGTCTTGTCAGGGGACTTTTTAAGCTGGAGGTACCGGAACTGCAAACAGGAAGGGTGGAAATAAAGGTCGTTGCCAGGGAAGCAGGAGGAAGATGTAAAATTGCAGCTTCTTCACTGCAGGAAGGAGTAGATGCGGTAGGCGCTTTGGTGGGACAAAATGGGGGGAGAGTACAGGCAGTGATGCAGGAGCTGGGAGAAGAAAAAATAGATATTATTGCTTATTCGGATGACCCTGCCCGTTTTATTGCTGCAGCTTTATCCCCAGCAAAGGATGTTCAAGTTAAGTTGAATGAAGCAGATAAAGTTGCCACTGTGACTATTCCTCAAAGCCAGCTGTCTTTGGCCATTGGTAAAGGTGGACAAAATGTTAGGTTAGCTGCCAAATTAACTGGTTGGAAGATAGATATTGTAGGTGCAGAAGAGCCTGAAGCAGTACCAACAGATTCTAGTAAAACAGTAGAAAAACCAGAGAAGTTAGAGGAGCAGAGTGTCAGTGGGTCAGAAAATCAGTCTAAGTAGTATGAGAACCAGTCAATCTAAAGATTTTTATGGCAGAAAACATAAGACCACCTATTGTAACCATCCTTGGCCATGTTGATCATGGTAAGACTACCTTACTCGATTTTATCCGTAAATCTAATGTAGCCTCCAAAGAACATGGTGGAATTACCCAACACATTGGTGCCTACCAGATTGAGGTTCCGCATGAACCGAAATCCCGAGAGAGCGAAGCGAATCGAGGGATCCTTCGGCAAGTCTTCG
>ERZ1292623.5542-Hain-H51-01um-R1-5542-length-10027-cov-3_pt1 | contig 10027 bp, 12 predicted proteins | sample MGYA00564398_ERZ1292623 | MGnify/ENA primary metagenome ERZ1292623 (study PRJEB36523, sample SAMEA6512633) | groundwater metagenome | collected 2019-01-07 | study: AquaDiva: Metagenomics assemblies of 32 groundwater samples
AAAGTAATCAGAAAATCAAAGAAAGCGTTACAAGAATTCCTATCCCGATACAGTACCATCCAAAATAATGCAGTTTGCTCTGCCGTAGCCAGCGCTGCAACCACTGCAGTGCCAATAATCCCGTAACGCAAGCAACAAGAATGCCAACAAATGTAAGGGAAGAAAAAACAAACGCTTCCTTCTGCAAACTGTAGAGGTTCGCCCCGATAATTGCAGGAATGCTCAAGAGAAAGGAAAAGCGAAACGCTTCTTCACGCTTGATGCCTACAAGGATCCCTATTCCTGTCGTCGTCCCGCTTCTGCTTATCCCAGGCAACAACGAAACCACTTGTCCAAGTCCCACAGCGAAAGAAGAAAGAAGTCCTACAGGATGTCTGCCGAGAAAGCGATTGACAAAGATCAAAAAAATGCCATTCACCATTAAAAATACAGCAACAGCTGCGACATTGCCAAAGAATGGCTGCACAGAATCATAAAAGAGGAGACCAAAAATGCCCGTAATCAGGCTCGCAACAAAGACATATCCAGTCAACTTGAAATGATAGTGTTTGGTTTTCCACCGCAGCAAGGCAAGCAGCATTTTCCACAGATCCTTCCAAAAGAAAAAAAAGACGGCAAGCAAAGTTCCTAAATGCAACGCAAGATCAAAGGCAATGTTTGGTTGAATGCCTAAAAATGAATGAAAGAGCACCAAGTGTCCAGAACTGCTGATAGGCAACCATTCAGTCAGGCCCTGAACAATGCCAAGAATAAGAATGTCAAGAATGTTCATAACAATGGGAAAGAATCAGAATTTATAAAAATGATGTTATTATAATTTCTTCGCCCTTTTCTTCAGCTCTCTCACAGGCAATGTCATAAAATGATCTGTACAATAGCCTGCTACTTCTACTTCATTTTCACATTGATAGCCTATTTCTGTGATGAACTTGCATCTGCCTTTCACAAATCTACAATTTTCACAATAGCCAAGCCGAGAAAGTTTGCTGGAATCAGGCAGATAGAATATTTTGCATTTCTTGCACAGCAGCTTGAATTTAGGCTTTTTTGCAGGTTTTTTCTTCTTGGATTTAACAACAGGCATCCTCATTTCAATGAATGAGCCTTTATAAGAACAATGGAAAACAGTCGCACTTTTTATAAATGAATTTATCAAAAAGTTTAAATATATAAACGAAATCTAGCATATATACGAAAATGGCAACCTTCACTGTATCAATACCTGAAAAATTAAAGGAAAAAATGGATCAGTACCCCGAAATTAATTGGGCTGAATATTTGAAAAAACGATTTGAGGAAAGAATAAAGGAATTAAGAAAATTTAATGAGTTAAAAAATGCTGGGAAGATTTAGGATGACAAGCGTAACGTTAGCAGTACCTGAAGAAGTAAAAAATAAGTTAAAAGAATTCACATGGGTAAATTGGAGCGAGATAGCTCGAGAAGAGACCATGAAAAAGATAATTTTCGAAAATTATATGAAAACTGGAAATATTACTGACGAAGAATGGAAATTCTGTGAGAAAATAGATTGGCATCCTGTTGATGAGTTGCCTCTTAGAGGGGACTTTAAGAAAGAAATGGAGAGAAGGAGAAAAGAGAAATCCATAAGACTAAGGTCTATTGCTGAGTTATTTAAATCGTAAAGAGGAAAGATGTATAATATAGAAATAAAGCCTTCTTGTCATAAAGATATAGAAAAATTATGCAAGAAAAATCATATTTTAAAAGTCGCTTTAGAAAAGAAGATGAATGAAATTTTAGAAAACCCACAGCATTACAAACCATTAAAATATAATCTTGCAGGAAAAAGAAGAGTTCATATAATGAAAAATTTTGTTTTAAAATTTGAGATTGATGAGCAAAACAAGATAATTACATTCATTTTCTTTGGGCATCACGATGAAGCATATCGAAGATAATGAAGCCCCCGGCCGGATTTGAACCGGCGACCTGCGGTTTTTTCAATGTTGATACGAAACCGCCGCTATAGCCAGCTAAGCTACGAGGGCATAAAACATTTACAAGAAGAATCAGTTTTAAAGCTTTTTCTTAAGTGCTTCAATTCCTTGTTTCTGGCACTGGCTGCAAATGGCCTTCTTGCCAAGATATGTTCCTTTAATCTTGCCTAAGAATAGTTCTTCAATGTTGTGATGACAGATATCACATTTCATCAGAATCCTTCACATCCATAGAATGTAAGGAAAACGACTGAATTCTATTTTTCGATGCAGAAATACGGCCAAGAAGTTCACGTTGTGCAGCTAAAGGAAGTTCAGTATTGTCGTCTTTTTCTATTTTAATTTTGTTGCGCGCATATTCTGCAGCAAAGCAAAAAAAATGAATAACTTTCTTAGAAAAAGAATCTCCAGGAATGTACCTCTCAAAGAAAGGCTGAAGATGATAGGCAGTAGATGTCCCATTGTTCAGCGCATAAATTCTCTCCCTTAAGAGAGACTTAGGATCAAAGAGAATCTCGCGAATTCCAAAACAGATTGCACCAAGATCAGTAGGAGAAAAACGTGTGGAAGAGCACATGGGAATAGTGAAGGGAGTATGGTTTCTATAAGCTACGGTAAGCATCTCTTCTAACAGTTGTTCACTTTCACAAGTATATTTTCCATGGCTAATGTCGACAATACCAAATGCCCGGGAAAGATTCATCCCCACATCAATTCCCCCAACATGGGATCGGAAGAAAGGAATAGATAAATTACGAAAAGTATAAGTTGCGCGATCAAGCCTTTTTTCCACCGCATGACGGCTAAGGGTATTCCAATTTTCTTCTGAATGACTCTGCAACTTTGTGATAAGTGTCTGAAGAGAAATCTTTCCTTCTTTCCCGTACAGTCTCATAATATCAAGAATGTCGATAAGGTAATTGTAAGAAAGATTTTCGAGACTTGATACCCCCATACCGAACTCCAAGAATTCATAGCAAAAAAGTGCTATAAAAGGCTTTCGGGAAGAACTGTCTAGAATAAAAGTGAAAAGAATGTTTTTAAAAAGTAAAGAAAAAGAAGAGGTAATATGAATATCGGAGGCCAAGCATTGATAGAAGGAGTTCTAATGCGCACTCCTCATCATGTCGCAGTTGCAGTAAGGAATCCGAAAGGAAAAATCATTACTAAGGCTTACAAAAAGGAGCATCCTGCAATTACCTACAAGCATCTTCTTATTATTCGTGGTTTCTTGGCATTGATGGATATGCTGATCATCGGTATGAAAGAATTATTCTGGGCTTCTGAAATATCCTCAGGAGAAAAAATGTCTAAAAAAGAATCGGGGTTCAGTTTGCTGTTCAGCATTATTTTCGCAGTGCTGTTATTTGTTGCTCTTCCCTTCTACGTCTCAAAACTAGTCACAGAACAATATTGGTTATTTAATCTTCTCGAAGGAATCCTACGTGTACTCATTTTTGTTGGTTATATTTTGCTGATTGCTCGGTTCAAGGATGTCCAAAGGGTATTCCAGTATCATGGGGCAGAGCATGCATCCATTGCCTGCCATGAAGCGAAGAAATCTTTGACTCCGGAGAATGTTAAAAGATTTTCAACCATCCATCCGCGCTGCGGCACTGCTTTCATTTTTATTGTCCTTATCCTTTCGATCATCGTGTTCTCGTTTATCTATCATCCTTCCTGGTGGATCCGCTTCTTTGGAAGAATTGTGTTAATTCCTATTATTGCAGGCATAGCATACGAACTATTAAAATTGAATGCGAGATACAATATTCCAATATTGAACTGGTTCTCGGTGCCTGGATTATGGTTGCAGAGGATTACAACAAGAAAGCCAGACAAGTCCCAAATAGAGGTTGCTATCGCTGCCTTAAAATTAGCCTTGCGAAGAGAAAATTAAGATTTAGAATCTATCAGAATTTCTTCGTTCTTCTTGAAGTTCTTTAAGCGCTTTCTCTAATACCCCCTTACGAGTTCCTACAATACCAGCAAACGAACGGGGAGACTTTGATTTATCCAAAAGAATTTCAATAACCCTGTCATAAGTACGAACATGAAAATATTCTTTTAAGTTTCTAAGATGGGTCTTTGATATAAAAGACACAATTATTTTTGCCATATCTTCTTTAAATGAAATGAATTAATATAAGTCACTGTAGTCTTTTATAGAATTGGAGAGTGAGAAATCTTTTAAACCTTCTTTCTTCTTTCTGTATATGAAAAAAGTCGCAGTCGTTGTCAACAGAGAAAAGTGCCATCCTAACAAATGCCAGCAGGAATGCATCAAGTACGATCCTTTAAACCGCTCAGGAAAAGAAGGATTTCATATCGGACCTTCAGGCAAGGCAGAAATTGACGAAACCTTAGCCCAAGAATTTCATTCCATCTGCGCAAAAGTCTGCCCCTTCCAGGCAATTCATATTGTCAAGCTTCCTGATCGTCTAAAGGAAGCGCCTATCCATCGTTACGGCCAGAACCAGTTTGAATTATTCAGGTTGCCCATGCCCAAGAAAGATACCGTGGTAGGCATTCTCGGGAGAAACGGCATCGGAAAGTCTACTGCATTAGACATTCTTTCAGGCAAGGTCATGCCAAATCTAGGAAAATTTGATCATCCACCTACAGAAAAGGAAATCCTCGCAAGCTTCTCTTCAATTCCCTTAAAAGAATATTTCCACGAGCTGTTAAATAAAAAAATCAAGGTAGCATACAAGCCGCAACGCGTTGATCTCATTCCTAAAGTATGCAAAGGCAAAGTCCAAGAACTCATCACCAAAGTGGATGAAAAAGGCATCGGCAAAGAATTGATGGAGGAACTCGGCATCGATCACCTCAAGGATCGTTCCATAGAAAAATTATCCGGAGGAGAATTACAAAAGCTCTCTATTATCGCAACCTGCGTTAAGCAAGCAGATTTCTATTTCTTTGACGAGCCTGCATCATTCTTAGATATTACCTCAAGAATCATTGCTGCCAGGATCATTCAGCGCATGAAGCCCGCTGCAGTCATGGTGGCAGAACATGACCTTGCAACCTTAGATTATATTTCCGATGAAATGCAAATGATTTATGGCGAGCCTGCAGCCTTTGGAGTCATCTCCCAGTCGAAAGCAGTCAAGCGGGGCATTAATGAATATCTCGATGGCTATCTTCCTGATGAAAATGTTCGTTTCCGAAGTTATGGCATTGTCTATCAAAAGCCCACATTCAGAGGAGTAACTCCCAAAATATTGTTTGAATTTCCTACGATGGTGAAGAAATTTGATATCTTTCAGTTAACCATTAATCCTGGCAAGGTCAAGAAAGGAGAAGTCCTCGCGATCATGGGCCCCAACGGATTGGGAAAAACAACTTTTCTGAACATCTTAGCAGGAAAAGAGAAGCCGGACTCTGGCAGCTTGGGAAAACTCAATATGAGTTACAAGCCACAATATATTGATTATTTTGATGGCGTGGTCGAAGACTTCTTGCGAGAAAAAGCAGGGAGCATGTTTGAAAATGGATGGTATAAAACAAATATCTTGGAAAAGTTAAACATTCAGCCCATTTTGAAAAATGAAATCTCATTTTTATCCGGTGGAGAGCTGCAAAAAGTATACATTGCTGCATGCTTGTCAGACCAAGATGCAGACATTTTCGCTTTGGACGAACCATCAGCATTCATTGATGTGGAAGATCGTTTGAAAGTAGCAGAAGTCATTAAGGAATTTACCCAGAAAAAAGAAGTTGCCGCAATTGTGGTAGATCATGACGTGCAGTTCATTGATTATCTCGGAGATTCCATGCTGGTGTTCGAAGGTATTCCAGGAAAGGAAGGCCATGTCTTCGGACCTTGCTCCAAGGAAGAAGGAATGAACCGTGTATTGAAAATGCTAGAAATTACGTACCGCATAGATAAAGAAACCAAACGTCCAAGAATCAACAAGCAAGAATCTCAATTGGATAGAACGCAAAAGGCTTCAGGAAAATACTACTACAATTAACGCAATAAATGAGCTAAATTCCTTATGTGTTGTTCCTGAATAAAGCTCACCAAGCCAATGTTCCGCCTGTTTGGTATTCAGTAACTCTCGTTTCAAAGAAATTTTTCTCTTTATTCAAGTCCACAGCTTCGCTCATCCAGGGAAAGGGATTCTGGCTGCCATACTGCACAGGCAATCCGATGCGCTGTAATCTTCGATCCGCAATGTGCTCGATATACTTCCTGAAGCTTTCTGCATTGATGCCAAAGATGCCTTTGGGAAAACAAGTCGTTGCAAAGGTCACTTCAAGATCAACTGCCTCCTTCACTAGCGTAAGAATATGCTCTTGAAATTCAGGCGTCCAAAGCTCTGGCTGCTCCTGCTTAATCGAGTTGATAAGTTCAATGCCAAAGTTCAGATGCATGCTTTCATCCCTCATAATATACTGAATCTGCTCTGCTGAACCAACCATCTTGTGCTGTCTCTGGAAAGAAAACATGACCGCAAAGCTGCTGTAGAAGTAGATGCCCTCCATGATGATGGCAAACACAATAAGATTCTCCAAAAATTTCTGGTCATTGGCAAACGTTCCGGTCTTGAAGTTAGGATCCAAAATGCCGTCCATGAACGCATCACAGAACGTGGCTTTCTTGTAGATGCTATCCACTTCCCGATACATATTGAAGATTTCGCTGCCATCCAATCCCAAGCTTTCCACAATGTACTGGTAGGCATGGGTATGCACTGCCTCTTCATATGCCTGTCTGAGCATGTACAGCCTGCATTCAGGACTGGTAATATGCTTATACAGAGAAAGCACAATATTATTGGCAACAATTGAATCTGCAGTGGTAAAGAATCCCAGCACAGTTTTCAACGCATGGCGCTCATCCTCAGAAAGAATGTCCTTGGCCTTCCACTGCTCGATATCCAGCTGCATGTTAATTTCCGTAGGCAGCCAGTGGTTGGCATTGCCCACATTATAAGCTTCCCAGGCAAAGGTATGCTTCATGGGATGCAGCTGCACGACATCAGCATCCTGTCCATTAATGATTCTTCGCTTGTTCACTTCTACCTTTTCTCGTGTTCTTGCAATAACCATAGTTCACCTTATTGGCAGGACTCACAAATCTGCTGCTCTCCAGATTCAGTGCGCAATGCAGGAATAACCTCAAGAGGATGTTCTTGTATTGCTTGAGGAGCAAGAGCAGATAGTTCTGTACGTTTGTGCGTCACGCCATACTGTGCAGTATTCACCGTAGATTTCTCCACTTGGGAAACCGCAAGCGTGCGCAAATAGTAAGTAGTCTTTAATCCTAATGTCCATGCATAGATATACAGATTTGAAATGTCCCTGCCGGAAACTCCCTTATAGAAAATATTAAGCGACTGACTTTGGTCAATCCACTTTCCGCGATGAGCCGCAGCCTTGATCATCCACACAGGATCAATGTCAAATGCTTCCTTATACGAATCTTTGACATCTTGCGGAATTTCCGGAATCTTGGAAATATTGCCATCGAAATACTTCAGCTTGCCCAGCATCTCATGATCCCAAAGGTGTCTGCGTTTAAGCTCCTCAATCAAGTATTTATTCACCACAGTAAAATCTCCCGATTGGTTGCTTTTGACATAAATATTCTTGTAAATAGGCTCAATCGTAGGAAACACTCCTGCAATGTTCGCAATGGTAGCAGTCGGGGCCAATGCCAGGCAGTTACTATTCCTCATGCCATGCTTCTGGACATGCTCCCGGATAGGAGTCCAGTCAAGCTTTCCGTTGCGGGAAACAGGAATGGGTATGCCCCGTTCCTTCTCTAAAAGATCGAGAGTATCCTGAGGAAAGATTCCTCTGTCCCACTTGCTTCCCGTGTAGGTAGGATAAGTTCCACGTTCTTCCGCAAGCTTCGAGCTAGCAAAAATAGCATAATAACTAATCAATTCCATGCTCTCGTCAGCAAACTCAACGCATTCCTGGCTGTTAAACTTGATGCCCAGCATGTACAATGCATCTTGGAAACCCATGATGCCCAATCCTACAGGGCGGTGCTTAAGATTGCTGGTTTTTGCTTCAATAGTAGGATAGAAATTAATGTCAATCACGTTGTCCAGCATGCGCAGAGCTGTGGTCACAGTCCTTTCTAACAATATTTTGTCAAGCTTGCCATGGATAATATACTTGGCCAAATTGATGCTTCCCAAATTGCATACTGCAGTTTCCTCTTGGGAAGTGTTGAGGGTAATTTCCGTGCACAAGTTCGAGCAATGCACCACCCCCACATGATCCTGGGGCGAACGAATATTGGAAGGATCTTTAAATGTCATCCAAGGATGCCCTGTCTCAAAGAGCATAGTAAGCATCTTTCTCCATAAGTCCCGAGCTTTGAGTGTTTTAAAAAGATGCATTTTTCCTTCCCTGGAAAGTGCTTCATATTGCTTGTAACGTTCCTCAAATGCTCTGCCATAAAGGTGGTGCAAATCAGGCGTCTCATTAGAGGAAAATAACGTCCATTCTCCATCATCCTGGACGCGCTTGATGAAAAGGTCAGGAATCCAATTCGCAGTATTCATGTCAGGAGTCCTTCTGCGCTCATCTCCTGTGTTCTTTCTCAATTCAAGGAATTCTTCAATATCATAGTGCCAAGTTTCCAGATAAGCACAAGTTGCTCCTCTCCGTTTCCCGCTGCGATTAATAGCAGCAGTCGTATCATCAGCAATTTTCATGAAGGGAATAATGCCATTGCTAGTAATATTGTTCGCTTTGATCACAGCGCCTGTGCCGCGGAGATTCGTCCAGTCATTCCCAATGCCTCCTGACCATTTGGCAAGTTGCGCATTGTCCCCGATGCATTTAAAGATATGATGAAGATCATCTTCAATGGTGGTTAAATAGCAGCTGCTGAGTTGGGGATGGCGCGTGCCTGCATGGAACAAGGTAGGAGTGCTAGGTGTATAGCGCAGGTTAGAAAGCACTTCGTAAAATTCAAGAGCACGCGCATTCCTGTTATCTTCTTTGATTGCCAGTCCCATGGCAACTCTCATCCAGAACGCCTGGGGAGTTTCCAGCATCAATTTAGTTTGCGCATTCTTGATAAAATAACGGTCATAAAGTGTTTGCGCCCCCAGATAAGAGATCAAATGGTCACGTTCAGGATGCAAGGATTCAGCAAGCATTTCCAGATCAAACTGCAAAATATCCTCTGCCAGCAATCCCATATCAACACCCTTCTTGACATTTCTAACAAAGGTTTCCCGATAGTGCTTGTCAAGATGCTTAAAATCAATGTCATCTCCTATGACTTCCTTGTAGAGATGGATAAACAAGAGACGCGCAGCAACGTAAGAATACTGCATTCCATGCTCAATCAGTGAGCGCACTGTCATCAAGAGCGAACGCGCAATCTCTTTCGTCGGTATCTCGTCATATAACGCTTCCCTGCAGTGCTGCAAAATCATTTCCACATCAATAAGATGTTCAAATCCGCTGATCGCATACAGCAAGGTTTTGCGGAGCTTTTTGTCATCAAAAGGTTCTCTCCCCCCGTTCGCTTTGACGACAACTAACTTCCTTTCTTCAAGTTTCCTCTGGGCTTCAATTTTGCGCTGCTCGCGCAGTTCAGCATGTTCTTTTCTGTAGAGAATGTAAGCTTTCGCAATGTCAAAGAATCCTACTTCCATTAATTTTTTTTCAACAATGTCCTGCACATTTTCAACATTCGGAATCATCGAGATAAACCGTTCGCGTACTTCTTGCACAATATTGTACACTGTCTCGTTGAGGACATCCTCATGAACTTCCTGGTTATTGCCATGAAATGCTTTGATAAGGACGTTACGGATTTTTTCCGCATCGAAATCAACAACTTCCCCTGTGCGCTTCACAATTTGCATGTCATACATAAGAGATTCCTCCCGAAGCTGAAGAAAAAAGGAATGAAGAGTGAGCACCTCGAGACATATTCAGGAGGAAAAACAGGAACGAGAATATATAAACTTTTTTCTTGTATCATAGAATAGATATTCAACAATATAGTTTAGAGAAAATTTTCCAAATGACAGGAGTTTACTACTCAAAGAGAAAAATTTCAGGAAATGAGTGCATCAA
>ERZ1292623.1589-Hain-H51-01um-R1-1589-length-21593-cov-7_pt1 | contig 10020 bp, 9 predicted proteins | sample MGYA00564398_ERZ1292623 | MGnify/ENA primary metagenome ERZ1292623 (study PRJEB36523, sample SAMEA6512633) | groundwater metagenome | collected 2019-01-07 | study: AquaDiva: Metagenomics assemblies of 32 groundwater samples
CCATAGGTTTTATAATAAATCCAGGAGTTTCTTGCAGTTGCCGGGCGGGATTGATCAGGACTGCGCCAAGTAGCAAGAGCATCACCTTGTTTTATTCCACGCTCTTTTAAGCGTTGCAGCGCATGGTTTGTCCAAATTATCCCTCCAAGGTTTCTGTCCATATCTTTAAAGTATACCGTTTTCGTGTTTTTTGCGCCTTGACAAGTTTTCGAAAAAAACTCTTTATTAAGTTAAAGTAGGAAAAAAGGGGGTGAGCGTTTTGAAAAATTTAAACACTATTGCCTGGTGGTTAATAATAGTCGGCGGAGTAAACTGGGGGTTGGTTGGTTTGGGAAATTTTTTGGGGGCAGGAAATTTAAATTTAGTTGAGAAAATCTTAGGATCCTTCCAGGGAGCTTCAGATCTTGTTTATCTTTTGGTAGGGCTTTCAGCAGTTTATTTGCTTTGGGGAAGAGTGGCGAAATGATTTCGCCATACTGAACTCGATTCAGTATCTATATTATATAGTTCCCAGATCGAGTCTGGGATGACAATAAGAATTGTCACTTTTTGCGCAAATCACTCAATATCTCTTTCTTCAGTTTTTTCATCTCGTCTTTTACATGCTCTTCAACACTTTCCTCAATCCTTTCATTTAAATAATGTATTAGTCCCGGGTCATGGGGAGAATTTGCAAATCTTTTTAAGTACTCTTTATGATGTTGTTTTGGCAAATGGGTCAAGACCCGATCCATAACTCTGTGATGTGTCATTTCTTCAATTAGATGTTCAAGTTCCCTTTTTTCCTCACGATCCAACTCAAGTTTCCCCAATTCAATCTCAACTTCTTCTAAGATAATTAAATGGTCGTACCAGACTTTGCTCATATTTCACACCTCACACTTCATTCTAAATTAGATTGCACTAACAATTTTCTCAGGCAACTCATTATATTTCACTGGGCCCAAAGGGATTTCATTGTTAGGGTCGTCGACAAACATCATTACTACTCTTCCTTTTTTATATTTGGGTCCTCCGAGCGCTTCCATCACTTCCGGACTTCCACCAAAATGCTTGCCAGTCCAGGCTGCTGGACCCGCATCTCCCATAGCTCCTACAACTGCATTTCCGTTTTCAATATTAACAACTATCATTTTTCTCCATTTGTGCCAATTCGCAAGATACTTTACTCGCTGTTTCCAATCAGGCAAATACATAAGTTGTGCAACAACATAATATTTTTCGCGTTCGATTGCATCGGAAGTTAAAACGCCATTTTCGGTAAAGTACCCAAATCCCCCCAAGCCCGGCGCCATTCCTTCAGTTTGGGTTGAATGTTTATCGATTGTATCTCCTGGGTATCTTTTTAAATGTTGTTCTGCGCCGATATACCCATACGTAGTATTTAGGTGTTCTCCCTCAAGAGTAGCTTTCGTTGGGATTTTTGTACCATTTGTAATTAATTTTTCTACAACTTTTTCTTCTTCACGTATTAAAAATGGTGGAGAAAACCTATCAATAATTTGAGGGAGTACTGTTTGTAATGCTTTTTGAAGATACTCTCGAGAGCTTGTGGTTTGTATTGTCTTTGAGTCAATTAGGATTTTTGCAACTGGAGAAGGAAGTGTAAGGTTTAGGTCGTTGGTTGTTTCTGCTTCAAAAGTTGCAGGAGGCACATAATGAGCACTCTCAGAGGATTCGTGTCTTTTAATTAATGGTTCAACTTTGGCTTCTTCTATTTGAACGGCAGTTGGAAGAAGGAGGGCGCCCCCAATCGCCCCGGCTGTTAGGAGTTTTGAGGAATGTTGTCTTATCTGCCCAAGGTCTATCCCCGCCTCTTCTAAAAAGTTTTGGGCATGCGGGTGTTTTTGCCGCAGACTCGTCTTGGCGGCAAGATGCCTTACTTTAAGACGCGAGCGGATTTGGTCTGTGTCGGGGCGGGCGGGTTTTCTCATGTTTTAGCCAATTTCAGGAGGTTCTATATCGACAAAAGTCTTTTGCGCCTCCTCGAGTCTGAATAACACTTCGTCTTTTCCTAAGATTATCATAGATTCGTTTATGGGAGGAGTGATTTTTACCCCAGAAATAGCAAGTCTGAGAGTCATATAGAAGTCTCCCGTTTTGAATCCATTTTCTTTAATTGCTTTAGAAAGGCTGGTATTTACCTCATCAAGATTCCACTCAGGTATTCTCCTTAAAACTATTAATGCCTCTGCTATGTGGTTGCCTGCACTTTCGCTTTCGAAAGTTCCACGTTCTGTCACAGGCCGTGTCCAGAAAAAAGTTAATAAACTCTCTGCTTCTGAAAGCTTGTTAATCCGTTCCTTAATAAGCGGAACCACACTTTCTAAGAACTCAATAGTTGTCTCTTGAGCTATATAACTGTTTAGCAATTTGGCCATTTTGTTGTTATCCAGCTGCCTTATGTAAACACCGTTTAGCCAATCGAGTTTCTTTGTATCAAAAACTGGCCCGGCTTTTCTTACTCTTTCCAGAGAAAACTTTTCAACGAACTCGTCTAGAGAAAACACTTCTTTCCCTTCCGGGTGCGACCAACCAAGAAGACACAAAAAATTTACTAGCGCTTCGGGCAAATACCCTGCCTCGCGGTAAAGACGCAGATCTACAGGATCGCGCCGTTTTGACAACTTTTTATGGTCTGCATTACGAAGTGTGGGGAAGTGTGCAAACATTGGTGGTGCGGCGCCTAATGCCTCAAAAAGTGCAAGTTGACGCGGTGTGTTTGAAATGTGCTCTTCCCCGCGGATAACATGGGAAATTTGCATTTCAATATCATCTACAACTGAGTTAAAATGATATACAGGAAAACCGTCAGACTTAAGAATTACAAAATCTTTAACTTCGCTTGCAGGAAATGTTATGTCTCCTCTTATTGCATCATTCCAAGAGAAATCTTTTCCGGGGGACTTAAGTTTTATCGCGCCGTCTTCAACGTAGGCTAAATCTTTTACTACAAGATCTTTTGCTATTTTATTGTATTTTTCTTTTTTCTCAGATGGTTTATATGGGCCAAACGGCCCCCCTTTATCGGGACCTTCGTCCCATTCAATTCCTAACCACTCAAGTCCTGCATATAATACTTCTTCTGCTCCCTCGATATGACGTTTTTGATCTGTGTCATCCAGGCGAAGTACAAAATCACCATCATTTTTCCTGGCAAATGCATAATTAAAAAGGGCCCCATACACATTCCCAACATGCACATATCCCGTTGGAGAAGGCGCAATTCTTACTCTAATTTTTGCCATATTTAGGATTGATTCTAACACGTTCTGAACGTATACTGAAAGCTACTCAAATGACTTTAACAGAAACCGCCTTTTGGGCAAGACGAGCGATAAAATACGGGTCGATTTTTTTAGTAATTCTTATACTCTCACGATTTATGTTCATGGGGGCCCATTATCTCTACCGGCTTGTGTTCCCCAAGCCTCCCCCTGCTCCCCAAGTCACTTTTGGGAAAATGCCCACTCTAATATTTGACTCAAGATTCCCATCAAATAACTTAACCTATACTCTAGAATTGCCATCGAAGAACCTTCCATCCTTTCCATCTCAAGTTAATGTCTTTTTTATGCCAACTCCTCAATCTTCATTTGCAGATTTGACCGAATCTAAAACGATTGCCCAAGCTTTGGGCTTTTTGTCCGATGGGACAGCGTTAAGCGACACAATTTACCGATTCGCCCACAAAGATGTTCCAGCGACTTTGGATATTAATATAGTCAATAAAACTCTTTCATTAAGCTATAACTTGGGAGAAGATTCAGAGCTTTTAAAACAACGCCTGAGATCTCGGGAGGAGGCAATAACCGTTGCTCGATCATATTTGGGTCGTGCTGATCTTTTTGTAGAAGACCTGGAAAACGGCAGTCAGGAGGTTGAATTTTTAGCATCAGGCCCAGAAGCTCTAATGCGCGTTGGGTCGCTTTCTGAGGCAAATTTTGTAAGAGTAAATTTTTTAAGGAGAAGCTATGACGGGCTTCCTGTTATTACTCCTAGAAATGACAGGGGAACTGTTTGGCTTCTTGTTTCTGGAGAAACGTCCGGAGCAAGGCAGGTTATTGCCGGGGAGTATCATTACTTTCCGATTGATGAGGGGCAAAGGGCCACTTACCCAATCAAGACTCCAGATTCGGCATTTGAGGAGTTAAAAATGGGGAAAGGGTTTGTTATTGCGGCACCAAAAACTGGCACAAGTGCTGTGATGAACACCAACGCTGTTGTAAGGAGAGTTTATATTGGGTATTTTGACTCTGGGAAACCTCAACAATTTCTACAGCCAGTTTATGTTTTTGATGGGGATGAAATAAGCGGGTTCAGGGCAATAGTCCCTGCCGTAACTAATGAGTACTACGGGAATTAATTAACCCACTCGTAATTTTGGAAAATCCATTCAAGAATCTTTTTTGTTTCCCCAAAACGATCTGAACTTCCAAGGACTGACATTAAAATCCTATGTTTGTCTTTTTCATAAAGCGTCACCAAATCTTCTCCAGAGTTTTCTGTCCATCCGGTTTTTACCCCTAAAATTCCGGGCATGCTTTTTAATAGGTCGTTTGTGGAAGCAACTTCATGAGTTATTGCTCCGTCAACACTTGCTACAACGTAATTTTTTGTACCTACTATTTTTGCAAAGTTTGGGTTTTTCATTGCATATTCTGATAGTTTCACTAAATCTTCTGAAGATGAAAAATGCAGATACTCATCGTAACCTTGTGGGTTTGTAAAATGTGTATTCCCCAAGCCCTGATCTCTTGAAATCTGGTTCATTACTACCACAAAGTTAGATTTTTCACCCGGATAATTTTGAGCCAACACTTCTGCGGCATCATTTCCAGAAAAAACCAAAAGCCCATATAAAAGATTTTCGACAGTTATTCTTTCACCTTGAAGCAGTTTCATCTTTTGTCCTTCTACTTTTTTTATATCGCCCACGGTTAATACTGTCTTTAGGTCATAATATGACATTGCAACAAGCGCCGTTGCAATTTTTGTTGTTGATGCAGGCAATGCCGGCTCTTTTTCATTGATTGCCAATAAAATTTTTCCGGTTTCTAAATCTTTTGCATAAACAGATTTTGAATTTAGGGCAGGTAGAGGGAGATTCTTTTCCAATATCTCTATTTTCATAACTTGAGGAGTATCTTTTAAAGTTTTTAGCTCTTCTTTGGGTTGGATTGAAGCAAGACCACCAACAACGCTTGTTGTTACCAACAAAATCGAAGAAAGGGTAAGAACATTAAAATTTGTGGTCTGTTTTTTTTGGGGCATATTAAGGAGTAAGCCTGTTTATATCGCGAGGGAAAAGAGTTGCTTCTTTTACGTTGTTTAAACCAATTATTTTTTGAGTTAGTCTCTCAAGGCCTAGGCCAAAACCGCCGTGCGGCGGCATCCCATATTTGAAAGCTTGGAGAAAGTATTTGTAGCCGGGGTGCTCGGGGTTTCCGCCGATTTCAACCAGCTGTTCAACCAGTTTGTTGTACCTATGTTCTCGTTGGGATGTTGTTACAATCTCAACTCCTCTAAAGATTAAGTCTGCGCGTTCTGCGGTTTCAGGATTTTTCTCGCTTCTGAAATGATAAAACTTCATGCTTGAAGAAGGAAAGTGGGTTATAAAAACCGCTTCCGACCCCCATTCTTTGGCAGAATATTCACTGATCCATCGCTCTTCTGCCGGAGTTGGGTCTTTTTCGGACGTTTTATCTTCTCCTGTTTCTTTAAGATAAAGCTCGTGTAATTCCTGAAGGGTGATAGCAGGAAACTCTTCCCTCAAAACGGGTTTTGTTGCTCCCATGCCCAACAATTCTGTTTCTTTATCTTTCCAAACTTTCTCAACAGTAAAGTTTATCAAGCCGCTAAGGAGACCCATTAAATCATCCAAACCGTTTATAAACCCTACCTCAACGTCTAAAGTTACAAATTCCGTCATATGGCGGGTTGTCATACTTGGTTCGGCACGATAAGTTGCCCCAAATTCAAAAACACGCTCTAAAGAACCAACGAAGATTTGTTTATAAAATTGTGCAGATTGTGCAAGAGTTGCCTTCTTGCCGAAGTAGTCAAGCTCAAAAACCTCAGCCCCTCCTTCTGTTGCTTCTGCAAGGAGTTTAGGGCTGTGGAATTCTGTAAAGTCTTGGGATTTTAAGTATTCACGCATCGCGTCGCTTACCGCTGCCTGGATTTTCCAAATACCCTGTTCAGTTATATTTCGCATATTGGCAACTTTATTTTCAAAAAGGGTTTCTAAGTTTTCTGGGGAATGATCAATTGGTTTGTCAATTTCAATTGGAGCAACAGCTTCTACCGAAACCAGGACTTCGATTTGGCATTCATGGAGCTCAACACCTCCTGGGGCTCTTTCGTCCTCAACAACGGTTCCTGTGATTTCCAGCACTGTTCCGTTTTGCAAACCCTGGAGTTTTTCGATTTCACTTCCTTGTTCAATAAGAGCTTGAGACAGTCCATGACGATCTCGTATTAACAAGAAAGTCATTCCTCCTAATTCTCGTTTTTTGTAGAGCCATCCAACGATTCTCACTTTGGAGTTAATGTGGTTTTTAATTTGGGATGAAAGAGTTCGTTGCACAAATCAAATTTTACCTTCAATAGATTTTAACTTCAATTGCAGATTGGTATTTCCACGCCAATTGTTCTCCTCGATTGAGTAAACTATATCCACAAACTTTCCTGGAATTATTTTTGAATAAAGATCGCCCATTCCAAATCCCACTGACTCATGTGTTCGTCCGTCTTTGTACAAAAGTACCTTTATGTGGTTTTTGTCTTTGCCTATTAAGCGTACATCTTCAACAGCGACGTTTGTACTTTTGAATACAGGTGTGGGATTTCCAAAACCAAAAGGTGCGAACTTTTTAATTTCCTTGGAAAGTTTTTGATCTACAAGGGAAAATTCAATTTCACAATCTATTCTGGCTTCACGAACGAACAAGTCGTCCTTTAGTTTCTCTGCATAATCAGTCAGCTTTTTTTTAAATACTTCAAGTTTCTCCGGCAAAATGCTAAAGCCTGCTGCCATAGGATGACCCCCTGCGTTTTCTAAAATCCCTTCTCCGACAGTTTTTATAGCTTCCACAATGTTAACTTGTGTTATCGATCTTGCTGAGGCTTTATATAGAACCCCGCTACGCGACATTACAATGGCTGGTCGGTAAAACTTCTCCACAAGTCTGCCGGCAACAATTCCTACGATTCCTTCCTCATATGAGTCATGGTGGGCAAAGAGTATTCCAGGAGTTTTTTTGCTCCATATTTCGGAGAAATTTTCTTCTATGTGTTTTAGGGTCTTTTCTGTTTTTTCTTGCCTTTGGCGGTTTGTTAACCCGAGTTTTCTTGCGAGTTCTTGCGCTCTTGAATGGTTTTTAACACACAACAGGCGAAGGCTGTCCATTGCGTGCTCTAAGCGTCCGGAACTGTTTAGCCGCGGGCCTACTACAAAGCCGATATGGAATGTGTCGATTTGTTTTTGGTCAATTCCTGCCTCTTTGCACAAAGCTGCAAGGCCAGGCCTTGTTGATTTGCGAAGTACATCGAGGCCATGTTTTACAATTGAGCGGTTGTTGCCAACAAGCGGAAGAACGTCCGCAACTGTCCCCATGGCCGCAAGACCTAAATGGTCACCAGGCAAATTTTTAATTTTTAATTTGTAATTTGTAATTAACTGGCAAGATAAGAAGTGTGCCACAGCAGATCCAGATATTTGGGTTGTGTGCACAATTGAGTGCGCCTTGGGTGAGGCAGCACCTGGCATGTGGTGGTCTGTTATTATTACATCCACTCCTAAGCTTTTTGCAAAATCTACTTTTTCGTTTGCAACTATTCCATTATCAACTGTAATAATTAATCCCACACTCGGGTCTTCTTCTTTTAACTTTTTTATACTTTCAATGTTTAATCCATATCCTTCTGTAAAACGGCTTGGAATATATGGAAGTGTGTTTGCGCCTAAAGAAACTAAGGTCTCCCACAAGATAGCAGCGGCGCATACTCCGTCTACGTCGTAGTCGCCGTAAACAATAATCTTCTCTTTGTTTTTTATTGCATTTTTAATTCTTTTGACTGCTTTATTTAATTGAAGAAGGTTTATCCCAACATCTTTTGCATTGATTTTGTCTGGATGAGGAGGATTAAAAAACTCTTCTTTTTGTTTTTTTGTTGTTATCCCACGATTTTTGAGCAAGGTTTCTATTATTTCTGTGTTGTTTTTCATTCTGTTAGAATATTACCATGAAGACTGACTTTCCCGAGTTCGTTGCCGAAATACTCCACAAGTTTGAACGTGCTGGCTACCAAATATATATAGTTGGAGGAGTTGTTCGTGATTTGATGCTAAAGCGGGGTACTGGTGATTGGGATTTTACAACAGATGCAACTCCTGAACAAATCTTAGAACTGTTTCCGGATGGGTTTTACAACAACCAATTTGGAACGGTTGGGATTGCGCACGAATCTTCAGAAAAACCATATGAAATAACTACATATCGCACGGAGCATGGATATGCTGACAAAAGAAGACCAGACAAAGTTTCTTGGGGTAAAAGCTTGGAAGAAGATTTAGCCAGACGAGATTTTACAATCAACGCGATGGCCATATCTGCAAGCAAAGAGATTGTTGATCCATACGGCGGACAAAAAGATTTAGAGAAAAAAATTATTCGAACAGTTGGAAATCCGGTCGATCGTTTCTCAGAAGACTCTTTAAGAATGATGAGGGCTGTAAGAATTGCTGCGGAGCTTGGGTTCTTGATAGAAGAAAAAACTTTTGATGCAATAAAAATGCATGCGCAAGATTTAAAGCATGTCTCTTGGGAAAGAATAAGGGATGAACTTTTCAAAATTCTTGCATCCGGCTATCCAGATGAGGGAACTAAAATGCTTCATTCTTCCGGATTATTAACATACATTTTACCTGAGCTTGAAGAAGCAATTGGAGTTGAGCAAAAAAGCCCTGGGAGACATCACATTTATGATGTTTACAACCACCTACTCATGGCACTTAAATATTGTCCTTCACCTGATCCATTGGTGAGATTAGCCACGCTGCTGCACGATGTCGGAAAGATAAAAACTCGTAAGGTAACAGAAAAAGGAGTTGTTACTTTTTACAACCATGAAGTAGTTGGAGCAGGACAATCAAAAGATGTTGCAAATAGGCTTAAACTTTCAAAGAAGCAAAAAGACAAACTGTGGATTTTAATTAGGCATCACCAATTTACAGTTGATGAGCGGCAAACTGATTCTGCAATAAGAAGATTTATTAAAAATGTCGGGGTTGAAAATTTGGAAGATATGCTTGCACTTCGTACAGGAGATCGACTTGGGGGAGGGGCTAGAGAAACATCTTGGCGTCTTGATAAATTTAAAAAACGTTTAGAGGAAGTTCAAATCCAGCCTTTCTCGGTAAAAGATTTAGCAATTAATGGAAAAGATGTTATGGAAACTTTGGGGATTCCTTCAGGACCACAAGTCGGGGAAATACTAAATACTCTTTTTGCTGAAGTTGAGGAGGATTTGGCTAGAAACACATGTGAGTATCTTCTTGAGCGGGTTAAGGAACTATCATGAAGACCCTAAAGTTTGCTCCGGATTTGGTTCCATTGATTTTAAATGGAAGTAAAACTTCTACATGGAGACTGTTTGATGACAAAGATTTAACTGAAGGTAACGAGCTAAGTTTAATCAACAAAGAAACCGGCGAAGAATTTGCGAAAGCAAAAATAACTTCAATTAAACAAACAACACTAGGTAATTTAACCGACGAAGACAAAGAAGGCCATGAATCTTTTGAAAGTGATGAGCAAATGTATGAAACTTATAAAAAGTATTACGGCGTTGAAGTCGGCCCCGCCACACCTCTTAAAATAATTAGATTTGCACTTCTCTCTTAATAGTATTGGCTTAATATTGACTCCATTAACATTAACTTTCTACCGCTCTAGGTAGAACGGTAGAATTTGTTTCCATATTATATCGAAAATAGGAATTTTCTCAGTAAACATA
>ERZ1292623.5544-Hain-H51-01um-R1-5544-length-10019-cov-4_pt1 | contig 10019 bp, 14 predicted proteins | sample MGYA00564398_ERZ1292623 | MGnify/ENA primary metagenome ERZ1292623 (study PRJEB36523, sample SAMEA6512633) | groundwater metagenome | collected 2019-01-07 | study: AquaDiva: Metagenomics assemblies of 32 groundwater samples
AGAGAAAGAGACGGAGAATATAAGGTCTGTATCCAAAGAAAGTTAGGCGGGATAGGCGACATAATAATGACCACACCCGCAGTACATGCTGTTAGGGAACAGTATCCAAACGCCGAAATAACCTATGCCACCGATCCTCCTTTATATAAAATATTAGAAGGGAATCCCGATATAAATATATTCGCGGACTTCCGTAAGATAGATCCAGCAAGTTATGATTACTTTGTAGACACCACCACTAGCGGGCTCTACCAAGAAAAGCCCGGAAAGGTTCCTATTAACAGAATAGATATGTTTGCCACCGATGTAGGGGTTAAACTGCGTGACTATAAGCCCGTCTATATAGTGAGCACAGAGGAGCAGGTTTGGGCTAATACTCTCCTAGAGAGGCAGTGGGGGCTCAGGGAGGGCTACAAGTTTATAGTTCTTAGTGCAGCTTCTGTAGACCACAGGAGAACTTGGCCGCCTGCCTCTTCTCATGAACTTATCAACTTAGTTAATTCTAAAAGAAAAGATGTTAGATGGTTTGTAGATGACTATAATGGTGTTGGGGGAGAATGGAATCACGTTAATACAATCTCTAAGAGATTTGACTTACGTTCTTTAGGAGCCCTCATAAATGCTTGCGATCTTTTCATTGGTCCTGATAGTGGCCCTATACATATGGCTGGAGCCCTCGGGAAACCAATCGTAGGAACATTTGGTTCAACGCCTGTGGCAGCACGTCTTAACCATTATGAAGGAGCGGTAGGAATAACTGCTGACTTACCATGCATTGGCTGTTGGTATTCTCGTTGTGCCTATGATTTAGCCTGTATGAAGAAGCTTAGTGCTCTTAAAGTGTCCTGGGCTGTACTTGAGAAATTATAAAGATGAAGACTATAGTTTTGTTTTTTAATGGAAGTCCAGCGGAAGATATCAATATCTTCCTGTCAGTTATATCTTCTATTAAAGAGACTAATCATCCTTCTACTAGTTGGAACATAGTAGCTTCTAGACCTATTCTAAATAGAATAGAAAGAATAAAGGGAATTGGTTATATAGATTACGACCACTTTATCAGATCTAGATTTCCCCATGTATTTCATTGCTCTAGCCTTTTAAAGGGTGTAGATGAAAAGAAGAAAGTAGAAATAGTAACTGGCTTTTTGTTAGGACGCATAGGGGGAAAAATTGCTCCCTCTATTTCTAAGATATCTATTACTACTAAAAAAGTGGATCTTGTTTTAGAAGGTGTTTGCGATCCTTGTGATGGATATGGAGCTTCTACTCATTCTCTTATAAAAGAATATATAAAAACTAGAAAAGGAATCGGATTTTTCCCCCGTTTTTATGGGGAAAGTTCTTCCCTAATTGATCCTGCTGTAAAAGCATCGATTGTGGACAATCCGATTAGTAGTTCTTATCTTATCTACTTAGCTTTGTATGATAACCTCCTTAACAATATTGTCTCTAACAATGGTATTTTAAAGGGGCCAAACAGAAGTCAGAATAGTAAGAAAATCCTAATGACAATGTTCGAGTCTAACAAGCTTCCATCTACTTGGGCTAAGAGAGCCAAAGCTTTTGATAAAATTATTGTTCCATGTTCTTTTTGTGAAGAAATCTTCAAGGAGTCTATTAACGTACCCGTATTTAGGATTCCTTTAGGAATAGATATAGATTTATTTTCTTTTGTTGATCGTGTCCCCTCGGTTATGCGACCATTTAGGTTTTTAATATTATATGCCAATCATCCTTTATTTGATGATAGAAAGAATGCTCTTCTTGGAGTCAAGGCATTTATAGAACTTTTTGCCAATAATAAGGATGTTGAACTTATTGTTAAACTATCTGGTGATCCCGGAGGAGACCTCTCGAAAAACTGGCCCTCTAACATAAGAATTATTAATGATAGATCCACAACTCAGGAAGTAGTAAATCTTTATCATGAATGCGACGCACTACTTTTTCCCTCAAAGGGAGAGGGTTATGGGTTACCTCCTAGGGAAGCTATGGCAACTGGAATGCCAGTAATTATAACTAATTATTCAGGTCTAACAGATATTGCTTCCCCGGATAAGACTTTCCCCATAGAAATAGATGGACTTTCTCCTGCTAACTATGTTCCGTGGATCTATGAACAACACAATAACGGAAGCTCATTTATAGGAAATTGGGCTTCGGTGGATTATGAAAGTTTATTATCACAAATGAGATATGTTTATCTTAATCAGGATAAAGCTTTTGATATTGGTAGGAAAGGAGCAGAATATATTCGAGAGAATGAAAGTATTTCTAAAACAGCACAATTGATATATGATGCCTGTATATAATATGAGAATACTTTTTTATATAGGAGCTAATAATGGCGACCTTATAAACTTTACGGGAATATTAAACTTTCTGAAAGTGTTTTATCCAACATACCAGTTTGATTTTCTAATTCCAAGGGCGCAAGCTTATATCTTGAACTATCATCCCGGAGTCAATAAAATTCTTTTTCTAGAGGATTTTCCTTCTTTACCAAATCATGTGCTCATGGAATATTTTGATTCTAGTATAAAAAAAGCATTTTTATCCTCCTATGATCGGGTCTTGGGGATCTGGGGTTGTCTAACAAAATCACCTGATACAAATGATTTTGTAGACATGATGCTCAATCTAATGTGGGAGTATGAATTTAAACTACCAGTAAAAAGACAAGATGTTAATGGAGTCTTCTACTATACGACTAACGATTACGTTCATGTTGATAACTTTTATAATTCCCTTCCAAAAGGAAAGAGAATTTTAATTGTAGAGGATGCCGCTAAGTCTTGGATACCTCCTCAACTAGAGTCTCTACAAAGAATTATCAATGAATTACAAAAGTATAATTATGTCGTATGTGCAACTCACCTAATTGGTGATGCTTCTTTACAGGGACTTAATTTGAAGCAGATAAAACTTTTCTTTGAGAGATATGCTTATGCTTTTTTGGGTGTTTCTTCGGGTATAAGTTGTGCAATATGGACTGAACCTACTTTATTTTTAGACAAAAAAGTTATTATTTCTGGAATTAATAAAGGCTGGAACGTGTCTCACTCGATGAAAAACCCACAAAACTATCATTTCTTTTTCGATCAATACTCGCTTAATGATGTGCTAAGAATATTGGAGAATTAAAATGAAGACACTTGGATTCTTAGTAGATCAATTGAGTATAGTAAATCTCAAAATGTGGAATGCTCAAGAGTTATTATATAAGGTAAGAAGAATGTCTTATAAAGAATTTCTCGCCTTTTATTCAAAAGAAGAAAATCTTAAAGAGCTTTATGAAACTTTTAAAAAAGCTTGTGATCTCAATATTCAAAGGAACAATGTCATAGAAGATATAGACGGGTTTCTTTTAGAGTTGGTTGAAGCTATCCAAACAAAGTCTGTAGACCTTTCTAAACTTACTCTAAAACAATACAAGACTTACTAATATGATTCCTATATATAAACCCTTCTTTTCAGAACTTGAATCTAAATATCTTAACCAAGCTCTTGAGTCTGGTTGGATATCTAACAAAGGGGAATTTATAGATAGGTTCAAGTCTTTAATTAAAGATTTTCTTAAAGTAGATTATGTCGTGCTTACGCACAACGGAAGTGTTTCTTTGATGCTCGGGCTAGCTGCTTTAGGCCTAAAGCCTGGAGATGAAATTGTTGTTCCTTCTTTAACTTACATGGCTACTATAAGTCAGCCAATATGGCTAGGACTTAAGGTTGTACTCTTTGATTCTGAAATGGATTTCCAGCCATCTTTTGAGTCTTTTAGAAAGGTTTTGAGTAATAGAACTAAATGCCTGATTCTTCCCTCTCTATATAATGGAGCACCATCAATATTTTCTTTTATAGAAGAATGTAAGGTAAGAGGCATTTCTGTCTTTGAAGATGCTGCTGAAGCATTTGGTTCTACTATAAACGGGAACTATATAGGAACAATGGGCGATATAGGAAGTTTCTCTTTTTTTGGAAATAAGACAATAACCACTGGAGAAGGTGGATGTGTTGTCACAAATAATAAACTACTCTATGATCGTTTAGAACTTCTAAATAATCAATCGCATGTTTATAATTTTGAACATGCTGGTCCTGGTTTTAATTTTAGAATGACTAATTTACAAGCAGCTATTGGTTGTGCTCAACTAGAAAATATAGATGAGATATTAAAAAGAAAAAAAGCCATTGCTAATTTGTATAGTAGTCTTCCAGATTATATTGGAAGTAACAAATGTGAGAGTGCCGAGTGGATGCCCTTATTTCGAGGAAAGCTTTCTTATAAGCATATTGCTAAATATGCTACACTACATAATATAGACACTAGACCTTGTTTTAAACCAGCTCATTTAACTCCCGGGTTTAGGGACTATGTTGACTTTTCTAGATGTAATTTTCCTATATCCTCTGATATCTATTCTTACGGATATAATTTACCCTGTTTTCCAGGCCTAACAGAAGAAGAACTTTTGTACATTACGGAAACGGTGAGGAACATATAATGAACTTGTCTTGTAGTCTTGAAAGAAAAAAGAACTTTGTTAATCTTAAAATAATTCTTTCTTTAGAAGAAGAACTTTCTGTTCCTAATCTCCATATTAGAGTATGGAAACAGTATTTTACAGACGGGACATCGATACAGGATCCTCCAATCTTTCTTCTTTCTCTAGATAAAATTGAGATAGGAAAGAAGAGCTTTACGGTTAAGCTTTCCTCGAAGGTTCTCCTTAATACTTCTGCTCTAGAAGTTGGTCTTGTCGAAGAAAAAATTAAGTGGCATTTAATTGAGAGACTAGAAATTAGTTAATATGTCATGTTGTATATCATAGGTACTGGTGCCCTTGCCAGGAACATAGCTGATACGGTAAAAGCCCTTAGAAAGAAGTTTTCCTTTGTGACCAATGTAGAAGAAGAATTAAATCAGAATATTTATATGGGTGTTTCTGCAATAGCAGAAAATAGCATTCCTCATGGTTCTTCTTTTATCCTTGGTATGGGAAACCCTATTTTAAGAAGAAAAGTTGCAGCTCAGTTTCCTTTGTTAAATCCCATAACAATTATCCATCCCTCTGTTCTCCTTATGGGAGAAGAAATTGAAATAGGAGAGGGGACCTTTCTGGCTGCAAATTCTGTTTTAACTAATAGAGTCTCTATAGGAAAACACTGTATTGTAAATCTTGCTTCCACTATAGAACATAACAGCGAGATTGGAGATTTTTGTGAGATCTCTCCTGGTTGCCACCTAAATGGATACACAAAATTCCACCATGGAGTCTCGTGTGGAAGTGGTGTTATAACAATTCCTCATGCTGAGGTAGGAAGCTGGAGTATCTTAGGCGCAGGAGCGGTTGTGAAGGGAAAAATTCCTGAAAGCTCAGTAGCGGTAGGAGTGCCAGCTAAGGTAATTAAAGCAATATCTTTAGAAGATTAGATTAAACAACGAAGTTATTAGAAATTAAAAGAGATAATATGCAAGATAATACACAACAAAATGATAAACATTCTCACACACCAGACGGACTGGACTGTAAGGTTTATCTTATAACCGACAATGAAGAAAGATGCATGTCGAGTGCTCAGTGCTTTTCCTGGAGAAAGGAATCCGGCGACGTTGAGTGGGACTTAAGGGGAATAGTTTTTATAGGGAAAGAATGTCAGGACCATGACTGGGTTTTAGAGAACCTAAATAAGATACAAGCTGTAAGAATATACAACACTACTGTGAAAAGCGACCTGTGGCGGTTTTCAGTCAATCTATATTGGAAATTGAAGTTTAGTAGTGGAATAACTGTAGACGATATTATTTGTGAATGGCTATTAGAATGTAAAGCCCCAAGGCTTACAGCCATTTCTATTACTTAATCTGGATCTCTATTATGAAAGTAGCAATTATTACAGGTGTAGCAGGACAGGATGGCTCCTATCTAGCTGAAGAGCTTATAGAGAAGGGACTATTTGTAATAGGTGTAGATAGAAGAAGAATCGCCCAACCACCTTACCCTTCTAGGCCACTTGTTTCGAGTATTTTAAACTCACCTAGCTTTAAACTTATAGATGGTAATATAGCTGACGAGACTTTCCTGACTAGGCTAATTGCTGATTACAGACCGGACTACTTTTATAACTTAGCTGCTATGAGTCATGTGGGACAATCGTTCATAGAACCTATCAGTACTTTTGATATAGATGCTAAAGCTGTTATAACCCAATTAGATTTACTTAAAAGATTCTCCCCACTTACTCACTATGTGCAAGCCAATACCTCAGAGCTCTTCGGGGGACTTAATTGTCCTCCTGAAGGCTATGATGAAGACTCTCCTTTTGCTCCCAGAAGCCCTTATGCTATAGCTAAACTAGCTGCTTACTGGTCTGTAAGACTATATAGAGAAGCTTATAGTTTACATTGTAGTAATATTATAAGTTTTAATCATGAGAGCGAGAGAAGGGGTTCAGACTTTGTCACTAGAAAGATATCTATGGGAGTAGCTTCCATAGCTAAAGGAAGAGCTAAAAAGATTACATTAGGCAATGTAGATACCTACAGGGATTGGGGACATGCTAAAGATTACGTTAATGCTATGTATCTTATTTCTACTGCCTCTGATCCTAAGGACTATGTTGTGGCTACTGGAGAAGCTCATTCGATTAGGGAATTTCTCACAGAAGCCTTTAAGGTAGTGGATATAAATGACTGGGAATCTTATGTAGAGTTTGATTCTAAGTTCATGCGTCCCAGCGATGTCCCTTTCTTAAAAGGGAATGCTTCTAGGATAAGAAGAGAGTTGGGTTGGATGCCTTCTATTAACTTTAAACAACTAGTTAGAATGATGGTTGAGTATGATCTTGCTACAATATAGATGCTAATAATGCTGTGCGTTATTTAGGGGAGGACAGAGGTTGGAAGGGTATTAACTAGAATCTAGTTAACTAGATTATTCGGGAGGAGTAATACATGGAACCTTTGTCAATAGTGTTTGGATCTATATCTTTGATTGTAAGTGCTCTTACAGCCTGGCTGGCATTGAGTAGGTTTTCAGAAGAGAGGTTTTCTTCTAAGGTAGAAAGTCTTGTCTCTTTGCATACGGGAGCTCAAGAGATGAAGATACAGGCTCTGGAAATTAAGTTAGGACACTTATCTGAGAGCACTGTCCGCCGCGAAGACATTTCTGAACTTAAATCCGATATTAAGAATCTAGTAACTAGAGTAGAAGATCTAAAAGATCTGTTAGTGAAGATAGCAAGAAATGAGAAGGGGGAATAGAAAGTTAACGGTTGCTTGGTTGTTAACACTGTTAACGACCGTGATGTTTGTTTCTCCTACGTTAGGAACAGCATTAGCTGTAAGTTTAGGTATTAAGTTTAGTTGGGTGTTAATAACAGGAGGTGAGTGGGTGGCGTTTAATACCATGATATGGGCAGGATATTTTGCTTCTAATGTAGTTGAAAAACATGTCTCCTTTTTACCTGACCCTGAATACAATAAGCTTCTAGATAAAGAAGAAAATCTGGAAGAAGAGAAAGTAGAGGATATTATTTAATGGCTGTAAGTAGTACAGAGTATGAAGCCCTCCTTAACAGAGTGAGGGCTCTAGAAGAAAGGGTGAACAATATAGTAACTGCTTTAAGTAAGATGGTTACTATAGATCAGGTAACCCAATTAGGCCTTATTAGGCAAACGGAAGTGGCACAGCATAACGTGCGCTTAGAGGGTATAGAGGCTCGTCTGGAAGAACTAGAAAGTTATCATCGGACATAAGCTTTATAGAGCTTAGCCAGGATATCGAATCTCTGGTGTCAAACTTCCATTCTGAGAGGATGTAAGTTAATCCAGGTATGCAGTAGTAGATAGGAAAGAAGTGCTCTCCTGTGGCCAGTGAGAGGCCTTCTCTGAAGAGTCTATCCCATAATATATGGGGCTCCCAAATAAGAGGAAGATTAGAATCTTCTAGTGGGAAGAACTCTCCATTGCTTTCTTGAGCCAATATACATAATGTTGTCCTTTGAGTGATATGGACTCTGAGAAATAGAGGGTGTCTTGCCATATCACAAAAGGATCTTCCTGGAAAAAAGTAAGTAAAGTACCGCGAGACATCTTGTAATGAGTTACCTTTAGATAAAGGTTCTCCCCTAAGAAGCTCTTGGTAGAGCGTGTAAGGATCATCATATACACCTTCTATTATCTTAATATCCATGGTCGAACCACTAATAAAAAAGGCCGCACTAGGCGGCCTTTTCTGTTTCTATGGGATTTAGTGTACTTTGTAAGTAAGCTGTAAGCTTAATAGTTGTTCAGCTCCATCATTCAAGGGGTGAGTAATTTCTATACCGCCCTCATTAGAGATTCTTAATCCAGCACAGCTTTGGCTTGTAAACATCACTTCTGCTGCCTTTGCTGCCTTACCCTGAAGGTTAAGTCGAGCAGACTGAGAAGGGCTCAGATATCTCTCCCACTTTATATTCTTTCCATCAGGATCAAATGTGGTGAGTTGCCAGACATAGACACGTCTCATTCTAAGAGTATTAAGGATGAACTTTCCAAGGGCATCTTCTGTTTGGAAGCCCTCCTTTAGAGCAGGGAGTTTATCTCCTGAGAAGGTAACAGTCTTAACGTCTATATTTGGATACTTTTCGTCTACGATATCCTGTTGGGTTTGGGGCTCTATTCCCCTTGGCTGTCTGCCCCCTATATTTCCAAAAAGTGGCATCTATATACCTCAGATCTGTAGCAATTAATGACTTGCTTATTCCAGTTAGTAGTGAGATTGGTCTTACACCAAGTTCCTCTATTGTAGTTAACCATAAAAGATAGATTTCCCAATTAGAAAACCGCTTTAGGTCTATAATACCTTCTAATATGGTACAAGTCAAATCTTCTTCCAATGGGAGTGGCACTAAAAGAGTTTTTGTGCGCTTTAAATGGACTAAACCTGTTCTAATTAATCGATAATAATATAAATGAGGTCTGTAGGTTCTTCCGTAGTCTTTAAGCTTATATACAGCCATAAGACATTCTTCTAGAACATAAATATCTTTATCAAAAAAGTATTTCCCTTCGGGATAGCTTAGATAATACTCAACTACGTTTGTTAGATCTAGCCCTGGGTTTCGACAAACCCTTCTTGCGACCTCGTTTATTTCTTTTATTACTCTTTGTTTGAAGTTTGGGAGTGGCATCTTTAAAGGGCCATTCAAGACCAGGCTCGGGAAGTGAAGCCCTGACTGTTATCTCAACTCGGGGGTTTTGTGTATCAAGGAACTTCGCCATTACTTGTCTGACTATCAGAGAGTCGTCTGCATAAACCACTTCGTTTAGTGCATCACACGTTGTCTTGGGTAGATTGGGAAGGTCCTTCTTTCTTCTGGTTCCTAAGTAATAATAGATTTCAATATCTACTGGACAGTTAAACGGAGTCAAACCAAGGCTGTTCATGGCTTGAGTAGCACTTTCTCTTAGGTCTTTCTCATATTCTACCATTGGTGCAGGAATCCAAACCTTACCTCTTCTAAAGAAGTGAGAGTTGGATTTGGATATCGGTTCACCAAGGTGAACTATATGTACACTATTCGCCTGCATTATTTAAGTAAGGAAGTCCTATTTTATCTGCTAAACCCAATATCTCTATTGCCTCATTGGCAAAGAAGTATGAATCTGTTTCGCCTAACCAATACTTCTCAAGGCGCTTTCTTTTAGATATAAAAGTACCTTTCAGATTAGCTCTATCAGCCATGAGTGATAAGAATCTTTCCTGCATCTTTTCTGTTGCTATGAGTTTACTCTTCATAGCAGACATTCTGCCCATATCACCATAAGATATTTGATGAGCCATAACAATTGTATTGGGGGCTAGGTATCTCTTACCGGGTGTCCCGGCATACATCAGAAAGGCGCCTGCACTCATTATTTCTCCAACGCCTACCATTATGATAGGACAAGGAGTAAGTGTAAGAGCATCCCAAATAGAGAAGGCGCTGGTGACATCCCCGCCAGGCGAAGACATTATAATTGTAATAGG